>Ga0210057_1010386_pt1 | contig 10551 bp, 6 predicted proteins | sample CryGeyCG2114_010_2_FD_183968 | JGI IMG/M metagenome (GOLD analysis project Ga0210057, IMG submission 183968) | Groundwater microbial communities from aquifer - Crystal Geyser CG10_big_fil_rev_8/21/14_0.10 (SPAdes) (version 2) | ecosystem: Environmental > Aquatic > Deep subsurface > Groundwater ...
AGCATTAAATGGAACACGCGCAGATCCTGCTTCTATTTTTCCATTTTATCAGGCTTCTGTAGAAAAAGTAGTTCAAATCTCTGATGGAAATAAAGTAAATTATAATAATATACAGATTATAGCAGTTAAAATAAAAAATTCAGATCCAGATGCAATTGGATTAAAAATAATAACTCCTTCATTTTCTTTAGGGTATACATCAAAAACAAAATATGCTTCTTTAGTGAGAGAAAGTTTCAAAGGAGTAGAAATTCTTATTCTTGAGCTTCCTCTTTTTGCATTAAAAAAATCAGAAGATGGATTGTCGTTAGCAGAAGCAGAAAGACTTATATCAGAAGTAAAACCAAAAGTAGCAGTTTTAACTGGGTTTGGAATAGAAATACTTAAACAAGATATATTAGAAATAACAAGAAACATGAATCGCAGAACAAACATACAGATAATAGCCGCTAATGATGGTTTTTCATTTGATCCAACAAGTTATGCAGTTAAATTGAGGCAAAAGAGACTTAGTTTCTAAATATTTTATGGTATGTCAGGAGCATCTGGGAAATATGTTGTCATAAGAATATATTTGCCTTGTAATGTAGCTACTGCAGTATCTCCTCCACCTTCTACACGAACACCATCATCCATTTCCCATGTATACCCATTATCTGTTGATGTAGCTGATGTAGAATCCCCAACACCATTACATCCATAAAAGCGCATTACTTCTTCATTAATAAAAGGATTGCCTTGCATACGTAATTCAGAATCAATAATGCCCGTAAGATTCATATTTGTTGCTCCTTCACTTTCAATTAATTCAGGGTCAAGATCTGAACTTGTAACATAATGATGATTTGGCCAAGAAGTTTCTTCAGTCTCAGGATTAAAAATGCTTTGCTCAGCTGAAACATATAAATGCCATTTGTTTTCACTTTTTATATAAATTAAAGCTGGATCAAGTACACGTATATAATAATCTTCAGTCTCTTCTGGGTCAGGAGAAGCAAATTCTGTTGCACCGCCGTATTGAAAAGGCTGATTAAGATCCTCTGTTGTTGCATAATGCAGGCGTGGTGTACGAGCTTTTTCATCATCATAACTAAAAAATAGCATATAAGATCCATCTGATAATTGATGTAAATCCGGATCAATAGGTCGAAGATCAGCTGTTTTATTTGCTTCAGGAAGATTTTCAGTTTGAACTATGGAAATATCAGAGACAGTATAATCTCCATCTTCTATTCCAATATAAGCAAGACTGATATAACCTTTATCACTATCACTTCCTTTATTTGGAAAGTAAACAAATGAGGCAATTAAGAGATTGTCATCTGTAAGACATGGTGTTCCAGATGTAGTATAACAAAAATCAGGAGTTCCTGCATTTTTAATAAATGCTTCATTATATACTGTAAAATCAAGTCCATTATCACTAATGGCAAGAAGTTGTCCTTGATCTGCAGGAGAAACTAAATCATTGCCAGTATCATCTAAACCTCCAGAATCATAAACAATGTTACTAGTATCTCCTGTGTCGTTAGTATTGACTCTGGTTGGTAATTTTGCAGAATCAGGAGTACATCCAGTTATATAACTTGATGCAATAATTCCTACAATTCCTGAAGATTGAAATAATTTGTCAGGTCTCATATTCACTAGTATATTGAATCATATTTATAAATTTTACTTCCAAAAAGTGATTAAATCAATAAACTAATCCCATACCCAATAAAACATCCGACTGCAATAAAAGGAATTGCAGGATAAAATTTTCCTTTTTCTCCGAAATAAAACAGCCCTGCAAGAGCAGTTGTTGTTGTTGCAGTAATAATTATTGCAGGAATATAGCTTCCTGTTGCCAGCATGACAACGCTTGAAAAAAGCAGTGGGAATGCAACATCTCCTCCGCCCAGAACAGCGGTGCGCATTTTTGCTTCTTTTTTCTTTGAAGTAATATTTTTAGTTTCTTTGGTCTTGATGACTTTCTCAGATTTTATTTTGTAAGGAATGCATAAACCTGCAAACACTTTTTCTTTAGTCTGAAATTCTGCCATTTTAACCATGTGTTTACTTTTCCAAACAGCATATGCATCATAAATCGCTAAGAGTATCATTAAAATTGCAACTGAGAAAACATTAAGTATCGGCGCAATTAATGCAGTTATTCCTCCATAAATAAATATCTCAGTAAAATTATGTATAATTATATTTGCTTTGATTACTTTGTAATATGCTAGTACCAAACACAAAATCACTGTTATAGCATATAAAATATAAGCTGAAAAAAAGCTGTCAAAAATTCTAAAAATCCAAGTATGCAGTGAAAAAATCAATGCAATAAAAACAGACATTAAAAACCATAGTTTCCATAATCTTCTTTGTCTAAACTTAATAAGCAATAATATTGCAGCTGTGCCAAGTAACAGTGCAATCATAATGTAAATTGCACTCATAGATTTGTTCTCAACTTCAGCTTGAGGTAAATAACTGTCTTCAGCAGTAGCTTCATCAGCAACAGCTTCTCCTAGTACAGCACTTTTGTCAATGTCAAAATAATAATCAAGCACAAAAAAACCATTAATTTGTGCCAATACAAAAATAAGAAGCAATAATGCTGTGATCTTTAAACTATGTTTCATTAATAAAGCAGAAATTTCAGTCTTTTTAATAGTTGTGATTACAAATTATTATAAAACGCAAACCTGTCAACATATCTGTCATTAGGATTAACAGGACCTATATTTGTAATTATTCGTCCAACTAATATTTCTAATTCATGGGGTTCTGTAACAGAAGTTTGATCAAAAGGTGAATAATTCATAATAAAATCATCTACTCCATATGCAACTCCTAAATTAATACTGCCTAATGCCCATGCCATGTTTGTTCTGCATTCTTGTTCAGAACTAACTTCTCCATAAGGTATTTGGACAAGTTCAATAGTCTTAATGCCATCTACATCAGTTGTTGTTACATCTGGATCATTCCAATCACTATTATTAAAATAAACATCAAGACCAGGTGCTCCAGGTACAACATCTATAGTGGGAGCAATTGCACCACCGTTTCCTGTTGCAGAATCATAACCCCACAAAGTAAGCCCTTCTAAGAGGCATATTTCATAATCAACATCATTGCTTATGGATCCACTTAAATCTTCAATGTATAATGGTCTTGTAGAATCTACAATGTCAGCATCCCATGAATAATAATAAGAAGACACTACAAAACCAGTTTCAGTTGGCTTTGCCAAATATTGAAAAAGCTTTGTTACTGAATCAACAGCCCCAGAAGTATATCCTTTCTGTGCAAAATCAAGAGCATTTTCTACAGTTGTTGCAACTTCATCTTGCAATGTTTCAGGAATAAGATATAACCAACTTGTATTTTGACCTTCATCAATATCAACCCAATCAGTATGTGAAACTCCAGAATAACAGTTTGATCCAGTGTTTGTTGGTTTTACCTCAACATTATAAACACCTTTTTGGTCTAAACTAAATCTTGCAATGCTGTCGCTGTTAACAGAAACAGTTTCAGAATAACCTGTACCTGCATGTATAAGCGTTGCTTCAATACCACAACTAGTATCAATAGGATCATTATCAGTTTCACCGCCGGCATCATAAACATAAAGATCAACAGTTGCAAGAGAGTTTACAATAAGCTCAAAAACTTCACTAGTGCTTAAATCATCAGAGTCTGTAGCAGTTATAGTAAAATCAACAGTTCCGCTTTCATCAGGTGTACCATATAGTTCACAGTTTGAAAGTCCAATATTTAACCATTCTGGATTATCGCTTATGTTGCATTTTACATAGTCTCCATCAGGATCTTCAACAGGAACAGTAAATCTATACTCACTATTAACTGTTGCAGATGAAAGAGTTTTATCAGAAAATTCAGGTGCATATTGTACATCTTCGCCAGAATCTTGTGTATCAGGTACATATCCTCCTGTATCAACAAAACCAGTATCTACATAAGAAGTATCATCTGAAACACTAGTATCATTATTCTGACCACTATCTAAACCTTGTGTTTGGCAACCAATAACAATGGCTGCTAATCCAGTCAGTAAACTCTCTCTTGCCATATACTATAGTGGGCATTTCTCACTTATAAATTTACTCATCAAAAAGTGGGAAAAACAGCAGTATAAAACTTAATCTATTATTATCTTACATAGTATTTATTCTAAATAAATAATAAATAATGCAAATTTAAGCATAATATTTAAAAATAATAAATATTATGTAGGAAGAATTAAACTAAAAAATGGGTAAAAAGCGCAAAAATTCAACTAATCAGCGCTCTGAACTACTCAGATTTCTGCAAAAAACATACCAAATAACACAGGAAGACCTTCTAATTCTTCAAAAAGAGAAAGAGAAGGAAAAAATAGAACATCAAAGTCATTACATTCCTGTTTCAATATTCGCACAATCACCATTAAGTTCGCTTGAAGCAATAACTTGTTTTCTGAGAGACATAAAAAATCTCAAGTTTGCAGATATGGAAAAGATTCTTGGAAGAGACCAGCGTGTTCTTAGTACCACTTACAGAAATGCAAAGAAAAAACATCCTTCTTCAATAAAAACATCCAAAACAAGATACTACTTCCCATGTCATCTTATCTCAAATAAAAAACTAAGCGTTCTGGAAAATATTGTTTTCTATCTAAAAAAGGAGTACAAACTTTCCAATTCAAAGATTGCATTAGAACTCAACAAAGATCCTCGAACTGTATGGACAGTTCTCAATAGAATAAAACAGAAGGAGAATAAAAAATGAAGCAGCAATATAGCACAAAGCGGGCAGCTTACCAGTTGTGTATAATTGTAGCTATAATCTTCATCCTTGTATTTAGTGCAATGGTCTTGACAGAAAAAACAGGCAAAAAATTAACAGGAGCAGTAATAGGTGTTACAGGAACAAATGCTTCCATGATATTATTTGATGATGGTGATAAAGTAATCGCAGATGATGGGTCATTTGGAGGAGGTCTTGAAGTCAACAATTTATTCAACGATACAAGCAATGTTTACTTTTATGCAAACTTCACAAATGGTACAGGATCATCTATGCAGATAGTTCCTAGTTCAGATTGTCAGATCCAGTTTGAATCATCTGCAGGAGGAAATGCAGGACCGTTCACAATGATAGGTAATGTAACGTTAAATGTATTTGAATACAATAGGTCCTTCCCTAATAATGGAACATACTGGTGGAATGTTACCTGTAGCAATACAAACGCAGGAGTTGGTCCAGTGACTGCTTATGATTCAGTGCGTATTTTTGGAGCAGGATGTACTGATATTCCTAACAGTGGCAATCCTTATGATCTTACAGAAAATACAGTTTTATGTGGAAATTCCATGCATCTTATTTCAACTAATTATGCAGCAGTATGGCTTTCTCAAAATAACATTACTCTGGATTGCAATGGTTCAACAATTCATGGTGTTTTAGATCCAGAAATTATGGGTATACAAACACGAAATTATAAAGGAGTTATAATTAAAAATTGTGTAGTATCTAACTACTCTACATTAATACAAACATGGACACAAGATGTAACAGCAATTGGAAATGATCATATCTTAATATATAACAACACTCTATTAAACGCATCAGCTGCTGCATTAAACATAACCCTTGCAGATAACATTACTATAATTAGCAACAACTTTACAAACATAACTACTACTGGTGCTAAAGTAATTATTGCAGATACTATCGCTAATCTAACTTTAACTAATAACAGATTCTGTGGAAACACTGTGCCTGCATTCAATGCATCAGGCATTACAACTAATACAACAGAAAATAACACTTTGTGTATTGATTTGATAAGTCCTGCAAATAATACAGATCAGAATGACATTAATTACACATTCCACGTTCCTGTATTAGGATATGATCAGGTTTGTGATCTAAACATCAACAATACTGTAAATAGAACATTTACAGTAACAGCAGAGTCAGTAGCAACAAATCCAAACACAAACATATCAATAAATACAACTCAATTTAACCCAACAGAGTTTAACTGGAACATAAATTGCAGCGATATAAAAAATAATGCAGGCAACAGTACAATATTTAACACAACTTACAAAGCATGTACAGTTCCTACGGAAGCCATGATTGCTCGCAACCAAACAAATGTAACATTCTGTCCTGGCACTTTTGAGATTAATGATAATAGGCCACTGCTCCAAATTTCTGATGTAGAAGACTCGGTTATTCAATGTAATAATACAATATTCAGCAGCAATGAAAATGGAATATTATTCGGATTAAGAGATTCAACTACCAGAGTTACAATCCGTAACTGTGTAGCTTCCAACTTTGGTATAGGGGTAGACTCTTCAACAACTCAACAATATCCAAAAAACATCACTATATTTAATAATACTTTTATTAACATGAGTGATACAGGAATATCTATAAACGGTCAGAGATATAATGTTACAAACAATACTATCATAAATTCAAGAAAAGGAATTACTATTTTAGGTCATGGAAATCACACTCTAATAAATAATACAATAATAAATAATACTTTATATGGTATCTCAATCTATAATTCAAGTAACAATACAATCCTATCAAACAACGTATCAAACAATCAAGCGGAAGGTATAATTATCAGAGCAAGAAATACTAATGCTCTTTCAACATCAACTCCAGGATTTAATAATTTAATAACAAATAACACTATCTGCGGAAATGCATACGAAGGAATTTTAATAAATAACACAAGATTTAGTACAAGCCCTGTTTTAGATGGCTTAGTTGCAAATAACACAATATGTAATACAACAACAGGAACCCCTAATAGAGATATTGCTAAGTTGATATGGGAATTAACAGTACAGGTAGTAAACGCAACTAACACATCAATGTATCAGGCAAATGTAAATGTAACAAACATAATTAATGAAACAGTTATAACAAATCTGGAAACAAATGTATCAGGCTTCACAAATATATTTAACATAACACAATTCATAATAAATAATAGTGGCATTTTAATAAACAAAACACCAACTAATTTTGTAGGTGCAAAAAATAATGAAAAATCAAATCTGACAAAATCAATAACTCAGGTAAGTCTAGAAAGCTTATCAACTCAAGTAATCTTGAATCTAAGTCAAGATGCTACAAAGCCAAACGTAACTCAAGTCACTCCAACAACAGGAACAGCATCATTGTCTATAAATTTCAAAGCAACTGTAAATGATACAGCAGGCATAAAATCATGCAGTTTGTTTACAGGCACATCAACTACAACAAATCAGGGTGTAATGGATTACAATCTGTCATCAGGTGTAGTAAATAAAACAACAAGTTTCTCTTCTGCAGATACATATATTGTATATGCTAATTGCACAGATAATGGAAATAACATTGGGTTTAATTCAACAGCAGTAACTATCTCTTCATTAACATCAGGTGGAGGTGGAGAAGCAGAAAGTGGTGAAGATGCAAGTTCAGGGGGAGAAGTAAGCAGTGGTGTTACAGCACCAGCTGAAGAAGCAGAAGAAACAGCCCCAGCTGAAGAAGCAGAAGAAACAGCCTCTGCTACAGAAACAGCTCTTGCTGAAAGTGAAGACAGTGGAGACGATAAAGGTAAAGAACATAGTGAAGAAGAAATAGAGCAGATGGTAGAAGGGGATATAATCTCAGTAGATTATGGTTTAAGAATTGATGCAGTATACGCAAATAATGAATTAGTATATAGAGATAATGAACAAGTAGATTCAATTGCAGTAAAAGATGAAGATATATTGAATCTGCAAATTATCTTGTCAAACATAGAAAACGGAACTGTAAATAACATTACAATAGGAATGACTAATATTCCAGATGAATTAATTGTTAATGATATCACTCCAAAAAATATTGTTTCATTAGAGCCAGAAGAAAGTACAACAGTAAATATAGAATTAGAATCAGAAGATCTGTCAGAAGCTTTCACTCTAAAGATTCATGCAGAGTCTGATAAAGCATCAGCAATAGTCGCGATAAGTGTGATACATGAAGAAGGAAAAGGTGCAGTATATTACACAAGACAGAAAGTAATAGAAGAAACAAGAGAAATTGTCACAAGAACATATAAAATTTTATTCTTATTATTCATAATCCCTCTGCTTCTGTTGCTAAGATCCACAACAATTGCAGATGAAAAATCAATAAGAAGAATAATTGAAGATAAGAAAATATCAAACTACTGGAGAGTCTATGTTTCTCCTGCAATATATCCTAAATACAATCTCATTCAAAACTTAAAACCTATAGAGTTAGATGATATTGAAAGAACAAAAGCAAAAACAATAGCATCAAAAGAAAAAGTGTCATATGAACTTGCAACATTAATACTCTTTGCAAGCAGAAGATTAATACCTCGCGTATTCACTATGGAAGAACTTTCAAAACAAATAAAGCATCATTATCCACGAATATGGTTTACATCACCTATAAGAAATTATAAAGAAGATCAGTTAAAAAGATACATTGAATCACAGCAGGAAAAAGGATTTAGTAACAATGAAATCAGAAAAACTTTGCTGAATGTAAAATGGGATAAGGAAGTAATCAACAAGTACCTAAATCCAGAAAAAGAGCTTGCAGAATACATAAACAAACACAAAGAAGAAGGCTGGACTCTTGGAGAAATACGAAAACAATTATTAGATGTAAAATGGGACAAATCAATAGTTGATAAATATGTTCCAAGAGAGGAAGTAATAAAAGAATACATAGCACAGCAGCATGAAAAAGGCAAAGATAATGAAACAATAAGGAAATCCCTTATTAAAATAGGATGGGAAAAAGAGTTAGTGTATAAGCATCTCAATCCAGAAGATGACTTAAAATTATACATATCTGTTATGCTTAAAAAAGGCATAAAGCCAGTTCAACTAAAAAATATGTTGATTAAGGCAGGATGGAAAAAAGAAGTATTAAATAAATACCTCTAAAAACAACATTTTTATAGACAAGGAAAATTCTGTTATTTATGGTAGTATTGAGTGATAAAGACATAAGGGAATCCATAAAAAATAAAGATATAATAATAACCTGCATAAATGAAGACCAGATTGGCAGTTGTTCTATTGATCTTCGTCTTGGGAATACTTTTCGTGTTTTTAAACATGCAGAAGTAACGCATGTTGATCCCAAACAGGGAATCTCAGATGATCTTATGAGTCTTGTTGTAAAAAAGGAAGATGAGGCATTTATAATCCATCCAGGAGAATTTGTGTTAGGAACAACAATTGAACATGTTCAGATATCACGCAGCATTGTTGCAAGGCTTGATGGAAGAAGTTCTTGGGGCCGTCTTGGAATTATTATTCATTCAACAGCAGGTTCTGTACAGCCAGGATATGCTGGTCAATTAACTTTGGAAATAGCAAATATATCAAAAGTCCCTGTAAAACTTTGGCCAGGTGCAAAAATTTGTCAGTTAACATTCGAACGTCTTAGCAGCCCATGTGAAAAATCATATGGTGAACGTAACTCAAAATATATGGATCAAAAAGGGCCAGAAGTTAGTAGAATCAGCTTAGATTAAGAATCGACACAAAAACAAAGAAAATTAATTGCTTACTGCTCTTCTTGCATTAGATCAGTTTATTACTTTCTTCATGTAATGCTGTTGGGCTTTCGCCTCCATGCCATGTGAATCTTGGTCTTATTTTAATTGCAAACATTTTTTCATTTGTATCATCAAATATCAATGCACTACCTCTTGTTCTTGGTAAATGATCTAATGTAGAAGATAATCCTTCTCGCATGTAACTTTGCATTAACATACCTAAAGCATCAGTATCAATCTTTGCAGTAATTCTGTGACTGATTACAGTGTCGCTTTGTGTCATTACATCTGTATGTATCTTGCCAGGTTGTTGCGTTGCCAAGATTAAACTAATACCTGGTTGTCGACCTTCACGCAGGATAGTAATGAGGGGAGCAGTAGCAGTTGTCTTGCCTTCTTTAGGTAAAAATTCATGTGCTTCATCTAAAACTAACCATACTAATGGAAAATCTTGTTTTGATTCTTCTTGGGTAGAAAAGTACCTCATTGATTCATGAACCTGATTAAACTCTTCATTTTTACGCACAAGCATTCTCTGCATGAATAGTTTTTGGCTGATCAGTCCAATAACTAATGATTTTATATTCCATCCATTTGGCATTGTAGCATAGCATGAAACATCTATAACAGTAACTTTTCCTGCTTGTGCCAGTTCTGTAATGTGGGTTCCTTCTTTGGCAAAAATCCCCCAATGCAATGTGTTCAAAAAACGGTTTTTTACAGCTTCTTTTACTTCTAAACTAACTTCTTTGTCATTATCAACTTTAGTAATTATATCATCAATATCATAATCTTTTTTCTCATCATTCAACTGATTAATTATTTTCTCAACAAAAACACCAATAGGTTCATTTAAATTAATTCCAAATGTAATGCACCAGTCCTCAGCACTAAGTTCGTTTGGTTGCAGAGCAAAACCAAAATCAGTTGGTATTCCTTTCTCTTTATAT
>Ga0210057_1010392_pt1 | contig 10547 bp, 7 predicted proteins | sample CryGeyCG2114_010_2_FD_183968 | JGI IMG/M metagenome (GOLD analysis project Ga0210057, IMG submission 183968) | Groundwater microbial communities from aquifer - Crystal Geyser CG10_big_fil_rev_8/21/14_0.10 (SPAdes) (version 2) | ecosystem: Environmental > Aquatic > Deep subsurface > Groundwater ...
CATTTGTAAAAAGTAGTGAAAAACCGTCGGAAAAGTTTTTAACTGCTGGTATTTTTTCTAAAGCATGAAAGAGATGAATTCCTGCCAGTTTGATTTGTATTTTTTGAAAGGAGGTTTAATTAAGTAATGAAAAAATTAGCATTAAGTATTTTACTTATGTTAGGAGTAAGTTTTGCGTTGACAAATTTTGTTAGTGCGGGAAACAGATGTGACATCACTATTGTGGATCCCTCTGTTGGGAGTTATCAAAATGATGATGTCTACCTTTCATGGACAACTGCCAACTGTACCTCTTCAAGCTATGATTTATATTATCGTGAGGGGAGCTGCGGGATAGAGCACCCTCTTAACTGGACGGCGATTGATTATCTCATTAACGACGGAAACTATTTGTGGGAAAGCAATATTGACCAGGGAGAATTCTGCATCAAGGTAGAAGAATCCGGTTCAATAGGAATAGGGGTTATGGATGGATTATTTTTCATCGATAATTTAATTCCCGATGCGGACGCCGGAGGTCCTTACGAATGTGATGAAGGCATGAACATAACCCTAAATGCTTCAGGTTCAACGGATAACTATGGAATATCATTTTACGAATGGGATTTGGATGATGATGGGATTTACGATGATTGGTATGGACCATCAGCGTTTTTCGATTGCGCCGATGGAGATTCCATCAATGATGTTTCTGTTAGGGCAACTGACTTTGCCGGAAACACCGACACTGATGATACGGAAGTTGAAGTTCATAATGTAGCTCCTGTCTGCGAAGGAATTTCGGGACCAACAGATATCCTGCTCGGAATGGAAGCAACATTTACAGGATACGGTTCAGACGTTCCTGCCGATATGCCATTAATTTTTAATTGGAATTTCGGAGACGGCAATACTGCAGATAATGAAAATCCAGTAAATCATACCTACGGGGAAGCGGGACTTTTCAGCGTTGAGCTAACAGTCGAAGACGATGACGAAGGAAGTGATATGTGCCTGCATGAAATTGATGTTGTTGAGCCAACGGCTCTTGCATCTCAGGAAGTTGCGGCGTATTATCCTTTAATTTCTGATTTCGGCGGAGAGCCAAACCAAATTCCAACAGGACTTTCTGGTTATCTTAGCTGCGAGAAATTAGCTGGTCCGGATAATTTGATTATCTACGGAGCAAATGATAGTTGCGAAGTAAGATGGGAAGATGCGTTCACGGAAAATCCGACAAACGACGAAAGAGGAACCCATAATGTAGTTGTCAGAGCTTCTCTAAATGGAAGTTTCTTAGGTGACACAACCTACGAATACTACACTTTTGATGTAACTGTTTGGAGCTGGATAATTGATTTAGACGAAGGATGGAATATGATTTCAATTCCCTTAGTTCCTGAATTCGACAACAGCATTCAAAATGTATTCTTAGACCAACTCTATGATAGCATGCCCGGAGGAACGACTTATACGGTAGTTTCTTATCAGCGTCACAATGGCGTGAACGATTGGCATGAATCAAGAAGAAGTGGTTATGGTGATTTAGATGAGGTAATGCCCGGATATGGTTACGGAGTTTTATTGAATGAGCCGGCAACTCTAAGAGGTAACGGCGTAAAAAGAATTTTGCCAAACCCAAACCCAAGTATTTTAGTCCCGCGATGGGATTGGAGTATGATAGGAAGGTATGGGATTCTTGGAACAACGCCGGGACTGCATGGCTCTTTGCCAGAATCTGTTGCATTAGATAACGTAGACGATTCTCTAAATACTTTGCACACATTTGAATTGGGCGGAGATGAGGTCAACGATTTACTCAATAACAAAGGTTATTGGTTATTAATTGAGAACGACCTTCCACCTGCAAATGAGGAAGCATTGTATACTCCTACGCATGAAGACGATCCTTACAACAACAATTAATCAGATTTATTTTTTATTTTTTTCAATACCCCAACCCACTGGGTCGGTTGGGAGCTTTATTTTTCATTATCTTGTAATAATTGTTAAATTTCTATTGATAGAAAAATGCTGTAGAGCTTATTTTCAATAATTTGTCCGAACATTAAATTTAAAAGTTTTGATTATCTTATTATTGGATGAAAAAAATTGGTGTGTTGGTTCTGGTTTTGTTAATTTTATTTTCTGTAAACTTTGTTTTGGCGGCGGAGCCTCCTGCGACTGGGTTTGAAGGAAATGACGTCGAGGAGATTTTAAATTTTACTGATAATCATATTCCTTTAGACAAGGAAACGGGGAAATTTGATTGGGGGAAGTTAAATGGGACTAAAACAAAAGCTGAGGAGAGAATTGTTGAAATAAATTTCTGGCTCTCAAGTAATGCTCCATGGCTTTCTCTTTTGTTTGGCATGGTTCCTGAGATTTCATGGTTGTTTACATGGAATTTCTATTTTTGGATGCTCTTTCTTGTTGTTTTGTTTCTCAATGGGCAGGTTCTGTTTTCGTTTATGCCGAAGCCGGTTTATTCCCGAATATTTGGACTCAGTATGTTTATTGTTTTGCTTGTTATAAAGATGTATCTGATGATGGCGAGAGCGGCAACCCATGTTATGGGCGTAATCTTTAAAGTTATTTTGCCTTGGGGGCTAGGGATTTCTGCGGCTCTCCTGATTATTTTGTTGATATTTTTCCCGGGCATTTTAGCGTATATCCCAAGGTTGATGGTCGTTTTGGATAAATTTATGAAAGCCCGGAAACTGAAGGAGGCTTATAAAAATGGGGAAATTGATCTGGAAACTTTGAAGAAGGCTGCTGAAGCACTTCGTGGGGGGAGTTGAGAGAAGTTAAGCGGGAAAGATTTGAATTCTTGGAAAGGAACTCCATATTCAAATTAATCCAGAGATTAGGACATGTTCCGGAAGAAGAGATGTATCATGTTTTTAATGAAAATTGGTTTTGTTTTAATAATCAATCAAAAAAACTGTAAAAAAGTATTAGAAATATTTTTAAAATATCCGATAAAATCACAAATTATTGGTAAAGTTATTGATGGAAACAAAGAAGTGATTATAAGATAATTAAAGATATTGTCCTGAAAGGAAATCCTATTTTGAATAATAAATGTAAAAGAATAGTTGATTTTGAAAGTGTTAAGGAAATAGTGGTTCCATCCCAAATTGGCGAGTTTCATTCATTATCCCCCCCCTTGGGGAAATCCCGAGCCTTCTGTGAGATGATTTCAACTCACGATTTACTTTTGTTGATTTTTTATTTGTCAAAAGCAAATCATTCGCCCACCATATTTTTATGAATGGAACATATAAATTTAATTTAGGATGGAGCCGAAAATAATCTAAGACTTGATTGATACATTAGAAGATTTATCTCAAAAATTCCGCATCTTCAATTCTTCTTCGGTTGTCTTCATATATTCCTCTTAATACTTCCGGAATTTGCTCTCTTGCTTTTGCTTCAATTTCTCCCTGAATTCCTCTTAAAAGTTTCCACTTTTTATCTTTCGACAAATGACTATAAGGAGGAACATTATATCCTGTCTGTCTAATCTCTCTTAGTCTTTCTGAAATTTCTCTATCATAAATAGTTTCTCCCTTTTGTAATTCAGGGAACCTCGTTAAAGCTATTCGGGCAATAGTTTCTAAATTACTATCAGGTTTTGAAAACCGCTTAATTCCTCTCGCAAACATCATATCGGCCAACCGCATACCATACGCTCCGCCAGATTTTTTTACATCTTCATCAGGATTGTAATTTCGAATTGCTCTTTCCAGATAGTCATCTTCCATAAAAAACAAAGATAACTAAACTATTTAAACTTTTCGTTTGTTATGATTTGGAAGTGGTTATTATTCTCTTGATATTTCTATCGGCTCCATCCTAAATTAAATTTATATGTTTCATTCATAAAACATGAGCGGGGAGCAGATAATGAATGAAACATACTAATTTGGAATGGGAGTACCCCCGATGAGTTTTCGTAATTATTAAATTTAAAGAAATATTAAAGCAGGACAAAGCATTTTATCTGTTAAATTATATAAAAACATCAAATCAAAGAATAAAGTGCCAAGGCAAGTTACGTCATTTTTGCGATGACAGATTTTATTTGTATAAGACATAATTTATAATCTCCCCGTGAACGAGCATGCTTTAGCGACTTACCCCATCTGTTTGACTGATTACCAAATTAATAAATAACATCAAATCTCTGTTCTAAAAAAACAGCCATAATATCAATTCATCCCAAAGGAATAAAAGAATTAATGGCTCCGCCATAATTCTTTATAAGTATCGGAGATACTGATGGAGCCAAAACGAATATAAAACCTTTCTTTTATATAATACAATGAAATTCAAGTTTATTCCCGTAGATTTTGATTCTTTTGATTTTGAAGGAAGAAATTACATTAGATTAATTGGAAGAACAGCATCTGGAAAAAGAGTTTGTGTAATTGATGATTATGAGCCGAATTTTTATGTGATATTAAAAGAAACCGGCGAAAAAAGAATAAAAGGAATAATTCAAGAAATTGAAAAGATAAAGATAGAGAGATTATCAAGAGTTTCAAAAGTTGAGAAGGTGAAAGTTGAGGAGAAGAATTTTTTAGGGAAGAAAGTTAAGGCACTAAGAGTTTATGTTACAAATCATAAAGATGCTCATGAGATAGCGTCGAAGATTGGAGATGTCCGTGAAATTGAAGCGAGGAGGGAATATGATGTTGCTTTGATTACTAAATATATAAAGGAAAGTGGCGTGGAACCTTTGGAAACTTTTGAAGTTGAAGCGAGTCCTGTTGGTCTTGACGATTTTGGAGGCATCGCGTCATCTCTTGAAATAGATACTATTGTTTACGCCAAAAATTTTAAAAAATTAAAAGAAGAAAAATTCTCCCCCAAGGTTCTGGCATTTGATATTGAGGCGACCAATATGGATGCGTCAAAAGGAGAAGCACTGATGATTTCACTTTATTCAAAAAATTTCAAAAAAGTTCTTACATGGAAAAATCCCCCAGGAAAACAGGAATTTGTTGAGGTTTTCAAAAATGAATCTGAAATGCTGAATGCTTTTGTAAAAGAAGTAAAGAAGTTTGCTCCGGATATTTTAACCGGCTATTTTTCTGATGGATTTGACCTGCCATTTTTGACGGTAAGGGCAAAGAAAAATAAAGTAAATTTTAATTTGGGACTCGATGGGAAACCTCCTTTTTTTAACAGAGCAAGAATTCCATCGGGGAGAGTATCCGGGATTGTTCACGTTGACATTTATCGTTTTGTATCCGCAGTATTCTCGCAATATCTCCAGTCGGAAACTCTCTCTTTGGGGGAAGTCGCCGGCGAACTCGTCGGAGAAACTAAAGAAGATTTTGATTTTGAAAAGCTTTCAAATATGAAAGACAAAGATTGGATAGATTTTTTTTCTTATAATTTGCAGGATTCAAAAGTTACTTACAAGCTTTTTGAAAAAATTTGGCCGGATATTTTCGAATTCTGCAAAATTACAAAAGAGCCTTTATTTGAAGTTACGAGAAATAGGATGGCGGGGCACGTTGAGAATTTTATAATTCATAATTTGGACAGGTTTGACGAGGTTGTGGAGAAAAAGCCGGTTTCCGAGGAGATTGGGAGAAGAAGAGGTTTGGGGAAATACGAAGGAGCTTTTGTGTACGAACCGAAACCTGGACTTTATGAAGATTTGGTATTTTTTGATTTTACCAGCATGTATGCTTCAGTAATTGTTTCTTATAATTTATCTTTATCAACATATGAAGGAAAAGAAAAATTTTCCAAAAAAAAGGGATTTTTTCCGGAGTTACTTTCGGAGATAATTGAGAAAAGGAAAAAACACAAGATTGAATATTCCAAAAGTCCTTCAGGGATGCTAAGGGCAAGAAGTAATGCGTACAAACTTTTAGCAAATGCATCTTACGGTTATCAGGGTTTTTTTGGAGCAAGATATTATTCGAGGGAAGCAGCCGCCGCTACCACTAAATTTGCGAGGGAAAATATTCATAGTGCAATCAAGAAGATTAAGGACGAAGGCTATGAAATAATTTATTCAGATACCGATTCTATTGCGTTTCTAAGAGGAAATAAAAGCAAGAAAGAAATTTTAAAGTTCCTGGAGAAAATCAATTCAAAACTCCCAGGGATTATGGAACTTGACCTGGAAGATTTTTATAAAAGGGGGCTTTTTGTTTCGACAAGAGGAACAACTAAGGGGGCTAAGAAAAAATATGCTTTAATTAATGAGAACGGTGAGCCAAAAATAAGGGGTTTTGAAACAGTCAGGAGAGATTGGTGCAACCTTGCCAGAGCTCTTCAAAATAAAATAATTGAAAGTGTATTAATAAATGGAAATGAGCGAGAATCACTTGATGTTTTGAAGCAGGTAGTTGAAGAATTAAAGGAGAGAAGGATTGAATTAAAGGATTTGATAATCAGGACGCAGCTTAGAAGACCTATAGGTGAATATGTTTCTGAGGGTCCGCATGTTGTTGCGGCAAAGAGAATGAAGAAGAGGGGAATTAATGTTACGACTGGAATGTTGGTTGAGTATTTTGTCGGAGAGACAAGTGGAAAAAAATCGAAGAAAATTGGAGACAGGGTTTTTTTGCCGGATGAGAAAGCTAAATATGATGTAGATTATTATTTGAATAATCAAATTCTTCCGGCAGTAGAAAATATTTTTGAGGTATTCGGCGTTAATGTTAAAGAAATGGCTGATGGAAAGAGACAGATGAGTTTGGGGGAATTCTAACTATCCAAGAATAAAAGATTCCTCCACCCCATACCTACCATAACCTTCAAAAGGAAGCTCAACCTCACCAACTTCATCTAAATTTTCCAGCTCATTAGCTTTAATGAACTTGTTTGAAAAAGTATACAAAACATTTCCAATATACGTTGACCTCGTTACAGACTTGTCTCCATAAAAGTAATAACCCATTTTTTTAACATCTTCGTCGGTGTAATGGGTTATTCTTCCTTTCAGGTTAAACCCATCTTCTAAATTTAAGTTGTAAACATATGCTCCTTGGAAAGTATACTCGCCGATTTCCCATGAATTGGTTGGCTCATTCTTAAATTCCGCCAGAATTATTGGCAACACTAAAAGTTCTTTTTCTTTGTCGTATAAAAATGCTTTATGATTATGCAAAGCTTCTGAATCTGTTCCTCTGTCCCCGATGACAACTTCATGAAGTTGGACAGGATTTTCAACATCGGAAACATCAAACACAGCCATCTTCATTCCCTGATACCAGACAAAATCTCCTTCTTTTGCTTCTGCTGTTTCTTTTCCAATTCCGATTATATGGTCTTCATCAATTGGATGCAAGTAGTCCGAATATCCGGGAATTTTTAATTTTCCGAGGACATTTGGAGCTTCAGGATTGGACAAATCAATTACAAAAAGAGGGTCAACTTTCCTGAATGTAACCAGATAAGCTCTTTCTCCCATGAATCTGGCAGAATAAATAGTTTCTCCGGGAGCCAAATCTTCCAAACTTCCGACAACGTTCATACTTTTATCAAGAACATAAATATTATTTTTCGATTGTTTAATATTTTCATCTGCTACAATACCTCCTGCCCCGAATAATGGCGGAACAGTCGTCGCGATTCTGAAATTTCCCTCAAATTCATCCATTGAAAACTGGTTTAGGATATGCCCTGGAACTTCTCCGCTGGCAACATATTTAATTTTTTCCTCATCAATGGAGAATTTATTTATAATTGTTTTTTCTGTATTTTCTGAATCTTTATCAAGTTCTCCATGCCACCAACCATATTCAGTGTATGTAGTGTAAATGTTATCTTCCGAAACATAAATATTTTGGCTTGAGCTGGAAAGAAGAGTTTCTTCATTTAATTCCAAGTTCTTAACATTAATCGAAAGAAGAATTGTGTATTGGAATGAATTTCCTTTAACGGGCATATAAGAAATTTCCCCCGCATCAATAATTCTTTTATTTTCTCCAACTTCAATCATCGGCAGGATGACCTCATCATAAATATATTCATTAGCAACTAAATAAACATAATCTCCAATCATCCTCGAACTAACATACGAGCCGCTAACTCCGAAAACCTCCAACCTTTCCGGATTCTCTTTATTACTAACATCAAAAACATAAATATTTGTTTTTTGCCCGTAGTAATTTGAAGGACAGCTTCCCTGATAACATCTTTCTTCCATAATGTAGTTTTCCTGAACATACTCATTTGTAAAAATAATTAGTTTATTTTTATTTATGAAAAGTTCTCCTAAAGTTTCTTTATCTCCAAATTCTATCTCGCTTAAAATTTCAAGTTCATCGGTAGGATAAGCGTCAACTACTAAAACTTTGTTTCCATTTACGACATAAAAATATTTTCCGTCGCTTTTTATTATGTCTGCTTCGTCAACTCCTTCAACCTGAATGTTTGTCGTTGAGTAATCCGGAGCATTTGCGCCACTTCCGTCAAAAGTGCTCTCCGCCATTAGTGCTATTCCCCCCATGCCTCTTCCAAAATATCCTCCTTCGCCCAAATTATTTTCATCTAAAAATTTTTTTAATTCTTCAAATGAATTAAATTTATTCAGATTATCTTTGACTTCAATTTGATTGTTGTCGATTGTTGAAAAAGCAATTAGTGCAACAACTAAAACTGCCAATAATCCTGACAAAATTCCTCTCAAAGCAGAAGGACTGACCTTCATCGAGCTTGGGGAGATTATGATATGTTTCTTCGCTAAACTGTAAAGCGCTATTTTTTTCCCTTTTTTGCTCCAGAAAAAATTCTTATTCTTTTCTATTAAGCCAGCATCCAATAATTTTTTCAGATTATATTCTGTTGTGTTTAATTTTATATTAAGAACTTTTGAAATGTCTTCCTCAGACTTTTCAGAATTATCTGCTAAGTAGTCCAAAATTTTTTTGCAGGTTTTGTTTCCCAAAGCTTCGGCTATTTTTTTTGAGCGGGGCTCATTCATGTTCATTAAAACATATTTGTCGTCTTTCATAAAAAATACAGGAATTCATTCTTTATAAAAGAAGCGAAGAATTCAATTTCGTTTGAAGTGATATTCAAATAAACATTCCTCTTGGGCTTCTACCGGCATTTTCTGCCGGGACGATGGTTCTTATAAGATTATTTTGCGTACAATCAGGGTTTCCACAATGTGCACTCATTAAATTTCCATTGTTATTATAGAAGGTTATTGTGGGATTTCCATCTTTTCCAATAGATATAGAATTATAGGTTCCCCGCTTGGCAGAAACTATTGAAGATTTTTTAGTCGATGAGCAATCTAGGCTATTGCAATAGACTGTTGAAATTCCAAAAGATGATGAATAGGAAACTATTACGAGTCCTAAATTGTCCTGCTCTGCATCCCAGTTGGTAGCGTCGTGGATAATCTTTTCGCTGGAATAAGAATTGCACAACTCATCCTTACATTTTACCGCAAAAATTTCTGAATTGCTATTATAAAAAATAATCGGAAGATTGTCACTTCCTACAAAAACTTTTGTTTTTCTTTCATTGTTTTTTGAGGTATAAGGTATATTTGCAAGTGACATTTGCGTGTTTCCCCTGGAGCAATCTAAATTCCCGCAAATCATTACTAAGATTTGGTCGTCTCTGGAGCCATCTTTATCTTTGATAAATGAGATAACCGGATTTCCATTGTCGTTCAATGTCATGCCAACATTTTCTTTTTTGTAAGGTGGTCCCAGATTAACTTCGTAGTTGGAATCACAATTCGTATTTTCACAAACTAAAAGAGTTGAATAAATATCTTTGATGTGTGGTGTGGTCTCATAGGTTCCAAAATTTTGAGTAATTATTCCTAAATTTCCGGAAGTTAACAAATATGCCCCAAGATGATTTTCGTTGTAATCTTGAGGAGCTGTTTTGATTACATTTCTTGAGATTGAAGAACATAATAGGTCTTCACAAGAAATTAATACATATTGTCTGGAATTTTTTTCGAGATAAATTAATGAAGGAAAGTTATTTCTATTGGGAGATATTGTCCATAAAGTATCCCTTCTGGTTGAGGAAACTGATGGCTCAAGAACCTTAATAGTTGGATTTAAGCATTCATCGTTTTGACAAAAAGCTATTTTAAAACTGTTTTCTCTCTCATCTAAAAATATGAAATTCGGGGAACCTTCTGGCGTAACCAATGGTTTTTCTATTAATTCTTTTCTGTTGCCCTGATTGTTAATTGCTTCTCCGGTTATTCTATTTCCTGAACTTTCTTCCTTTTCACTTTTTATTTCATCGACTTGTTCACTTGCACCTTTAAAATCAATAACATTTCCAGTAACTTTTGTTTCATGAGCTTGATTTGTTATGTATATGGCTGTTAAAAAAGAAACAACAAGGATTGCCAGGATAGATATGAATACCTTTCTTCTTTTATCCATAAAAATTATTAGGGATGGTTATATTTAAAGGTTGTCTTTGTTTCCAGTAGATGAGCTTTTCCATATAAAATAGGCTCATCTACATATTAATAAAAAATATTTTGAACCCTAAATAATCTAATAAATAGCAAAACTAATTCAGCACCAAATTATAAAATCTAATTTTTAATG
>Ga0210057_1010393_pt1 | contig 10546 bp, 9 predicted proteins | sample CryGeyCG2114_010_2_FD_183968 | JGI IMG/M metagenome (GOLD analysis project Ga0210057, IMG submission 183968) | Groundwater microbial communities from aquifer - Crystal Geyser CG10_big_fil_rev_8/21/14_0.10 (SPAdes) (version 2) | ecosystem: Environmental > Aquatic > Deep subsurface > Groundwater ...
GACTCGGAGTTTTACAACCACAATGGAATTCGCCCGACACGAACACTCAAAGCAATCCTTGACAATATCGTCACCGGCAATCTTTTAGGCGGGCAAGGCGGCTCAACGATTACACAGCAAGTGGTGAAAAACACCATCCTGACGCCGGAGAAAACCATCACCCGAAAAATAAAGGAGTGGATATTGGCACTGAAACTGGAAAAACAGCTCACGAAAGATCAGATCCTTGAAATTTACCTTAATGAATCTCCTTATGGAGGGACAATCTACGGAGTGGAGGAAGCGAGTCTGTTTTTCTTTAGCAAACAAGCAAAGGACGTAAGCCTTGCGGAAGCGGCGTACCTTGCGGCGCTCCCGCAAGCGCCTACCTACTATTCTCCATATGGAAATCATAAGGATGATCTGGAGAAAAGAAAAAATCTGGTGTTGCACCAGATGCTTGAAAATGCATTTATCACCCAGGAAGAACACGACGAAGCATCAAAGGAAGAGGTGCTGTTCCTTGGTCAAGATGACACAGGGATTAAAGCCCCGCATTTCGTTTTTTTCATACGAGAATATTTGGAAGAAAAATATGGAGTAAACGCGGTTAATGAACAAGGGCTGCGTATAATCACCACGCTTGATTTCGACCTCCAGCAAAAAGCGCAAGACATCGTAACGAAACATGCGCTTGAAAATGAAAAGAATTTCAACGCAGAAAACGCCGGTATGGTTGCAATTGATCCGAAAACCGGCCAAATACTCGTTATGGTAGGATCGCGCGGGTATTTTGACGAAAACATCGAAGGAAAATTTAATTTGGCGGTTGCAAAGCGGCAGCCGGGGTCGGCATTTAAGCCATTTGTGTACGCAACCGCATTTGAAAAAGGGTACACCCCTGAAACAGTGGTGTTTGATTTAAAAACCCAGTTCTCAACAACGTGCGAGCCGAATGTCTTTACTAGTGAGGGTGGCTGTTACTCACCCGATAATTACGATAATACATTCCGCGGCCCGATGACACTTAGAGATGCACTCGCACAATCAGTGAACATAGCCGCAGTAAAGGTACTGTATCTCGCCGGCATCAACTCCGCACTCGATATGGCGACACGACTTGGGATCACAACGCTCGCCGATAAAAATCGCTACGGACTGACACTTGTATTAGGTGGCGGTGAGGTGACGCTCCTTGAGATGGTGAGTAGTTATGGAGTATTCGCAAGCGAAGGAGTTAAACACCCGTACACGGGCATTTTGCGCGTTGAGGATGCTAAAGGGAACGTGCTCGAAGAATATGAGGAGGATAGCGAGCGTGTTTTAAATACAGAGGTCGCCCGCCAGATATCTGATGTGCTTTCCGATAACAGAGCGCGCACTCCTGCCTTTGGAGAATATTCGGCATTGTATTTCCCCGGATTTGATGTTGCGGCAAAAACAGGAACCACCAACGACTACCGAGACGCATGGATTATCGGGTACACCCCAACTATCGCAGTCGGCAGTTGGGCCGGGAACAACGACAACACACCGATGGAAAAAAGAGTTGCAGGGTTTATTGTCGCTCCTATGTGGAACGAGTTTATGCGAGAGGCGATTAATATACTCCCCGTCGAATCGTTTACACCGCCGTTGCCGATAAACGAGAACCTGCCACCTATGCTGAAAGGAGTATGGAATGGAGGCAGTGAAGGAGTGCATTCAATTCTTTATTGGATTGATAAAAACAATCCAATGGTTCCAAGGCAAACGGATCCAAGAAATGACCCTCAATTTGTTCTTTGGGAGTATCCTGTCGCCTTATGGCTTGAGAGAAGCGGTGGCGTATTCCCCACAAACACCTTTTTCACGAACCCACTTCAGACGGGACAAAATCCATCGCCTCTATTAGGGAATACTTTTTCTATAACACACCCGAAGGAAGGAAGTGTAATAAGAAAAAATGAGCACATCACGCTCACCGTCAGCAGTTCAAATATGTCCGATATAAAATCAGTCGCCTATTATGTGAATGGGGCACATATCGGGACCGCGGTGCGCATTCCTTTTTCGATGCAATTCCTTCCTACAGCGGCAGGAGAAATAACCTTGCAGGCAATTTCTTCAGGAAACGGAGGTATCCGCAGTGACGAAATATCCTTTTCGATCCAATAATCCTATTTATTAAGAGGCATAACAAGGTACGTAAAGTGTTGATCTGAAACACTTTTGATAACCAATGGTTTTCCCTCTCCAGCAAATTGGAGTGTAATACTATCTGTTTTCAATGACTGCACACAATCTTGTATGTAATGAAGATTGAAATGTATATCAATATCATCTCCCGAAACGGCGGCTTCAATAGTATCCGACATTTCACCCACGTCGGCGTTTCGCGCAGTGACGGAAAATATTTTCTTTTTTGGGTATATATGGAACGATATTTGTTGAGAAGCTCCTGAAAACACGCGGGTTTTCTTTAGTATATTTAAGAGTTCCTCTTTTAGTAGTGTGGCTTCGGAAACAAATGATTTAGGAATGATTTCAGTGTAATTTGGGAATGTTCCGTCTATTATCCTTGAAACAATTCGTATATTGCTACACGAAACGCCAATCTGCGATTCATCAAAAACAACCTCTATAGCATCATCGTCAACGCTTTGTATGATATTTACTATTTCCAGTGCGTTTTTTGTCGGAATAAGCGTGTCGGAGATCTCATTTTTTAGAGCGGCTGTAAATTTCTTTTCTGCAAGCCGAAACGAATCTGTTGCAACAAAAATATATTTTCCATCGGAATAATACATATAGATACTCGCGAGTTCCGGGCGAATCATCGATTGAGAAGACGCGTAGGCAACACTTTGAACTCCATTAACGAATACTTCTTTTTTAATATTGTATGTATTTTTCGATTTCGGGCTTGAAAAAGTTGGAAATTCTTCCGCTGGTATCGCTTTAATCACCGTTTCTCCCCCTTTTGACTGTATTTTTAAATTTTCATCATCTTTTTCCAGTATTATTTTTTCTCCTTTAGTTGATTGTAATGTTTGTAAAAAAATATGTGCAGGCACCGCTATTATTCCTTTTTTAACAACATTTCCGTCAACTTTTAATTCAAGTGCTGTCTCTAAATTTGTTGATTTTAAAATAATTTCATTACTAACATCTATCACAACACAAGATAAAACAGGGAGAGATTCTTTTTTACCAACAATTTTTTCAGATAGTGAAACCGAATCAATAAGTTTTTTTACAGTACATTCAAACTTCATATATATATATAAAATATATTATTACTATTAGCATCGCTAATATGTGTAAAAAGTATTTTTATAAATGAATACATATGTTTTTTAAAAAAGGTAACTGTGTATATGTTCACTAAAATAGGGAATATCTTTTTCTATTTTTCTTTTAGTTGTTGATAACAAATACTATCCACTAAACAATGTACAGTTAATTCTTTTCTTATCAGACCACTGTCAACATTGTTTTACTCCACTTATATACAGGATTACGAATGAATCAATGTTTTTATTTGATCAATTTCTTGTTCTAAAATCGAATCTGTTTTTAATTGATCTTTGATTTTGTCACAAGAGTGAATAACTGTTGTATGATCTCTCCCTCCCATCTTTTCTCCAATACTTGGATACGAAACAGCGAATTCTTCTCTTAATATGTACATAATCACCTGTCTTGGCTTTACCACCTCCTTCTTTCTTGTTTTTTCATAGATACTTCTTTCATCAATCTCATAGTAATTTGAGACTTTTTTAACCACCTCTTCAACAGAGACGCCTTTTTGAGGACGGATATTATTTTTAATGATTGCCTGCACCTCACTCTGGGTTAGCGGCTTTCCTTTAATCTGCGTTTTGCACACAATAGTATTCAAAACACCCTCAAGTTCTCTAATATTTCCTTGAATATGTTCAGCTATATATTCAATTATTTCTTTTGGAACAAGGAAGTTATTTTGCTCCACTTTTGCGCTTATTATTGCAATTCTTGATTCAATATCAGGGGCAGGTATTTCAGCTATCATTCCCGCGCTGAAACGGCCCTTTAATCTATCTTCAAAATCGAGCATTTGGCTCGGATGTCTGTCAGAGGAGAACACAATCTGTTTGTTATTATCGTGCATTGCGTTAAAGAGGTGGAATAATTCTTCCTGCGTTTTCTCTTTATCGGCGATGAATTGGATGTCATCCATTATAATTACGTCGTATTGGCGATATTGATCTTTAAAACTGTTTGCTCTCCCTGAGCGTACCGAGTTTATGTAATCAGTGGCGAATCTCTCTGAGGTGACATAAAACACTTTCCTGTTTTGCCCCATTTTTTTGAAATGATTCCCTATTGCTTGTATAAGATGCGTTTTTCCATGACCCGTCTTTCCGTAAATAAAAAGAGGGTTGTACGCGAGACCGGGATTTTGCATGACTGCTTGTGCGGCGGCGTGCGCGAGTTGGTTAAACGGACCCACTACAAAAGTATCGAAGGTGTACCGCGGATTTAAATTATCTCTTTTATCTATGTACAGTTCGTTAAGTGCAAGTGTTGGGGGCTGTGAAGCCGCTGTATCGTTTCTCCTTGAGTGTTGTTTATTTCCTGTTGAGCGCTGTACGACATATTCAACGGAACGGATACTCCCGTCTAGCGCGCGCAGTGTTTTTAAGATGAGTTTGTGGTGCTTGTCTTTAAGCCAGTCTTTTACTATCCTACTCGGTACTGCCAAAAAGACCTCTCCCCCATCTCTTCTGGCAATACCTGTTCCTCTAAACCAGGTTCGAAAGCTTGCCTCCGATGTGTCGAGCTCAATTTGTACGAGGGCATTTTGCCACAATTCTTGCTCATTCATCATAAATAGTTAGTTAAAAATATGGCCAAACGTAGGGGCTATTATAACTAACGACAGTGGCGTGTAAATTGACACACAAACACTAATAAGTGGTGATAATCATGTGCATAAATTGTGCATAGCTTTCTATGAGATTGTTTTTCACATTGTCAAACGGTGCGGTTGCTTTTTTAAAAAATATAGGTAGAATGAGCAAGCTCTTATGATGCTGAACACATCGTAGAAGAATTAGAGATTGCTCACCCTGTTAAATCCCCGTAAAATAGCATTTCGGTGATATTGCACGGGGACAACTTGAAAAACTAAATAAAATAAGTATATTTTTATAAGCATACCCTTTCTAATGGACATCTGTTATTGGATTTTTCAAGTTGTATTTAACAGGGTAGAAGAACTTGTAATTCATTTTGTTTATAATTGTTTATAACGATTTCTAATATGAAGCGAACGTATCAGCCAAAGAAAAGAAAACGAGCCCGAGCCCACGGGTTTTTGTCTCGCATGGAAACAGCGGGAGGAAAAAAACTCATTCAAAGGCGCAGAAGAAAAGGAAGAGCTCGGGTGAGTGTGTAAAATGTTACCTCGCGCGAACAGACTTACTCGGAAAGAAATTCCCTACCTTAAAAAAGGAGCGCGAAGGATATTTTCTTCGCATCTCTCTCTTTCTTATACAACAAACACTGAATCGACGGTGCCGAAAATAAGTTGCAGTGTTTCAAAAAAAGTGGAGAGAAGTGCCGTAAAGCGGAATAAAATAAAAAGACAGTGTAGAGAAGCGGTAAGACACCACATTACATCGGTTAAAAAACCGATACTTGGGTTGCTCTCGGTGAAAAAAAGCGAACATCCCCTCTCCTTCAACTCGCTTTCGAAGGAAATGGGAGAGTTGTTTTCAAAAGTTGAGTAACGCTCACTTTAGGCATAGAATATGCCGATGGTATCGGCTGTGTTTAATGCGCTCATACATGATCCTCTTTACAATGCACTCGTCTTTTTAATAGGGGTGGTTCCCTATTTCGACGTTGGTATTGCGGTGATTATTTTAACGCTCTTTGTAAAGTTGCTTCTTTTCCCGCTTGCAAAAAAAGCAATTCACACACAGGTAACATTGAAAAAAATCGGCCCGCATCTTGAGGATATAAAGAAAAAATATAAAGACAACCAACAAGAGCAAGTAAAAAGAACCCTTGAAACGTATAGAGAGAATGACATCCATCCGCTGTCAGGCATTTTAACGCTTTTTATACAGTTACCGGTCATTCTCGGTTTGTACTGGGTATTTTTAAGAGGAGGACTTCCGAACATTGATGTCGCAACTCTGTATGCCTTTGTTTCTGTTCCCGAAACGGTGAACATGAATTTTCTTAATCTAATCGACATGGGAGGAAGAAGTCTCGTGCTCGCACTTCTGGCGGGCGCTACTCAATTCATCCATGCGCAGATTGCGATACAGCCTCCCGAAACAAAAACAAAACCAGGGGAATCGTTGAAAGACGATCTGGCTCGCAATATGAGTATACAAATGAGATACGTGCTCCCTATTTTTGTCGGCGGCATCGCCTATTTTATCTCCTCGGCGATAGCACTTTATTGGACAACGAGCAATCTTTTCACTATAGGGCAAGAATTGTTTGTCAGGAAGCGCATTCGTGATACACAGAAGTAGTTACTGCCATATGGAAACCGTAAAGGACATAGTGGAAGATGTGTTGAGGAAAGGACAGATTCCTTTTTCGAGCCTTGAAACAAGCGAAGCGGCGGGGCAGAAAATAATAAGCATTAAAGCGGAAGATGCGAGGGCGCTCATTGGGGTGCGGGGTGAGACCATTCGGGCTATTGATTATCTTGTAAAGAAAATAGCCGAACAGAGAGGGATTGAGGACCTTTATTTTCTTGTTGATATAAACGACTACCGTCTTAAACAGATTCAGGATTTGCAAAATAAGGCGCGCATAATGGCAGAGCGCGCAAAGTCATTTCAATACGATGTGGAATTGACGCCTATGAGTGCTTATGAGCGCCTCATCGTGCACACGACACTCGCGGACATAGAGGGTATACATACCGAGTCACAGGGAGAAGGAAGGAATAGAAGGATCGTTATTCGCTATACGACTCAATAGAGGGTATTCACACCGTAGAGTATTCGACCCGTGGTACATCTTCGCTCGAAGAAAATGAAAGAACCATTCATTTTCGTTCCTCGCTAGCCGTAATAATTTTTTACCCACAGAGGCGTTGCCTCTAGTGGAAAATTACTCCGTAATAAAGGCGGTGTCAGGATCGACTTCGGGGGCACCGCTAAAAAAGACGTTTTGTTGTGTTTCGGTTGTTTCTGATTGACCCTGCGGCGTTTGTACATTCTCCAGATCAACGTTTAGGTTAAGGATAGTAGGGTTTATTTGCTCTAATATAAGCACTAAAGAGAGCAGTAGCAGTAATCCTAATATGGCGTTCCATATCGTCGACTTTGCTTTGTTTTTATTATCGGCGATGTCGGAGGTCATATACAAAAAACCTGCGTAGGTAATGCGGAGTACCGCAAGAATTGCCGCAAACACGATTGCGAGATTGAATGCCGACTGAAGAAACCCGGAAAGCGTCGCGTCTGAATATGCCGCTTGCAGAAATCGGTTGCCGCTGTCGGCAACCAGAGGGACAAATTCACTGGGAACAAATTGGGCCGCGTACAGGGGTGGTATAGAGCGTTTTAGAAAATTCCACTTCATATCTTTATTGTACTACGCGAAGCACCCATGGGGTCCTCGTCTTGGCATCGATAAATACGATATGCGTTCCCTCTTCGTTGATGTATGGGTCGACAACATCCAAAGTAATTCCATAATCGGACTCGGGGGATAGTAATTGTTCCACCGTGCCGTTTTCCGTATCGATAATCCACCAATCGTCTGAAAAATGTATCTCGCCGCGGTACCACGCATCGGGAATCTGGGCTTCTGGTATCGCTCTGGGGACGGCGCAATAGACAACAGAGGTATTTTTTGGATTGAAGACGCATTTTTCTGCGAGTGTGGTTAAGGACAATTGACGCTCCGGAGCGTCTTCGATTTTTGAAAAGAGAGAGATGCGTCCCTGGACGATTTCATTGTAGAGCGTATGTGCTTCATTGCGGCTAATGGAGGCGATGAGTCCGCGAACATTGTTTTTTAGAATGGTTTTGTCCCCGTTATTTTTTAAAAGAAAAGCGTTTCCCTCGATCCCTTGTGAAGGATTTTGGAAGAGCAGTATCGTGCCCCCATTTACAACGACACTTCGCCATCCAAATACATGCGAGGTGAATATTCGTTTTTGGGTGGCATTTTCGGGGTTGATTTGTATCCCGACTGATCCGTGGATCGTTTTTACAATATAAAATATATCGTTGCGCTCTCTGCTCGTCGCAACCGAGACGATATCGGGTTCAAGGTATGAACCTGAAAACTCCCCGACGCTTTCCTCAGTGCTTGTGGACATTTTCTCAATTGAGCCAATGAGTGTTGCTATTTCACCGTTTTCATCCAAGTGTTGTAGCACTAGCCGCGTATCCTTTCCCCAAAAAGCCCGATATACATTTGGAACAAGGGTGTTGCTTATCCTCGTAACATCTCCATCTTTCAGATATGCCTCAAATATATTGCCGCTTGGCCGCTCCACAAACTGTATTTTTGCATCGGTACTTGTCCCTATAAGCGTGATACCCGCAACAGGGACGCTCGATGGATTCCATAAGCGCGGGAGCGCGTTCTCTATTTCCGCATCGGGTTCGTTGCTGTCTCTTGAAAAAATACCAAACCCTGATAGCAGTGCATCGCGTATATTCTGATTTGTACTGCCACCGTTCGCATTGTCGAAAATCGGTATATTTGTACCGAACCCTCTCCCCGCACTTGCGCGTGTCAGATCATTGTTTTGGCCGCGGATGAAAAGAAACCAACCCAAAAGGGACAAAAGGATCGCAAATAGTATTCCGCCGCCAATCGCCCATGTGGTGTTTTTCGAAAACATAACTAATTGGTGGATCTAAAGAACGGGTCGCGCTGGGGAGCTCCTATTGCCGAAGATAACAATAGCGACCACGATGCATTAGTCGATTGCAGAAAATGGTCAACGTGGGAAATTGACAAGGAAACAAGTGCGTTTGCAATCAACCCCTCGCTAAGGCGAAGAATGATTCTGAAAGGATCTCTCGGATCGGTGGGAATGGTTTGGCCATTGACGTTCCATTCATATGAGATATTTCGATCCAAAAGATTTTTTATACTCATATAAAACGGAATTGCGGCCAATGTGATGTCAGCTATTGGTATTTGATCTGTTTCTAAGAGCGCCCGATGGAACATAATTCCAAGAAGAGGGTCATCAGTATATAGCGAGATATGAGGTTCAACTGCGGCAATTCTCACCCTACTCTCTCCTTTGTATCGATTATCTACTGAAACTACCTCAACCGAAATAATGTCCTCGCCAAACAAGAGTGGCCCTGCTATCCGTGCCTTGGTGCGTCCCCTTCCTGAAATGTCTCTTAGTATCGCCCCGTTTTTCTTCCATGTAAAAACGAAATCGTCATCGGGGATAACACTCCCATTCGGGTATGTCATATACTGATACGCTTCGACCAATATATCGGCGTTACTGCTGGGAAGCGCTCTGCCTTGATAAAAGGGTGGTGTATAGGTGTCTGCTTCCCAGAGAATAGAAACATACATAGGGCGTATCGCTATTTGTTCAAAAATTTCTGTAATTGCATCAGGGCGAACAACAACGCTTACGGTGGTTTCAGTCCCTATCCGTCCCGTTTCAATATCGATTGTCTTCAATCCATTTCCGCGGTCAAATAACCGCCCGTTTACAAACCAATCAATGGTTGCTCTGTCTAAATCAATCGAATAGCTTTCAATACGGACAGTTACTTTTTCTTCCGGGCCGGGGTTGTTTGGGGTCACAATAAAAGAAATGGGAGAGGCAATTTCCGGCAGTGCCAATTGCGCGCGTGCGACATACGGCATGCATAGCAATACTATTGCAGACACCAAAAAAAGCTTGTGGCTTGCAAAAGACATATTGAAATTATACATCAGAAGACCCGCTTGGTTTCTCTCGCATTCTGTTTGTGGCAATTATCCAGACAACTACCACCGTCCATGCGGGAAACGTAGAGAGTATCGGAATAATTTCCGCGAGTATGCCGAATAAACCGCGAGCGGCGTATTTCCCATCCAAAAAGCTCACATTCCAATATGAAAACCATATGATGAACAAAATCGCCGCGAAAAGACTGATGACAGTGTTAACGACAAGTCCTATCGCGGGGATCCATATCAACAGAAATTGAATTCCGTCGATGGCGAGCGCGGTCGCAATCAGAAAAAATGCTCCTACTACCCCGATATTTTTCTCATGTCTATTCATCTATGCAGCTGATCCATTCTGGACTTCAGGGGCGGTTTCGGCATCCTCAAGATCTTTCTTTGCTTTTCGTATTGCCAGAATCTGCGACGGATCGGAAGTGATAATTTGGTCTTCCGTGTAAGAAGCGATAACTTTTATCGCCACGTGCTTAAGGCCGGCGAAGAAGATACCTTCTCCCACATCTGATTCGAGAAGCAGATACTTTTCTTCATCTGATAATTTGAATGTTTCTTGCACCAAATCAACCGATACCGGCGATTGGCGCAAGAGCATTTGTATCGAGGAGTTGGTAAGCATGGCGCTTCCGTA
>Ga0210057_1010394_pt1 | contig 10546 bp, 10 predicted proteins | sample CryGeyCG2114_010_2_FD_183968 | JGI IMG/M metagenome (GOLD analysis project Ga0210057, IMG submission 183968) | Groundwater microbial communities from aquifer - Crystal Geyser CG10_big_fil_rev_8/21/14_0.10 (SPAdes) (version 2) | ecosystem: Environmental > Aquatic > Deep subsurface > Groundwater ...
TTTCAAAAAATGTTATATTTTCTAAGCTTTGGGTGTTTTGTGTAATAAATTTTTTGGCCCTATCGTCTATCGGTTAGGACACAAGCTTTTCAAGCTTGGAAGCGGGGTTCGACTCCCCGTAGGGTCATGCCTAACAAAAAGCCCTGCCTTGTGCGGGGCTTTTTGTTGGCACATGAATCTCTGGGAGAGATGAGTCGAAGCCCGGAGCACGACGGTGCGATGGCGGGCTGGATGATCCCGCAGTAGCGGGATACAGCTAGCCGACTCCTCATCGAGACTGAGTCTCTCAGAGACGAATGTCCCGTAGGGTCACCAATCGAAACATTTTTGTTTTGGCGAAATTCTGGCGGGCTACAAAATTGAAAAATCTTCTCATATCTGTTAGTATAATACTACAAACGAAATCAAGCAACAGTTAAATGTTATCAATATATGGAAAGTAATCAATTAGGACAGAAAATCAAAAAACTCCGACAAAAACTTGGTCTTTCTCAAGACGATTTTGCTCGTAAGGCAGATGTTCCCTACACAACACTTACAAAGGTAGAAACAGGCGTTATCAAAAAACCTTCGGTTTTTGTTGTGAGCAAAATCGCCAAAACTCTTGGCGTTGATATTGAGGAACTGATTAAATAATTTTATGAAATTAAATATTAAAGAACTATTAGATTTTTTTGATGATAAAAAAGATTCTCAAAAAGGAGATGCCAGTGCTCTTATAGCTATGCTTGGCGAAGACTTAAACGCTTCGGTGTATAAAGATTGTAGAAAAAATAAGGTGGAAATTTTAAAAGAATCTATCTCTCAAGGGTCTAAAAAAGAAAAGCGATTAGATCGGTGGATACTAGATAAAAAAAATAAAAAACTATTTCAATGTGAGATTAAAAATTGGGCAGCAACCGCCATAGGTGGTAAACGGTTAAAATCTAACGCAAACGATGAAGAAACAAAAAAAGTTGTTGAGTATTATTGGAATCGTGAAATGAGTAACAATTTTTCAAGTAAAGGAAACCACCCTAATGGTGTAACTAAAGTATTGCTTACCATGCGAAGGCTAGAAAAATATAAGAAGTTGAAAAATGAACCATTGCTTATTTATTGGATGCCAATTTCTTCGGATAAAAAGGGGTTAAACCCCTCGTCTATTCTCCCAGTAAAACACCTTCATTCATCAATAAATACTAATTTTTCAAAACTTCATATTTTTTCTGTGTCTCTATATCTCCGCCAATTATATAAAAAAGGAAAGGGACGAAAATTTATTGATTTGGATATGCCACATTTTGAGCGTCGTATTAAAATACTAACCAAGTTCCAAAATAAAAAATATGGAAAATAAAATACAAGAACTATCAGAAGAATTAGAAAGGTGCAAGGAAAAAAAGATAAAAGTAGAAGCTACGGGCTATAAACTTATTTTGTTTTGGTTTGTAATTGGTTTTATTCTCGGGGCGGTAATTTTTTAATATATGGATAAATTTACAAAATATGGCTGGTGGGTGTTGATTATAATTACTTTGGTACTGGGTTTTTGGATATATGCAAAACAAGAAAATCAATCAATTCAATCAAAATATCCGACAAAAGAATTTACAGAAACAAAAACAAGAAACTATGGAGCAGAGTTTTATTGTGAAGATACAAGTAATGTTGGTAGAACTGAATGTTTAATTGAAAAATTAGATAGAGCATCAGCCATACGAGAATGGAAACAAAGAAAAATAGAAATGCTCAAACACCCAGAAGTAAATATGTATAATCTCATTACTTTTCTCCCAGACGAGGTTGCTAAAATGAAGAAGTGGAGAGAAGATTTTGAAAATTCTAGAGATGAGGGCTGTGATGTGGAATGGAGTTTTAGAGGAGGATCTGGTGTACCTGGAGCCATTGCAGAATGCGAACTTAACTATGAGATTTCTGCTTTGAAAATACTAGACAAAGTTTATTATGGGACAATACTGAAAGATACTTTTGATAGTAAGGGGATCCCAGACTTTGAACCCAAAGAAAAAGATATTGAAAAACTTATGGAAAGCAACAAAACCGAAAGAGGGTGTGTTTGGGCTGATGACCCAGCTTGTGAGTAAGTAAGGGCGTTTTTTGTTACATATATTGTTTTTAGAACAACAAGATAAATTGATGAAAAATAAAATTTCTACCATAAAAGTTGTTAATCGATTTAGTTGGCATAAAAATCCCGGAGATTTTGCGGAAAAACATGTAAGATCGAAATATTTTAAAGATATTGGTTTTGGTTTTAGAAAAATAAGAAAGGATAAAAAGGGGAAAAAACCTGAAGGTTATATCTTAGGTACCGCTGGCAAAAGAATCGCCCTAGTTGAAATTAAACTTATAACAAGACAAAAAAGGGCACGAGGAGTTCATATTATTACTTTAGACGAAACAATTCGCAAAGCAATAAAAAAGGCAAAGGTCCAGCTTAGAACAATTAACAGTAATCTGCCCAAAATAATTTACATTATTAGAGACGATGTTTTTTTAAAACCAGAAACACTTAGATGGGCTCTTTTTGGTAAATGGATGACTGTAGATAGAGGGGGAAAAACTATATTCAGCGGATATTCGGGTTTTTTCCCAAAAAATAAAGAAGATAATAAATTTAGGGATAATTTAATTTCTGCTGTTGTATGTTATATTCCAACTCTTACTAATTATTCTATTTGGATATATCGTAATAAAAATGCCCCCAAAATTCCCAACAAACTTCTAGATAAAAAACATTTAAAAGAATTTTGGGATTATGATTCAAGCGGTTTAGAAAAAATTTCTTTTTAGCCCACCCGAATTTCGCCAAAACAAAAAGCCGAAGCCCGCGCGGATTCCTCCCCAGACCCCTCCTCCGCGCGGGCGAGTCCATCACCCCGCCTCTATCTCCTTACAGGAGCGGCACACCTTTTGGATATTTTGTTTCGCTTTGCTCACAAAATTTCTCAAAAGGTCTTGCGAAAGTGTCCCACACTTTCTCACCCCAGAAAAATAGTGGCGGGGTGCATCATTCCTTTTTCTCCAAAAGAATTCGCGCAAATGATACAATTACGTCACATTCAGAAACTCGGTCGGAGTGAGGGCGAAGTTGGACTCTGCTTGAGGGCGCGCTGTGTGGCGAATAATAGATATTTAAAAATTATGATTTTGAAACCGCGGAATCAGTCGGGACTACCATATCCACATCGCATAGACCACCAGCGCAAGCGAGCTCTTTTTTGTGCTCGGTTTCATCAGTCAGTTCATAAGTTACAAGCTTGGAATAATCTATGATAGGAAAACTTGCCACCATATCCTCATATCTTTTTTGATCTATGGCTTCGTAAGGAGCAAGACTGTACACATGGTCGTATCTGGGTAAGAATGACAACCCTCCAACAATTTCCCAATTTTTTTGTATCCAATCCACAACACTTATCCACTCGTCTTCTCCTACGGAAATTGTTGCGGATGGATTATGCTCCGTGAAATTAAGCTTTACCGTCTTCCAGTACTCAAGTTGTTCCAAAGCAGAGATGTCATCCTTGAATACTGAACCAGAAGGTGACTTAACCGGGAATTCTAAAACGTAAGTACTTGCACTATCTATTGACTGTCCCACTTCCGGATAATAAGAAATTCCTTGGTCCTTGAGCATATTGAAAAGAGAGTCGGTGGCAGATATGCGAACACGCCTTATATAATACTTGGAATGTCTTGGATGTATGCCGGAAGAGCAATTAAATGTCTGCGAAACCGTTCCCGAAGGTTTAACTGCTGTTACTGCTGTTGATGGAGGGACGCCAAAACGCTTGGCGTAAATTTCATTTGTTTCAATCGCGACATCACGCAGAGCTCTCAAGGTTTCCGGCTTTCGTACAACATCATTATCCCATTGTCCCGTAATAGAAACTCCGAGCAAGCGTTCCTCCTCGCAGTGTTTTTTCCAGTCTTTTGAAATGTAGTTGAATTTTGTAAGGGTGGATTGATATGTGCCTAGAATTGATGCCAATCTAGCCTTTCTCAACAAACTTTCGTGAGTATCTTCCGCTCTTGCGATAATTTCTGACAGATTACAAAACTGTTTTGATTGCAAATTAATTTCCGCGCAAGGATTGGTGCCGATAGGTCCATTTATCACTCCATCATTGGTTAGAAATCCCGCTTTCTTAAAATATTTGAGACGTCGTTCCGGAAGATTTTTTGCCAACGACCCTTTGTTGAAAATTCCCCTTTCCCCCGACCCGCTTTTCATCAGCGCTACCCACTCATCCATAAGCTCCTGGCTTGAAGGTTTTTCATTATAAACGGCAGAGTTGTTGGCAACCGAGCGATACGGTTCTGTAGTAAAAAATTGACCTTTCTTGGCGTCTCTCATTTCCACATCATCCAAATCAGACAAGCTAATCATAGCGGTTCTGCGAACTCCTCCTGAAACCACACACTCTCCTATTCGGCATATAATATCGTGTGCGTCTATCGGCCTCAATCTGCGACCTTGGCGATAGAGAACTTTTTCACGAACAAAATTCAAAAGTATCCTTAGTGGTTCGGGACCGGACGCTCTGCCACCCATAGTTTTGAGACGGGCGCCAGCTGGACGGATTTGCGAATAATCAAAATCAATATCGTTTCCAGAATACCAAGTTTTAAAACCAAGAGTTAGAGCGTCGCTCCACCCTTCTTTGGAATCTAAAATAACATGGGTGGGTAATTTCTTTTTTGTTTGTCTTTTTATTTGTGGCAACTGTTCTATATTTTGACTCTCAACAGAAAAACCAACTCCGCAACCTTGCATAGACAAATACATAATTTCCGCGAAATCTCCGAGCTTGGATGGCGCAATAAAACTGCAATTGTATGCGCATGTGTTGCATCGCCTGGCGGGCTCGCCCGAAAACTGCATCAATCGCATTGAAGGCATAACTTCTTGCTTCAAGATTGCTTCGCGCAATTCATCGTATTCTTTTTCAGAAAGTTTGTCTTCAAGATTTTCTTTCATAAATGAAACATATCGGTCAACCGTCTCTGTCCAAGTCTCTCTTCTGTTTTCATCTTTTATCCAGCGAGCATAACTTCGCAAATAAACAAATTCTCCAAGAAGATTATTTTTAAAATATTTTTTACTGTCGGACGCAAGCTTTCGCACATGCTCCGGCACTTCTCCTTTTTGTTTTCTTGTTTTTGTTCGCTCCGCTCTGTAAAGAATGTATGCTTTTGCAGTGGCTGGAAACTCAAGCAACATTAATTGCATTTCAACTTCATCTTGAACTCCCTCAACTGTGGGAATAAAGTTTGTATTTTTTTTCTTTTGTGCGATCAGTCTCTTCGCAACCGCGCTTGCGACTTTTTCCGGAGCTCCTTCTTCAAACTCTCCCGAGCTTCTCATGGCTTTTTCCACCGCGATAGCAATTTTTTCTTTGTCAAAAGACACAACTGACCCGTCTCGTTTCTTTATTGATGACAGAACCGATTTGCTAACGGTGGATTTTGTTTTCATATGAGCTTAGAGGTTAAGTTTATAATCGTTAGTTCATTTTAATATAGATGAGCTCATACCCATAATAAAAAACTGGGGAGAAAAAAGAAGGAAACAAAAAAATAGATTGTGCAAACGAAAATTTTGGGGTATTTGAGTTTTTTGGCTTCTTTTATGAGGAAAACCAGATGAGAACTCCCTATACAAAAGGTCTGCCAGCAACAAAGAACAGGTGGAAAACTTACTACAGCCGTGTAGAATGACCAAATGGTAATTTTGAGCATAGAGACAAGCTGTGATGAAACAGCGGTAAGTATAGTAGAAGCCAAAGGGTCACAAAAAAAACCAAGCTTCAAACTCTTGGGAAATGCTCTTTTCTCACAAGCCAAATTGCACGCAAAATACGGAGGGGTTTACCCCAACTTGGCAAAAAGAGAACACATAAAAAATATTCCCCTCCTCTTTAAGGTTGCCCTACAAGAGGCAGGATTATATAAAAAAAGAACCTCTAAAATTTCTAAAAATTCAGAAGTGGGGGTTAGAAAAATTCTTGTTAGAGAGCCGGAATTAGCGGATTTTTTGATTAAATTTGGGAAAAGTGTTAAAAAAGCAAAAATAGACTTGATCGCGGTAACAAACGGACCGGGACTTGAGCCGGCCCTATGGGTGGGGGTAAACTTTGCTCGCGCTCTAGGCGTACTTTGGAATGTGTCCGTCACTCCAATCAACCATATGGAGGGACATTTTGTTTCTGTGTTGTTTAATGGTCCAAAATTTTTTAGATTTCCGGCACTTGCTCTTTTGATTTCCGGCGGACACACAGAACTCGTACTTTCAAAGAAAATTTTGCAATACAAAATCATCGGAGAAACCAGAGACGATGCTGTAGGAGAAGCGTACGACAAAGTGGCCAGAATGCTCTCTCTTCCGTACCCGGGCGGACCACACATAGCCAAACTTGCGGAAAAAATAAGAAAAACAAAAAAAGTTTCTAAATATTCATTACCAAGACCGATGCTTAACACCGCCAATTATGACTTCTCTTTTTCCGGTTTGAAAACCGCTGTTCTCTATACTCTAAAGAAAGAAAAAAATACAACAAAGAGGGTTAAGGAAGAAATTGCTTTTGAATTTGAAAACGCGGTCACCGAGACTTTAATAAAAAAAACCAAAAAGGCCATTGAAGAATTTAAACCTAAAAGCTTGGTCGTGTCCGGAGGAGTGATATCAAATGTCCATTTAAGAAAATCGTTTGAAAAACTCGCCAACTCTTATCCTGAGATATCTCTTTTTATACCGGAAAAAAATCTATCAACAGACAACAGCGTAATGATAGCTGTCGCTGGATTTATTCGTTCAAAAAGCAACAAGATTAGGAAAAACAACAATATTAGGGCAAGCGGGACTTTGTCTTTGTCTTGAACAACAAACAATGCGACAGGCAGTAGTATTTAATGTCCTTTATTTGTCGCCATAAAGGACATTAAAAATATTTGAAACTCAAAAACAAATTACGAAGAAAAAATTTGTCTGTAACAAATTTTGTCCTTTAGATTGTCTTTATAAAAATCTGCTTTCGGTTATGTGTTTAGTGAACTAAAATAGCTTGGACTATGCGAGAATTTACCCGTGATTCTTTATAGCCCTATGATATGATGTTGAAGAAAACAAATAACAACCGCCAGAAATATGAATGAAAAGCTGTTAAAACCATACAATCCCAAAGAAACAGAAGCCAGGATTTATAAACAATGGGAAGAAAGCGGTTATTTTAATCCTGACAAATTACCCGAAAGACACAAAGAGGCTTTTTCTATGGTTCTTCCACCTCCAAATGTCACGGGAATATTACATATGGGATCAGCTTTGATGTTGGCGGTACAAGATATCATAATTCGCTTTGAGAGAATGAGGGGTAAAAAAACACTTTGGATCCCTGGAACGGATCACGCTTCTATAGCGACAGAAACCAGGTTTATAAAAGAAAAAAAGATATCTAAAAGAGATTTCACAGAAAAAAGAGACGAGTTTGTTGAGTTGGTGAACGACTATGCCTTGAGTAACCAGAAAGTAATCATAGAGCAAATGAGAACTATGGGAGCATCCTTGGATTGGTCCAGAGCTGCTTACACCCTTGATAACGAAAGAAAAACAGCGGTCACAGAAGCTTTTATAAAAATGTATGAGAGTGAACTTATTTATATGGGGAAAGGAAAGATTGTCAATTGGGATGTAAAAGGTCAGACTGTAGTATCAGATGATGAAATAGAATACGAGTCAGTAAAAACTCCACTTTACACATTTCGGTATTCAAAAGACTTTCCATTACCAATATCGTCCACAAGGCCAGAAACAAAAGTTGGTGATACAGCTGTCGCTGTCCATCCGGATGATGAAAGATATCGACAGTTCATTGGTAAGACATTTAAAATAAACTTTGTCGATACAGAGTTGAACATAAAAATAATCGCCGACCCATCAGTAGAGCCAGATTTTGGTACTGGCGCTCTTGGGGTAACTCCAGCTCATAGCAAAATAGACGAGGATATAGCCAGTAGGCACAACCTTGAAAGTGTCCAGATTATAGACGAACTCGGTCGCATGAATGAAAAAGCGGGTTCTCTTAAAGGAAAAAAAATTTTAGAAGCAAGAGAGATAGTGGTTCAGTACCTAAAAGACAATTCCCTTCTTGAAAAAGAAGAGGTTGTTGACCAAAACAAACCTAAAGCACAAAGGTCTGGCGGAATCATAGAAGAACTCCCTAAGCGCCATCAATTTTTTGTAAATGTAAATAAACCTATAAAAGAAAGAGGCGGTAAAACACTAAAAGAGCTGATGCGTGAATCTGTAACAAGCGGAAAAATTAAAATTTTACCAGAAAGGTTTGAAAAAATTTATTTAAATTGGATAGATAATTTGAGAGATTGGAGTATTTCAAGACAAATTTGGTACGGACACCAGCTTCCTGTCTGGTACAAGTATCCCGCTCCAACGGATGACAGTACAGATTTTTTTAAGGTTAGCAAGATTAAACCAGAGGGGTCTGGCTGGAAACAGTTTGAAGACACACTTGATACATGGTTCTCATCTGGCCTTTGGTCTTTTTCAACTCTTGGGTGGCCAGAAAAAACTGAGGATTTTAAAAATTATCACCCCACTAATGTTCTTGAAACAGCTTATGACATCCTTTTCTTCTGGGTAGCTAGAATGATCCTCATGAGCCAGTTTCTGATTGGAGATGTGCCGTTTAGGACAGTCTACCTCCACGGTTTAGTACGCGACGAAAAAAATAGAAAAATATCTAAATCTTTAGGAAACAACATTGACCCTGCAGAAATGATAAAACAGTTTGGAGCGGATGCAATGAGGATGGCCATGGTAATAGGAACAAGTCCCGGCAATGACAGTAAAATATCAACTGACAAATTTAAAGCATACAAACATTTTGCAAACAAAATTTGGAATGTCAGCAGATTTGTCTTAACAAACTCCGAAGAGATTGATTATTCAAACAAAGTGACACTCTCCACGGAAGACAGGGAGTATGTGGAGGAATTTGAAAAAATCATAGATGATATTACTGATGATATGGATAATTTCAAATTCTATATGGCGGCGGAAAAACTTTATCATTATTTCTGGCATTCCTTTGCTGATATAATAATAGAAAAGAGTAAAGAAAAAATATGGAATGGAACAGCCGAAGAGAAGGCTTCAGCACAATGGACAATATTTCATATATTGGAACGATCACTTCGCGCCCTGCACCCTTTTATGCCATTCGTCACCGAAGAAATATGGTCAATGGTTCCCATTAAAAATAAAAAAATGATTATTGTTGAATCTTGGGCTAATAAAAAATATGATCATAAAATCTGAAGCCATTTTTTTTGCTCTGGTCGGAGGAATAATACCCGCTATTGTGTGGCTTTTGTTTTGGCTTAGAGAAGACAGAAAAAGACCGGAACCGAGAGGCCTTATAATGCTAACTTTTTTTTTCGGAATGCTTGCTGTGCCTTTGGTAATCCCGCTACAAAAAATTACATTTCAACAAAATTCTCAATTTAATACTTTCCTGATATGGGCAATCTTGGAAGAAACTTTCAAATACGCCGCGGCATATTTTGCCGCATTGCGAAAAAAAGAGGTTGATGAGCCGATTGACCCGATTATTTATATGCTTACCGCGGCACTTGGTTTTGCCGCATTGGAAAACGCTCTATTTATTCTTGGACCCCTCGTAAATGGAAACATTTTGGAGAGCGTTTTGGTTGGAAATTTGCGGTTTGTTGGTGCGTCGCTTCTTCACACCATATCTTCGGCGACAATAGGAGTAGCTTTGGCTATTTCATTCTTTAAAAGAAAAGCCGTCAGAAGAGCTTATCTCGCAATGGGTATAGTGTTTGCTATTGCGTTGCATACGGTCTTTAATTTATTTATAATTAAGGAAACACATTCGAATACATTCGTTACATTCGGTTTTGTGTGGATTGCGATTGTAATTCTCATGTTATTATTTGAGAGAGTAAAAAAGATATATCCGGTAAACAAAATATAACAACTATGTTTAAAGACAAAAGATCGTTTTTTGAACGCCTAACGGGAGCAGTGCGTGTTGACGACGATGATGATTTTGAAGAAGAACCCGCCACACAACCAAGGAATATTCAAAACAAGAAGAGTGATTGGATACAAGAAGAGGCGGAAGAGGGACAGCTTACCGTAGATGTATATGAAACTCCTGGTGAGATTGTTATCAAAACAATGGTTGCTGGAGTAAAACCAGAAGATTTGGATGTTTCTATTACCAGAGAGATGGTAACCGTTCGCGGTAAACGCGAAGAAGACAGGACAATATCGTCTGAAAATTATTTCCACAAAGAACTTTATTGGGGAGCGTTTTCTAGAACAATAATGTTACCAAAAGAGATTGATATTGATGGAGCCGAGGCTGTAGAAAAATACGGTCTTTTGATTCTCAAACTTCCAAAATTAGATAAAAACAAGGAGACTAAAGTAAAAGTCAAAGGTTCTTAAATTAAAATTTTCGCCTTTTAATTTTTAATACGGAAGATTAATACA
>Ga0210057_1010395_pt1 | contig 10545 bp, 7 predicted proteins | sample CryGeyCG2114_010_2_FD_183968 | JGI IMG/M metagenome (GOLD analysis project Ga0210057, IMG submission 183968) | Groundwater microbial communities from aquifer - Crystal Geyser CG10_big_fil_rev_8/21/14_0.10 (SPAdes) (version 2) | ecosystem: Environmental > Aquatic > Deep subsurface > Groundwater ...
TTTAGCGCTCCAGCAGAAATTTCACCACCGTCTTGTTTAATTCGGCGGCGTGCCCAATTAGCCAGTTGCGTCCCAGTCAATTTGGCAAAATTTTGGACTTTAATTTCTTTGTCCTGCAAAAATTTAAATAAGATATTTTTTTTATTTACTTCCTTGTCTTCCCAAAAAAGCAAAAAGGTGGCCGTGTCCTTTTTTAGGTTTTTCGCCACCAAAAATTTTTTTAACTCTTCCTGGCGGCTCTCATCAAGTGTTACCGCATTTTTAATAACAGCTAATTTTTTTTCGGCAAACATGGAAACAGCGCCTAAAAAATCTTTAAATGCCGCTATTTTCTCTTCAATATTTTCACTGAAATCAAAAGTGGCCAAATTAAGCCCGCTGCGGTGTTTTTCCCGGTAGCGAGCAATAATTTCTTGTAAATTTTGCCGGCTTAAAAAAGTTTCCGGTCCGTAAAGAAAGATAATCATAAGCTTAAGTATCTTTTTATCTGACCACACATATACGGATTAGACCAATCTATGTTTAAATTTATTGCCAAGTTACCGCCTGATTGGTCTGCACCATCTCCAGCCAAATTTGTCCGGGGGTAAATTCAATCTCTTGCCCGCTCCCGTCCAGAAAGCGCAACGGCGCCGTTTCTGATTTTTTTTCCCAGCGGCCAAGAATTTCTACGCCATTCTGGTAAACAGCGCAGTCGCCCGTGCCGACAACGCCCACATCGTTATATTGCCCTTCAATTTGTTGGGATTTAACGCGCATTATCACAACGACCTTAGCGGCCACTGGCTGGCTATCATTTTTATCTGTTTCGGGTTGGCCGCCGCGCCAGCGCCGAAACTCATTTTTAGTCCCGTCATAAACATAGTGGACCGCGAAGTTGCCCGGAAAGCCCAGGTCTAATTTTTTAGAATCTTGGCAATCGGCCGCCTGGCAAATGTCTTGCTGGACTGGCAAATGAGGAAAAAAACTGATAGCTTTACCTATTAAAGAATAATTAAGCTTCTGGGCCGCTTTGAGCAGGCGCGGCATAGAAGTAAAACCATTGTGCGGCATCGGGATACCGCTTTTGCGATAAAAGGCCTGACCGTAATCGGGCAGCGCGTCTAAATTATCTACCGCCACCGACGCTAATTTCTCTAAGGCAAAATGTGAACCGCCCCAGTGCGCGTAAATTAAATCCCAGCCCAAAACCAGCGGGATAAAGTCGTCGCGGGCCGAGCGAACCGAACCAATTTCGGGCGGATCGCCGCAAACATAAACAGCCATAAAGCGGGTAATAGAATCGGTAATGACCGGCATATTGACCACCAGATCCGCACTGTTAAATCCGGACAGCGGCCGGGTAATGGCATCGCCAGACAGCATCACCGCGATCCCGCGCCGGTTATAATTGCGGCAACTAATACCAGAAAAGGGGCTGGTTTGGCCTGTTGACTGGCCGCCTTGTTCTTTGCCTGTCTCTTCTCCTTGTCCAAACCGGGCGCTGTCACCGCGCGCCAAAAGCAAAAAGCCGATAGCGCCTACAACAAATAAAAAAAGCGCGCCGAAAAGATAGGTTTTTTTATCGGGCTTGCGCATACTTTTAGGAACCTTTTAAAACATTTTTTATTTTGCCTACAATTTCGTTCGGGGTAAAATGGGCCTTAATCATAAAATCAACTGCTCCCAACTGCAGGCCCCGGTCAATGTCCTCTTTTTGCCCCAGGTTGCTTAAAATAATCACTGGAATATCAGCCGTGGCGGGATTGCTTTTAATTTCCTCCAAAAGTTTAAAACCGTCTATCCCGGGCAAAATTAAATCCAGTAAAACTAAAACTGGTTTGTCCGTGATTACTTTTTTCAGCCCGACCTGCCCGTCAAACGCTTCTGATACGGCGTAGCCCTCGTCGGTTAATTTTTTAACCATTAAGTTCCGTAAAAAATTATCGTCTTCTATAATTAAAATAGTTTTAGCGGCCGCGGCTTGCCCGGATGTTTTTTCGGCTGTAACCGCGATCGGGTCGCTACTGGGCGCGGCAGTAGCGCCACTAAGACCAAATTGGCGGTTGACTTTTGCCAACACTTCGGCGGGATCAAACTGGGTTTTAACCAGATAATCACGCACACCCATTTTTTTGGCTTTTTCGATCTCCACGTTCTGGCCGGAGTTGGAAATAATAATTACCGGGATATTTTTTAAGTTTTTGTCCCGTTGTATCTCTCGCAAAACTTCAAAGCCGTCTTTTTTGGGCATCACAATATCCAGTAAAACCAAATCTGGCCGGTGTTCTCTGATTTTGGCTAAGCCCTCATCGCCATCTTTGGCCGCTAAAACCGTAAAACCGTTCTGGCTTAATTTTTTTTGTAGCACCTCCAGTAAAATTTGCTCATCTTCTACAACCAAAATTTTTTTATTTCCCATAATTTTTTTATTTATTATTATTATAACCCAACACCGCCCGCTTTTACAAAGCCATTTTCCCCCAGCGAGTGCCCGTCTTTATTTCTACAATTAACGGCACGCATAACCCCGAAACGCCCTCCATGGCGGTTTGCACAATTTTTCTGGCTGGGGCTTCTTGAGGCGCGTAAACTTCAAAAACCAATTCGTCGTGCACCTGTAAAATCATCTTTATCTGTTGCCTTAACCCTTGCTTGGTAATTGCCTTATCCGCTGCCACCATAGCCATTTTAATAATATCGGCAGCGGTGCCTTGAACCGGCATATTGATAGCCATTCTTTCGGCCGCTGCCCGCAAATTCCAGGTCGATGAATTAATTTCCGGAATCAGGCGTTGACGACCAAAAATAGTTTGAACATACCCATTTTTTTGGACCGCCTTTTTTGTCTGCTCGATGTAACCGGCAACGCCGGCAAACGTTTGGAAATATTTTTGCATAAATTCTTTGGCTTGTGTCCGCGACAAACCAGCGGTCTGGGCAAAGCCAGCGATACTCATGCCGTAAATCATGCCGAAATTCAGCACTTTGGCCGCCTTGCGCTGGTTGGCGGTAACCTCTTTTTCTGAAACGCCAAAAACCGCCGCAGCCGTGGAAACATGGATATCGTGCCCGCTCTGCAAAAGTTTAATCATTTCCCGATCATGGGCTATTGAGGCAACCACCCGCAGTTCAATTTGGGAATAATCGGCCGACAAAAGCAGCCAGCCGCGAGGCGCTAAAAAAGCAGAGCGGATTTTATTGCCCAGCGCGGTTTTGCCGGGAATATTTTGCAGATTTGGATTTTTAGAAGAGAGCCGACCGGTAGCCGTGCCTAATTGGTCAAATTCGGTATGAATACGCTCGTCAGCCGCCACCAACCGGGGTAAGGCGTCAATGTAGGTGTTTTTTAGCTTGGCCAACTCACGATATTTAATAATTGCGGCAATTATCGGGTGTTCGTTCATTAATTTTAAAAGTTCTGGCAAGGCGGTAGAGATAACTTTGCCCGGAGTTTTTTTCAGGCCGGCAACATTAATTTTTAACCGGTCAAATAAAATCGCGCTTAATTGTTGCGGCGAATTCGGGTTAAACCTAGCGCCCGCCGACCGATAAATTTTCTTTTCCAAAACAGCCATGTCTTGAGCCACCTTTTGGCCTATTTGCCGCAAATAAGGCGCGTCCAGTAAAATGCCGGCTTGTTCCATGGCGCGCAAGACGGGAAAAAGATCTTTTTCCAGCTGCCAAATTTTAGGAGAAAAAAGACCCTGTTTGTATAATTGGTCAATTTGCGCTAAGGTCGGGTTTTCTTTTTTGACCGGCGGCAAAACAGCCGGTTTCTTTTCTTCGCCCAAAAGTGTTTGTAATCGCGCCACCAAGCTGTTGAATTTTAAATTGGTGAAAAAGGTAGCGGCTTTTTGCCGGTCAAAATCGCGCCACACCGCTTGCGATAAAGAAAAAGTAAGCGGCGCGTCTTGCCTGATTTGCGCCAACCGCTGGCTAAAAAAGGCCTGGTCGCGGTAGGTCGTTAATTTTTCTTTTAGTTTGGCCGGCAAATCGGCTCCGTCTAATTTCTGGTATAGCGTTTTTAAGCTGCCGAATTCTTGTAATAATTTAGCCGCGGTCTTTTCGCCTATCCCCGGCACCCCCGGAATATTATCTGAAGGATCGCCTTTGAGCCCCTTAAAATCAACCAGGCGTTCCGGCGGCAGATCGAAGCGCTCTTTGACCGCATCCAGGTCATAAATTTGCGGATCCTGCAGGCCTTTTTTGGGCATAAAAACTTTAACTTTGGGTCCCACCAGTTGCAGTGTGTCCAAATCGCCAGTGACAATATATATCTCCAGCCCCTTGGTCTTCGCCAATTGTTTTACTATGGTCCCCAAAATATCGTCGGCTTCAAAGCCCGCCTGGGCCAAAACCGGAATATTAAAAGCGTCAAGCCCCTCTTCTACCCGTTGGATTTGCGCGTATAGTTCGTCGGGTGCCTTGGCTCTGGTGGCTTTATAGCCGGCAAATTCTTGGTGGCGGAAAGTTGGCTTGGGCAAATCAAAAGCGGCCGCAATGTATTCGGGTTGCAGTTGCTTGATAGCGGCGAGTAAAATGCTAAAAAAACCAAAAACCGCGTTGACTAACTCGCCCTGCTGGGTGTTGAGCGGCGGCAAAGCATGAAAGGCGCGATGGATTAAAGCATGCGCGTCAATTAACATCAACCTTTTTTTCGTTGCTTGTTTTTTCCCCGGCATAAAAGATAATTAGGCCTTATTTTTAACGCTGAAATTAATACGGCGACCGCCTTGTGGCTGATAGGCAAATTTCAACCATAAAGTATTTTTGGCCGGCAGGCGCTTTTTAATTTTGTCAGCCCATTCCAGCGCAATGATATTTTGCGGGTTAGCTAAAAAATCGTCCCAGCCCAGCGCCCGCAAATCAGCCAAGCGCTTGAGGCGATAGCAATCAAGATGAATTAATGTTTTCTTTATTTTTGGCACGCGGTAGGCCCGAAGCAACAAAAAACTGGGGCTTTTGACACTGTGCAAAATTCCCAGGCCGCGCGCCAACCCCTGAACGAAACTGGTTTTACCGCTCCCTAATTCGCCCGCCAGCGCCAAAATCAAGGCTCCTTTAGCCGGCGGCCAATGTAAAATTTCCGCTCCCAACAGACGGGCGATTTTTTGCGTTTCTTTTAGATTTTTAGTGAAAATTTCCACCTCTTTATGATAACAAGCTGTTGGTAAAAAAAGAAGCCCCGGACGCTTTTGCGTCCGGGGTGGTTTTTAGCGGCGCGCTGCGCCGCCAATCATCCCTTCTAAAAATTCTCCCAGCCAACCGGGCTGGTAGATGGTGACTGGTTGGTTGATCGGGTTTTCCAGCCGAGTTTCTACCCACGGCAACACCCAGATTTGGTCGGACCGAAACCGCAGATTGCCGTTTTGATAAAGGTCCGCCAGCCCATAACCGCTCAGGTTAATTGTGCGGTAGAATGGTTCCCAGCGCAGCCACGAACCCAGAAAGGTTCGGGGCAGGGCAAAAACTGTGTGCGGTCCGCCGGACAGCCGAACAACTCCTATTTTGGGCATACTTTTACTCAAGGTGCCCGAGATCTCGAACCAGGCCTTGGGCCGACCGCTAAATAGCAAAATCCCGCCCCGCAGTCCCAACACCTCTTGAGGGCGCACATAGCCCCCATAGACGACCACCAGCCAAACTACTGGTTGTTCAACAACCAGCGTCAAATGGTTGGCGCCAGCCGGAGTTGCGGGATAACTGGCCGACCCGTCAGGACGCGGAGCCAGCACGTTATCCGGCCCTCGGTGACTAATGGCACAACCGCTGGCTAAAAAACCGCAGGCGGCCAGGGCCGCCACAACCAGCAACAACCGCTTCATGGCGGTCTCCTTTCTTATTTGACTTTGGTTGTAGTTGTAAAGGGATCTTTTTAATATTCTATTATATCACTTTAAAACATAAAAGTCAAACATTTGTTAGGGTTTTATAGCTTGCGGTCACCCACAGCGAGTCTAATATTTATTTAGTCTAAAAGACAAGCGGTTGACAAAAGTAGTTAAAATAAGCATAAATAAAATCGCTGTTCGCCGCTAAGTAAAGCCGTTTCCCCCGTTTTGCCCTTGTTATAAATCTTACGCATATGCGTAAGATTTATAACTTTTTGTTTTCGGTTTGTTGTGAGATTATTAAGCAAAAAAATAGACGCGTTTATTTGACTAAATCGCATTCATAGTTTGTGCTTTCAAAGACGGTTGCGTAAAAACTATTTTTCGCTTAAAATATCTTGATAACTTAATTTTCGCTTATGGCCCTTGATTCCCAGCAACAGGCAATTGAGAAAACAAAAGCGGCGCGCAATATTTTACTCGCTCTGCCGCAAAATCTAAACGCCGATATTTTAGGCAGTGCTTTGGTGCTGTCTGATTTTTTTCAAAAACAAAATAAAAACCCGGAAATTGTCTGCGCCCAAAAAGTTCCCGAGCGCTACTTGTTTCTGCCCCAGGTGGAATTATTAAAAAAAGATTTTACGGTCATCCGTGATTTTATTATTTCCATTGACACCAAAGAGCACAAAATTGCCCGCCTGCGCTACGAAAACGAAAAAAATCTCTTAAAAATATTCTTAAGCAGTCCGCAAAAAATAGAAGAGAGAAATATTCATTTGACGCCGGGTGCTTTTCAGTACGATTTACTGGTTACCGTTGGCGCTACTGACCTGGAAACGCTGGGTGAACTTTTTGAAAAAAATCCTGATTTATTTTTTGAAAAGCCGGTTTTAAACATCGATGACCAGGCCGCTAATGAACATTTTGGTGAAATAAACCTGGTCGTGCCCGAAGCCAGTTGCTGTGCAGAAATCGTGTTGGATTTTTTACAAAGGCAAAAAGTGGAAATTAAAACACCAGCGGTGGCCACACTGCTGCTGGCGGGCATTATTGAAAAAACTGACAGTTTTCAAAACCAAAGAACTACCCCCCAGGCACTGGGAACAGCTTCGTTGCTGATTGCCGCCGGCGCCAACCGCGAAGAAATCGTTAAACATCTTTATAGGACTAAACCGCTGGCGCTGCTTAAGCTCTGGGGCCGAATTTTAGCCAAAATCAATTTAACCGAAGAAAAGAATATTATTTCAGCCCAAATCACGCCAGAAGATTTTTCCCAAACCAACACCACCAGCAAAATCCTTCCCCAAATAATGAATGAACTTAAAGACACTTTTCCGCGTACTAACGCCGCTTCTTTGTTTTGGACAGGCGGCGATGGCGAAAGCAAAGCCCTGTTTTTTTCACCTAAAAACACACTGCGCCTAAAGCTGGAAGAATTTTTAGCAACCGCCCCCCAGGGCGAATATTTGCTGCTTTCGGAAAAAAACACCACGCCGCAAAAACTGGAAACGGAAATAAATTCCTTGCTTGCGCCACTGGTTTAAGCTAAAATTAAGAAAAGCTTAAAAAATATTTGTGGCGCCAAAAAACGACTCAGACAAAAACCAAATACCGCTGCGCCTATTGTCAGATGACCAGACCACTCAAGGGTCGCCAACCGCTGACGCAAAAAAGCCCAATGATGAACGAAAGCCGGAAGACAGGCCTTTTTTAGGCACAGAACTAAAGGATTCTTCGGCGGCCAGTTTCCACCGGCGCGGCGTGCGGGTCCGCGATGCCCGCGCCGCCCAAAAAGACGGCGCGCAAGAACGCAACGATTTTTATGCGGCGCGCGACCAAGACACTCCGAAAAAAGAACCACAGCCAGAAGAAATTCGGCTGCAGGACCGTTTGGAAGCCATTAAAAAAAAGGAACAAGAACTGTTAGCCAGAAAAAAAGCCAAAGAGCATAATCTGCCTTATATTGATTTAACGATCGCCCCGATTGATACCCAAGCCGTTTGGCTAGTTGATCAAAAACAAGCCGAGAAAGCGGGCTTGGCGGTTTTACACACCTTAAAAAAAGATGGTGGCGGCAGCGCGGCGCAAATTGCGCTTACCAACCCAGAAAATCAGTTAGCTCAACAAATTTTAAAAAAATTGACGCAAGATTTTTCCCACCTAAACGTTTTTATTGCTTCGCCCCGCAGCTTAAAAAAGGCCTGGGCCCGCTATTTGGACTCGCCGCAAAGCGAAGCGCGCATCACCGGCCAAATTGAAATTGAAGTTGACGAGATTAAAAGGGTCCAAAAGCAAGTCAAAAACGTTGCTGATCTTCAAAAATTAGTTAAAAAAGTTTCTCCCCAAAAAGCTTCTGAACTTTTAGAAGTTGTTATTGCCGGGGCGCTGCAAACTGAAGCTTCCGACATCCACCTGGAAGCACGCGAGCAAGATTCGTTGTTACGCTTTCGGATTGACGGTGTGCTGCAGGATGTTATTTTTCTACCCGCCCTTTCCCACCATGTTTTAGTCAACCGTATTAAACTGCTCTCGGAAATGAAGTTAAACCGCAAAGACATTGCTCAAGATGGTCGCTTTACCATCGCTTATGGCGAAAGCAAAATAGAAGTGCGTGTTTCGGTGATCCCAGCGGCTTACGGAGAGAACATAGTCATTCGCATTTTAAATCCCAAGGCCATTTCACTGGGCTTAAAAGATTTGGGCTTTCGCGATGATGAGCTGGTATTAATCCAAAGAGAACTCCAGCGTCCTAACGGTATGATTATTACTACCGGGCCAACCGGTTCTGGTAAAACCACCGCCCTGTACGCTTTTGTGCGCACGGTGGCCACTAAAGAAAAAAAAGTAATCACCCTGGAAGACCCGGTGGAATACCACTTGCCTCAAATTACCCAAACGCAAATTGAACCGGATCGCGGCTACACTTTCGCCGCCGGCCTGCGGGCTATTTTACGCCAAGATCCTGACATTATTTTGGTCGGTGAAATTCGGGACAAAGAGACCGCCGAAATCGCCATTCACGCAGCTTTAACCGGCCATTTGCTTTTTTCTACCCTGCACACAAACGATGCAGCTGGAGCTGTTCCGCGGCTGGTCGAGATGGGCGTTAACCCAGCAATTCTATCCGCCGCGCTAAATAATATTTTAGCCCAACGGTTGGTGCGCCGGCTTTGTATCAAATGCAAACGCGCCAACGACAACCCCGCCGATTATCAGTTTGTTTCAGAAATTATTGCTTCGCTGCCGCCCGTTTTACAAAAAAAACACCAACGTGCCAAATATGAAATTTTCCAACCCGTTGGCTGTCCATCCTGCAACAACACCGGCTACCGGGGCCGTATCGGTCTTTTTGAAATAATCCATATCGACAGCGATTTAGAAAAATTAATTGCGGGCGGCCCGTCACACGCCCACGTTAAAGAAGCGGCGGCCGGCAAACATTTCACCAATATGCTGCAAGACGGGGTAATTAAAATTATTTCGGGCATCACCTCGGTGACTGAAGTAAAAAGCGCTGTCGGCCAAGATTAACGCCCCAAAAAAGAAAGGCAAAATAAAAAAATTGCCCGAAAAACTGTAGGCAAACCTTCTTGACTGGGCAAGAAGAAAAGACCTCCCCGAGGATCGGCACAGCGCAAGCCATCCCGTCCTTGGCTTAAGGGATAGTCCCCAGAATCCCAAGTTAAGCAAAAATTTGAGAATTCTTGCCTACAGTTTATCAGGCAATTTTAAAATAAGGCTCCGTAAATTCGCGCTTTCAGCCATTTTTACTTTTATTAACGGAGCGGCTAAAACACAATATCACAGTTTAGCATATAAGTTTTCAATTGTCAATAGCAAAAAGTAAAAAGGCGGGGGCTTACTTTTATTTTATGGAAAAAAACACCGACCCTAAACAAAAAGACGAGGACAAGGTGCTTGATATCACCCTGCGCCCCCGCAGCCTGTCTGAATATCAAGGCCAGGAGCAGATTAAACAAAACCTGCAAATTCTAATAGACGCGGCGCGCCAGAGACGCGAACCAATTGAACATATTCTTTTGTGCGGCGCCGCCGGGCTGGGCAAAACAACTCTCTCGCACGTAATCGCCCGTGAAATGGGAGTAGGGGTTCGGGTCACTTCCGGGCCAGCCGTTGAGCGTAGCGGCGACCTGGCCTCTATTTTGACCAATCTGGGCGAAGGCGAGATCTTGTTTATTGATGAATGCCACCGGTTAAATAAAACCATTGAAGAGGTGCTTTACCCGGCTATGGAGGATTTTAAGATAGATATTATTATCGGCAAGGGCCCTTCGGCCCGCACCTTGGAACTGGAGCTGCCTAAATTCACCCTAATCGCTGCCACTACCCGCATCGGCCTTTTATCCTCGCCCCTGCGTTCGCGTTTTGGCGTTACTTTCCGCTTGGATTTTTATCAAGACCGGGAAATTGAAAGGATTATCAAACGTTCCGCCAAAATTTTGAGCGTACCAATTGACAGCGCCGCTATCACTTTTTTAGCCCGGTGCGCCCGACGCACGCCGCGAGTTGCCAACCGCCTGTTAAAAAGAGCCCGTGATTTAGCCCAGGTGAAAAACAAGGGGCAACTGGATGAAGCGACCGCCCAAACCGCTTTGAAAATGTTAGATATTGACCACGCTGGACTGGAACCGGTTGATCGCTTGATTTTACGCACCATCATTGAAAAATTTAATGGCGGGCCGGTCGGCCTACAGTCAATTGCCGCCTCAAT
>Ga0210057_1010400_pt1 | contig 10542 bp, 8 predicted proteins | sample CryGeyCG2114_010_2_FD_183968 | JGI IMG/M metagenome (GOLD analysis project Ga0210057, IMG submission 183968) | Groundwater microbial communities from aquifer - Crystal Geyser CG10_big_fil_rev_8/21/14_0.10 (SPAdes) (version 2) | ecosystem: Environmental > Aquatic > Deep subsurface > Groundwater ...
AACTTACTCCCGACTTAAATTGATTTTCCACCACTTTTGCTGTTTCTTTCTGACTGAAACAGTTTTCAAATGCAACTTGATCTACTCCTGCGCTTACCGCTAAACCAGGTAATAATGTTAGGTCGAGTCCGTCGTTTGAGGGAGTTACTGCAAAAATACCATCAACAAATTTCCAGAATGCTTCATTTCCTCCTAAAGAAGCAACACATTCAGAAGCTATCGCCTCATCTGTTGCTTTCGAATGTATCTGAGCCAAAGGATAATGACGATACACCAACGCAGCGTCAGAACCATATTCTTTCAAGAATTGTAATACCGTATCGTGAAACTGCTTACAAAAAGGACATTCAAAATCCGAATACTCTATTAACAGATATTTGGCATTCTTACTACCTTTTATATGGTCATTTTTTTCAAGTTTCGGATAATCTTCTAATAAACCAAATTGTTCCGTGGGAGGTGGTTGAGCATCTGCTACTACCTGAGCAGCGACTGTTTTCGATTGGTAAAACTCCTTGTAACCGATATAGCCTGCCATCAATACAAACAAAGCCATTACCACAATCATGAGTGAACGAATAGTTTTTTGCAAATCAACGACCGCTTGTTCAATTTGCTTTATTGTTGTCATGTTTCACCATACTACTAATTACGCATGTTTGTGTCAAATGATAATAAAAAAATCTCACTTTTGATCTTTAATGCTTTTGTGTTCCTTTGGAAAGACCACCCCCTCACACGTTGTAAGAATATATTTCTTGTCTTTATAGCTAATTGCAAAATAGGCAGCATTATCAATATGTATTTTATGATGATCTTGGGCAGTTAACATTTGCATAGCGGTTAAGAGCGAGCGCAGCACACCGCCATGCGTTACAAAGAGTATGTTTTTTCCTACCCATTTTTTTGCCGTTGCCTCAACGTATTCCATTACTCTTGTGTGAAGTTTTTGTTCTGTTTCTATGTGCGGATGAAATACAAATGTGCTTTGAGTGAGTTGCTTGTATGTTTTGCCTGCAAATGATCCAAAATCGCGCTCTCGAAGAGCAGAAGTATACGTGACAGGCACATTGTAATATCGCGCTATAATGCGCGCTGTTTGAGCCGATCGCTGTAAATCCGATGAAATAATCGTGTGAATACGATTGACGGTTGATAGCAACTTTTTCCCCGTCTCATGCGCCCGCGCTCTTCCCGTAGCGTTGAGCCGAATGTCTCGGTGCCCTTGTATTCGCTTTTGCACATTCCACACCGTTTCCCCATGTCTCACAAAATAAAACATCGTTGGTTTTGTCATATGCGTATTGTAACAAAACGAAATACAGCTCCTATTTTTTATTCAGTAATCAGATTGTGCAAACAACATGTTGAAAAACGTAAGGAAACCTTGAACAAGCACTTTGTGACGCGTATAAAAAACAAACCGTTGATCTTGTAGATACACAGCAAATAACAATTTTGTGCTATCCACAAGAAACATTCTTTGTACTGTTTTTCTATCTGTCGTATATTTAAAACGGAAATTGTTAGGTAAGGTGGTATATCCCAGTTGCCTCATAGCACGCCCATATTGTTTTTTCGTACCAAATCCTACCCGTTTTACTTCAATATTCATAGCTATCTTTTTTTTGAGTAATTGCATATATTTGGTTGACGGTGTATCCAGTTCTTTATCCATAATCATGGTAAGATGAAGCGTATTTTTGCATTCTCGCAATAACTGAAATGCTCTACTGTATACTTCGGTTTCTGGTACATATGAAATAATCATCAGGGGTTTTGTATAAACATAAATCGAAATGCAGAGAGCCTCGGCCCATCGTCTGCTACCACACACGCGTCGTGCAGTTTGTATCTCAAGCCTTTCAACTCAAGCGATTGAGCTTCTGTATATTCATTTAAAGCAAGGGAAAAAGAGCGTATATCATATCGAAAGACTGGAGCTTGCGAACCACTTCCATCGGTAAAGTAGAAGATATCTTCATCATCAAAACCCAAACGAGACAAAAAATGCTCCAAAGCACAATGCTGCCGATACGCAAGTTCCGGATGATTCACATCGTCGCTAATGGGTTCTACTATCGCTCTCAGATTATTTAACTGCTGTGTATTCAATCTAATATGCGGGTACGTATGAGCTTCTTCTCTAAACAAATAAGTAAAAGGGTCAGGAAAACATGTCAATTCATCTCGCGCGACACGCACAAGTAAATCATTAAATCCCTCAGCTGTTGGAGACGTATTCAAGAGTAGTACGTGTGAACCGGTTTGAAGAGATGGACTTTCAGAGATACGAGAAACAGATGTGTCTATGTTCTCTTCTGCACATTTTTCAGCTATGCATTGTATTTCAAGGAGTTCGAGTGTGTCTTCGGCATTATCTACAACAGCGTCTCGTGTCATTATCACAATATCTGATATGTTTTCCTGTCGAAAACGTTCAAGTATTGCCGTAAAAACTTGTGCCTGCACATTTTCTACGATCGCACGTATGTCGTTAAACGCACTGTTGTCAACGGTATGTATTTGTGTCAGAAAAAAAACAACATCGGGAATATTAATTTTATCAATAACAAAACTACCGTCATTTCTCACAATGACATCCGGCTGAAAATAGAGCATACTTCCTACAGTATTAGATTCTTCCATATGTGTGTTATCTGCTATGTCCATTGCTTGTTCAACCCTATAACCTTGCTTTACTAAGTCTTTTGTCAATAAAGCTTTCGTTTCAAGTTGAGAGACTACTTGCGGTACCGCTGCTTCGATTTCCTTTGTAAGAGAAAGTGGAAATACTATTGGTCCATCACTCGTTTGTGCAGGTCTAATAAAAAAGAAGGGTAGTCTCCCTTTATCCGCAGTTCTTTGAAATGTAATATTTTTTGCTTCACACTCAATAGATAGCTGTTCCAGAGCAAGGATAGCAGCGTCTTCATCTCCTTGTAAAAAATTATTTTGTATTTGAGCAACAAGCGGCATAAGCTCTGGATGTTGGATAAGTTGCTCTTGAAAATATATCTCCGGAATTGCCAAACCACTTGCAGTTGAGAAACGTGACTGAGTAAGCGTGATTTGGTCCTTAATATTAAAACCCAAAAAATTACCTGCCGGGCCTTGATCTGTCTTCAACATCGGTCTCAAGAGTGCGGGACTCGCCTTCATTCTTGCCTTTACTTCACTTCGTTCAAGTGGGAAAAAAGAAGATCTCAACAGCACAGGGGGATTGCTTCTCAATCGTTTAAACGCGCTCGTCGTTTGCTGTGCTGACTCTGGTGTTTCTTCTTTTTGAAATGGAGAGACATCATATAAATACTGAAAGCTCACGCCTGCAGCCTTCACTCTGCCACCGATTGTGAGCAGTTTATAGCGCTCCTTATGCGCTTCTACTTCTTGTCCAAACGAACCCCTCTGGGATAGAAGGAACGAACTCTCTTCCAGTAGGGGCTCCCACGCTGAGCGTGTGATTAGCCGCGCTGAGCGTGGCTTCGGACATTGGTAACTCTTGATTAGACATGGTGTAATCTCCCTTGTTTCAGCTCCCGCGAACCGCGAGTGACAGTGGCTATGCCAACTTTTAGCTGCCGCGCAATTTTTTGTTGCGGAATATTCCTTTTAAGCATGCGTACTATTTCCATACGAGTAGCAATAGTCTCTATTTCATCAGGAGTTAAAATACCCATAAAAAAATCTTCTAATTCACCTTTCGTACGCAGTTTTAGAACAAAATTACTTATTTTTTCAAGTGCAGGTTTTTTACTCATAATACTATTATACTAGTATGCTAGTATTTTGTCAAATGATTTATGCTTGTGGTATACTATATATACATATTTATTATGTATATATGTGGCACAGAAATGGTCATGAGTCCATATCTCCAGATACACCCTTTCCTTCTTTGGGCACTATTGATGCGGAAACTGCTTGGCGTTCAGTGCTAGAACTACAAACACATATAAAAGGAGGCCGAGTAATTATTATGTCTGCTAAAGGAAACGTTGGAGCAGGTCATCTTAGACAAGGTCTTGGCCTCCAGCGGTTTTGCGAACTCCTTACTATTCCTTTTTCTCATTATGTTCTGGAGGTTGGTGGTAGCGTTATCGCCAAAGGATATGCGCTGGGTCAGAGTATGGGCGTATTAGGCCCTATGGAACGAGCCGCCAAAGTATTCCCTATGGCATTGTTTAACCGTACTACCCTCGGCACACATAGAACAAAAGAAATGCAGGGAATCTTAAATGGACACAATCACACTGAACCAACTATCGTATGTACAACTCACTATGCCGCAGAACATACCGCTATACGACTTGCCAATATGGGAGTATTCGGTGATGACGTAACACTTATAAGCTATATTCCTGATCCATGGAAAGGTAAAGATCTTGCTGCAATGCGATCGATTTTGCACTCGGATCATCCACACTATGTCGTAACCCATAATTCAGCAACCGCAGAAGAATATCTAAATATTACACCACACGCTGAATCAGGTAAAGTACTACCGTGGGGTACATTAACAAGCCCAGATTTCACATTCGGTTTTCAAGGACAAAGAACAGAAATACCAAGCTTTGGTATAGATTTTGCCGGAAATGCTCATAAAGGTATATTCTTATGGACGCAGCAGATGTTATCGGCTGCAAAAGAGCTCATTAGAAGTGGCCAATTATGTGTTGATATACACACAATGACTCACCAAACTCAATTTAATCAATTAGTACAACAGGCATCCGCGTTAGAACTAAGCGACTGTGTGCGTATTTGTTGGGATCCAAATATAATTAGCGCTGCCATAGGGCGAGATCAAAGAACCCTAGGGTATTTACTTCCGCCCAGCACCAAAGTGTGGGGAAACAGACCCAACGGGAGACTTCATGCTTTAGGCGGTAAGGGAGAGCTTCCACTAAGTCGCCTTTATACTATCGGACATCATGAAACAGTCTTAGGGCCCACAGTAGCTATTACAATTTTAGGTGAAGGTCACGAAGTAGATAATGCCAAAGCAGGAGAACGTATTGGAAATCTCGACATGAGAGGAGCTCCACCATCGGCAGTTTTAGACGCAATTATGTCAGGAGTACAACCGGACACTAGTGGTATACATTTTTCAGACAATCCATTTATGGCTCTTGATTATGCCCTAACGCACTAATTTAGCTTGTTTTTGGATAGTGGCATTTTTTCCATTTTTTTCCACTGCCACACCAACAGGGATCATTTCTTCCGAGCTTTTTTTTTGATTCTGCTTTTTTTTCGGTCTTCTTTTTACCTGAAAATGATTTTTGTGACAATTCACTCGGATTCGCCGGAATATTTATTTCTTGCTGAGGAGTATCCATAATTGGTTGAACATCTAAATGCACTAGTCTCCGCACAAAATCGGTACGTATGGCCTCCCGCATACTATTGAAAAGTTTGAATGCTTCTTTTTTGTACTCTACTAATGGGTCGAGTTGAGCATAACCTCGTAGATTTATTCCCTCCCTCAGACTTTCTATGCTCGTTAAATGTTCGGTAAAGTAGTGATCAACTGTGCTGAGATAGAGCACCTTGACACCTTGTAAGTATATATCCGATCCAAAAGCCTTTTCTTTTTCAGCTAGTACACGAACTATATTTTCTTGTAGTTTCTTAGAAAGCTCAGAGGCATCCATTGTCTCAAGCTGTTGTTTATTTTCATCGGTTAAAGAAAATATTTCTTTAGTTACATCTATGAGCAAGTCTTTACGCTGCTGTTCCCCTAGATTTGTATTTTTTTCCATATCAGAGACTAGTCCAGTAATCGCATCCATGACAAATTGTTTCATGTGCTCTACGCTTTGGCTCGCACGATCTATCATACGTTTGCGCTGAGTATAAATAATTTCTCTGTGCTTATTTAATACATCATCAAATTCGAGCAAATGTTTTCGAACATCAAAGTTAAACCCCTCTACTTTGACCTGAACTTGCTCTATAGCTTTAGAAACCATGGCATGTTCCAAAGGTTGATCTTCTGGCATATTAAAAAATGTCATGAGCTTGCCAATGTGATCTCCTCCAAAGATCCGAACCATTTCATCCTCAAGTGAGATAAAAAATCGGGTTTCTCCCGGATCACCTTGTCGACCCGCACGACCTCTTAGCTGGTTGTCTATTCGGCGAGATTCATGTCGCTCAGTTCCAATCACGTATAATCCACCCAAACTCACGATTTGTTCATGATTTTTCTTCCATTGTGACAATTCCTTGCCATATTTTTCCTTATCAAATTCTTTTGCGTCACTGTCTTCATATTTATTTGGTGGTGTTCCTCCCAGAAGTATATCAACACCACGTCCTGCCATGTTTGTCGCAATAGTCACCGCTTTTAACGCACCTGCTTGCGCAATTATAGATGCTTCACGCTCATGATTTTTCGCGTTTAGCAGTTCGTGTGGAATACCTTTTTTCTTGAGTAAACTTGAAAGAATTTCATTTTTTTCTATGCTTGTCGTACCTACTAAAATAGGTCTTCCAACTTTATGCTCTTTTGCAATTTCCTCTACAAGAGCGGAAAATTTACCCTTCTCTGATTTATAAATATAGTCCGGATTATCTATACGTCTTTTTTCCTTATTCGTGGAAATGACAATAACGTTAAGCTTATAAATTTTGTGAAACTCCTCGGCTTCGGTTGCAGCAGTTCCTGTCATACCCGCAAGCTTTTCATACATTCTGAAATAATTCTGTAATGAAATTGTTGCGAGAGTTTTTGATTCTTGCTTTATGGGTACATTCTCTTTAGCCTCTATAGCTTGATGTATTCCTTCTGAAAAACGTCTTCCTTCAAGGAGTCTACCGGTAAACTCATCAACGATCACAATTTCGCCGTTACGAGTAATATAGTCTTTATCAAGTCTAAAAAGCGCCTTAGCCTTTAACGACGCTTCGATATGAAAAAGTGTATCGTAATCTTTTTCATACATATTTTCTGTACCGAGTAATTTTTCTACTTTTTCTACCCCAGTTTCTGTGAGATTTGCGGTTTTCAGCTTTTCATCTACTGCGTAATCTATGTCTGGTATAAGTCTTTCCACAATACGCGCATAATCGTAGTATCTACTTGTATCCTGCTCAATAGGTGCAGAGATGATATGTGGAGTACGTGCTTCATCTATAAGAACTGAGTCTACTTCGTCTATGATGGCAAAATTATATCCCCGTTGTACCCACTCTTCCTTCGCGAATACCATATTATCGCGTAAATAATCAAAGCCAAATTCGCTGTTAATTCCGTACGTAATATCCGCCATGTACGCTTCTTTTCGTGATGTTGTACGCAAATGAGTAATACGCCAATCTGAACTGGATGTATCAAAATGCTCTTTGTCATATAGATACGACTGTTCTGAAATAATAGCAGCTGTCGTCATACCCAAAAAATCAAATACCATTCCCATCCACCCCGCATCACGACGGGCCAGATAATCATTTACTGTTACCAAGTGTGCACCCTTGCCCGTGAGTGCGTTGAGGTATAACGGTGCTGTCGCAGAAAGTGTCTTTCCCTCTCCTGTTTTTTGCTCAGCTATATTCCCTTCGTGAAGGGCTATTCCCGCCATCAACTGCACATCAAAATGTCGCTCACCAAGTACACGACGCGATGCTTCTCTAACAAGTGCATATGACCAAGGTAATACGGCAAAAAGTTGCGTAGGATCATTTGCAATACGCTCTTTAAGTTTTAGTGTCTCTTTAGGAAAATCGATATCTTTAAGTGCGCGTGCTTTGTCCTCTTGTTTATTTATTTCTGTAACAATACGAGACAGGCGTTTTAGTTCTCGAGCATTTGTATCAACGAGTGATTTTAAGAAATTAAGCATAGAGAGAATATACCATAACCATAAACTTTCTTCAGGAGTGAAAGTTTATGGAATACCCAAGTTCAAATATCAAATATCCAATGAGAATAAAATAACAAATGACAAAATCGAACAAGGAGACAGAAATCCGATTGTTTACTTTTGACATTGGGATTTTGACATTCAATTGACATTTGCCATTTGAGATTTGACATTTTACTCTTATTGGATATTGGATATTGGATATTTGAATTCTCTACACTACCCTATCTTCTTAAATCCACAAAGTGGACGCAAAACTTCGGGGACAAGAACACTTCCATCTTTTTGTTGACAATTTTCGAGGATTGCGATTAAGATTCTGCTAATAGCAAAGGCAGTTGCATCATTCATATGAACAAATTTTTTATTTTTATCTTTATCAAGATATCGAATATTGAGTCTTCTTGATTGATAATCGGTCATGTAATCCGAAGTATGGGTTTCTCGATATTTATTTTGTGATGGAATCCAACATTCAATATCGTATTGATTATAATCTGGTTTGCCAGTATCTCCTGTACAAATTTGAATAACTCGATAGGGAAGTCCTAACTGTTGAACTAAATATTCCTGTATCGCGACGATAAAATCTTGTTCGACCTCGCCATATTCAGCGGGAACAAATGATTCCATTTCAAGCTTGTCAAATTGGTGCACTCTTAAAATACCTTGCATATCTTTTCCATATGAGCCCGCTTCTCTTCGAAATGCGGTTGAATACCCTATGTATCTTTTTGGTAAGTCATTATATGCAAAAGTTTCGTTCATGTGCATCGGCCCGAGTGTATGTTCGGCACTTCCGACTAAAATTAAATCGTCTTTTTTAAGTTCATACCTTTCTTCGATGGGATCAAGTCTATCCATTTTCTTCATAATTTCTGGCTTTATCATGACGGGTGGAACAACCGGTATGAATGCATTGCTGAAAGGATTTTTTGTCTTTTCAGCCAATCTTTTTAAAACTGTTTTATCTGATAAAATTTCAAAAACCATTTGGATAATCGCAAACTGTATTCTTACTGCTTCATTTTTTAAATAATAAAAACGTGGACCACTTACCTCAGAGGATTTTTCAACATCGATAATACCTAGACGCTTACCCAACTCCACGTGATTACGAGGAGTAAAATCAAATTTTGGTATTGTTCCCCATTTTCTAATAGAAACATTTTCATTTTCGTCTTTACCGACTGGCATCTTTGGACTCGTTACATTTGGCAACAAAAGCATCATCTTTTCAAATTGTTCACTTAGTCTTTTATATGCAACTTCAAGTTCTTTTAATCTTGATTTGTGGCTCGTATTTTCATCAATAAGACTTTGTCTTTCCTTTACTTCTTTTGTAAATTTAATCTTTTTGTCTAATTCATTTCGCTTTTGCCGTACATTATTGAGTTCAATCTTAATAGGTTGCAGTTGAGTATCTAGCTTAAGCAATTTTTCTACATCCACACGATTTGAGAACTTCTTATCTACTACTGTTTTTTTAACCAACGCTTGGTTTTTACGGATAAAGCTTATATCTAGCATAATGTAAGTATAACAAAAGAAACTCCAATACCCAATATCAAATACCCAAAAAAATCCCAATGATAAAGGACAAATGTCAAAAGTCAAAAGAAAATAAAAATATAATTTAAAATAACACGCATTTTATTTTTTGTCATTTGCCTGCCTGCGCAGGCAGGAACTTTGACATTCAATTGGCATTTGACATTGGAACTCTGACATTGTTTGGATATTGGTTATTGGATATTCCTAAATGGATTGACTTATTTTTTCGAGTATCGGTACAACAGTAAAAGAATGACGAAGGCAGATAAAGACATAAGCGGGATGTTGACAAAACCAAACGCAAAGCGCGGGTCGGTACAGCTCACCGAAGTAACTGAACATTTTTCAACAGGAAAATAGAACGCATACCAATTGAGACCGTAATGATACAGCGCAATGAGTGCGCCAATGACTGATAGATACACCGTATACGTCAATATTTTCACATCTTTTCTAAGTAGCGCTATTCCCAACAACACTACTTGTGGATACATATATATCCGCTGCGACCAACAAAGCTTACAAGGTTCGAAAAGCGCTATTTCAGAGAAAAACAAACTGCCGCTCGTGGCAATCAGTGCCATGAAAAAAGAAAAGAACAATACTCGTTTGTTAATATATGAAAATACTGTAGAAGACTTTTGCAAAGACAGGCCAATACATAAAAAAACAATAACACCCAGACTTGCTATTGTCGCAAGTTGCAAAAGGAGAGTTACAAATCGTATCATAGATGAAATTCTACACTAAATTACTAAATTGTGGAATAATTTTTTTCAGTGCGTGGACGCGATGATTCATCGCATCATGTTCTTTTGGTGAGAGCTCATCATAATACTTGTTAAATGCATCTACTATAAAAACTGATCGATATGGGTATCCCTCTACTCTATTACTGCTCGGTTTTTGAGCTATATACCCCTCTATACTCTCCTGCTGATAGATATATCTTTTAAGCTCAGGAATATAGACACAAATGCAACTTGTCAACCGAGCTGCACGCTCTTTTCTTTCGACTCCTTTCAAACGTGATAGTGTGTATCGTATAAGCTCCTCATCACTCGCCTCATACCCCAACCACCTGCGCGATCGGACACCCGGCTCGCCTTTGAGAAAAGTA
>Ga0210057_1010401_pt1 | contig 10541 bp, 7 predicted proteins | sample CryGeyCG2114_010_2_FD_183968 | JGI IMG/M metagenome (GOLD analysis project Ga0210057, IMG submission 183968) | Groundwater microbial communities from aquifer - Crystal Geyser CG10_big_fil_rev_8/21/14_0.10 (SPAdes) (version 2) | ecosystem: Environmental > Aquatic > Deep subsurface > Groundwater ...
ACGTACCACTACCTCCTGCGTGACCAGCAAGCGTTTCTTCAGAAGTCATCAACACATATCCAATAGAAGCAATCATCAACACCACAAATACCACAATCCCAATTAACCACGCCGTATGTTTTTGTGCATGTGGTGATTCCCCTGCAACGCGTGAACCTTTTTTAAGTGGTTCTTCTTTCAGTTTACGTTCTTCTTTCAATTTATTTATAACATTCATTTTTGCCATTCTTCATCTAGCCCTTTAAAAATCTGTTGACAATCCCAGGATCCCAACCTCTATCATGTAATTTTTGTGCAATTTGTTCCGTGGACAAACCTTTACTTCGTCCAGAATTAAATGTACTCGCTAAAGTATTTTTAACCTGTGGATCTAATTGTTTCTTACGTTCCACAAGATACCATGCACCACCACCAATTATAATGAGTGCAATCAATACGCCACCAATCATAAAAATCAATGCATTACTTCCTTCTTGACACGCATCACAATGATCGCCACCACAATCAACACCTGTTTCATCTTGGTTTTTTACACCATCACTACAAGAGTCGGCATCTTCAAAATCATCAAATGTAAATGTGCTTCCTGTATCTTCTGCTACATTTGAAGAAGAAAAACAATATTTTGTTTCTTCCGGTTTATCTGTAGAAACAATAGAACCAACAACACCGGAACTTAATTGTGTTTCACACGTATCAGATTGTGAACACACACGCGTTTGTTGATTATTTTGACAAGTCGTATAATCAGTACACGTCCATGCTTGTGTACAGGTTTTATTAACTGTTAAAGATGTAGTTTTATTAGTTTTATTCAACGCATCCCCACAAATTTGTGTTTTTGTGGTATTTAATGTTGCAGGATCACATGCATTTTTATCAATCCCTAATTGTGTTTGTGTTCCATTCACACACGAACTCCAATTTCCAAAAACGTAATCAGTCTTACAATTTTCTTTTGCAATAGGCACAGTTGCAATGTTAAAATCTAATTGTTGTGATTCACCTGCTTTATAATCTACTTTTTGTATTTCTTTCGCATCTAAAAAGAATGTAATCTTATCACCGGTATTTGCCTGCACACGCAAGATATTAGTAGGTTCATACCCATATTTTGCCGTACAATATTTCTGTTCCTTAGGACAACTAATTGATGTGATTGTAGAAGTTACATTTTCTGTTCCCACTGTCGCTCTGACTTCTTTAGGCGCAGTTGCAAGAGTGTCATAATACACATTCCCAAAAAACTGATGATTTTCAAACGTTGGTACTTGAGCAGCAACAAACACAGATACAAACAACAACACAATTCCACATATAAGTATTAATTTTTTCATGAAACAACCACCCAATATACTTTTCCAGGCACTAATTCTGTAATTGTTTGTTGTGTTGGTTTTTCATTGGTAATCACATACGTTGTATCTATTGCCATGCCGGGAGGCGCTTTCAATGTACTAAACTCAAAAGATTTATCTCCTTTAGCTGCAATTAAATTAAATCCTTTCTTCAATGTAGGGATTGTATATAATGAAGGAAGTTGCGAACTTGTAATTTTACAAGAACCAGATAATGTTAAAGGTTCAATATTTTTTAATTCTACAAGATATCCATATCCGGATTCAAGGATTGCAAATTCCGAAGGAACGCCCGGTTTAAATTGTGCAATTTTTTCGTTCCATGTGTAAATGGATTTTATTTTTCCAATACCACTGAATGCTAAATTAAAACTACCACAAGGTAAAGATACAGGTTGCTGACTTTTCGTCGCACGTAATGCGATATCATAACTAAATCCATCAGAAGTTTTTCTTATGACCAAACCAGGAATATTTGTCTCATTTAATTCGTAAATTAAATTTCCAACTGTAAATCTATATTCTTCTGTAGAAACTTTATTTCCCACCGTTGCCTTCAGAATTAATGTCTGCACACCATCTGTTGTTGGTGTCCATACAAATTCTGCTTCCACATTCTGACTACTTGTTTTTTTAATTGTAAATCCTGTTGTGATAGGAACTAACGTTCCCCCTTGTTTCCAGGACGCTTCCAACTTAGGTTGTGCTTCTGCAAGTGCTGTGAAGAACATTTTGATTTCTTTACCCTTTTCTGCATCTAATATCTTTGATAACAACTCTTGATGGTTGCTATCCAACGCATGAATTGCAGCAGCCTCAGGTTCTACAAAATTTCCATGTGTCACCATAATCCGTGCATTCGCAACAGTAAATGTCACATCAACGATCGCATCTTGATCAAGATATAACGACGTGCTACTCAATAACTTTTCATCAAGTAAGCCTTGTGCAAGAGCATCCTTTGAATCTTTTTTCATCACTTTATAATTCAAAAGACCATTCTTTGCAAGAATAGTTTGAACATCATATTGTACTGATTCAGTCACATTAGAAGTTGTCACAATAAATGACCATTTGGGTACTTTCTCAAACACAACTTCTTCAGAACCAAGCAGATCTAACTCAATAGGTGGAGAAGGTGTTTCAATTACTTTTCCCACAGGACTAATACCATAAAAGTGAGTCACACCAATAAATACGGCAAGCAATAAAATCAAAGATAACGCAATCGGAAGAATATGATGATGATTCCTCGGAGGCGTATCTGGCGTGATATGTTTTGTACGTAACGGATGCACTGCTGGACTTTTCTTGTGGGTTTTTTGTTTCATTTTGTTATTTTGAATAATGGTGGAGAGGAAGTAACATTCAACACTTCAATCGTACCTGTTGTTTGATCTGGAAATAAGATCTTCGTAGATTTCCCTTCTGGAAGCGACATTTTAAGGAAAACTTTTACAGGTGAAACCAGACCTCCTGTCACAATGAGATTATTATTTAATTTAGTATAACTCATACTATACAATGGACCGCCTACAGATGTCACAAAAATTAAAGGTGGCGAATATATTGATGTGTTCAATCCATCAACTGTGAGTAATTGATGTGTTACAGGTGTTAATTCTAGAGATGCTTCAGTAGTATTAAGATTTAAAACCTGTTTTGCGAATAATAAATGTTCTTTGTATGCAAACGTCCCATTTTCAGTTTCATCATCTGCAACTTTAATATTTTGAATAGGATAGGTGTTTCCTTCAGGAATTGTCCGTAAAGAATAACTTGCAAGTTTCTGATCACCAACTAAATCAAAATACTCGTTTTGCCACCAAATAGCTTTTGATTTCGCATCTTTCGCTTTTGCAAGAATATCACCCCAATCATCAATTATGACCTTACTATTAGTGACAACTACAATAGGTTGTACAGAAATTTCCTTTACACCTTCTGCATTTCTACCTTTATACCAAAATAAATGAGATAAGCTAAGTTTATTACCATCAACAACTTCTAATTGATCTTTTTTAAGTACTTTAAATGTATCTGCACTATTACCTTTAATAATTCTCGCTTGTGAATCTAACGTAGAAGTGAACCCAGAATCAACTAATTGATATGTAGCACCATTCACTTTAACAGGTGTATTCTCAGTAAGAATAGTAGAATAATCTTCTGATTTAAATTCTTGCGTTGTTAATTCTACTTCACTTTGAGTATGGAATTCCAATAAGTTTTGTTCATCCTTTTTCTCAAAAACAATACCCCCTTCAGGTACAATGAAGGTTACAGTTTTCTTTTCAAGATTCACGTCCTTAGGAACATACGTATTTTTTCCATCTAAACTTTTTAACTGTAATTTTTCTAAACTGAATAAGGTCACACTATCTTTGGGAGGATCTGCATAACTGACACGATAAAATGCTTGTTTATATTGCACCACAAATTCATTCCCACCAGTGGATGTTTTAATGAATTCATTATTATAATCACGAGATTTTTTAGTGTTAGTAATATCAAAATGCTGGAACACATAGAGAGATTTAATTGCCTTATCTCCTTGAATATTGATTTCATCATAATATAACAATGCACTTCCATCCGTCCCTTTATCTTTAACATAAGGCACACCTTTAGCTAATGCTAATTTAGAAACTCCTTCAAACTCAACTTTAAATGAATCCGCATCTAAATTCAAATCATCTGCATGTGCTTTGATTGTTCCTAATTTTGGATGATCATTAATTTTGACTGCATACTCAGAAGACATAATGACAGATAATTCATTATTTAAATCAATTTCTTGACTAACAATTTCTGCTTTTGTTAAAGCTGAAATTTTAAATACAGGGACATTACCTGTTGTATCTGCTTGTAATATAATTTTTCCTTCTGGCAATAAGAATTCTACTTTATTGACACTTCCTTTTGCTTCATATATTTCTACAGTAGATTCACCATATATTTTAAGTTTCATATTAAGTAAAGAAAAGATATTGGCCTTTCCATGTTCTAATAAATAAATTCTATTTTCAAATTGTAATGCAATCCGTTTTCCTGTAACCATCGCGTTCCCAAATTCATTCGCATCAAAAATTTGTTCTTGCGGGCCAAGATCTTTACGTAAAAAAAGTGAACCTACTTTGGTATCATCTGTATATTGATAGAGGAAAGCAACATTTGCTGAATCTATAGTAATAGGAAATAATACATTTTTATCAAGCGTTTGATATTTTTGATCATTCTGACAAAGCACTAAAAATTCGGTGAAGATCGGATTATCTCCACCCTCACCAGTACAAAAAGAAAACTCTGTATTTAAATCCTTGACAGATAAAGGTTTATTTTGTGCAAAAGTTAATTCATACCCAGAAGATAATTCATAGGTTAAACTTGCTGTTGTATCCCATATACCACCAGTACACGTATATTTTCCATCTGAAGAAGTTGTATCTGCAAGTAGATTCTCACACTTTGTCCATACTGTCCCCTTACATAATAAACCATTCTGTAATGTATCTTTCGTTTCTGTGGAACATTTTTGCCATTGATTATCTTTACAAAATAATGAATCTCCAAAAGTTTTTTTTTCTTGCGTTGCATCACATTTCACCCACACTTTACCATCGCAACGCATTTCTTTATTTTTATTGACGAGATCTTTGTTTTTTTGATCACACGTTAACCATTCTGGTTGTGATTTTCCCGGACAGAAATATTTGTCATCATATTTTTCTGGCCCTATCCAGTTATCCTTACATTCCACCCATTTTTTCCCGTCACACAAAAATTTTGGGTTACTATCTGCAATTCCTTTTGAAGAACAAGAATCAGAACTACCTTGTCCAACAAGATTATATTCTGATTGTGAGAACAAATAGATTGCACCGAACGCAACAATTAATACAAATAAAAGAATGATAAATATCTGTGTACTAGTAATCTGTTTACGTTTACTCTTTTTACGAACCATCTATAACACCAATTTTATAAGAATATTAAATTGTTTGGCTTTATATAGTTTGCGTTAGTATGAAGGAAAATAGAAGTTATTATCGATAATATATCTCAATGTGTTGTGAAAGGAGATACACACCCATTATCACCATCATAAATTAAAATAGATTTGTTAGTGTTCAAATTTAAAATAGAAATATCTGTTGGTTCTTGTAACGAACCATGGACAATATAAGTTCCATCAGGTGACCAAGAAGAAGAAATAAAATCAGTACTAGCACCCTTTCCTTGTTCTAATTGTTTCAACTGTTTCAACCCAGACACATTAAAATTAGCTAAATATAAACCATAAGTTGTATCCTTAGAAGAAGATAATGGACAAGACATTAATAATTTTGAATCTAAAGGATGCGGGGAAGGAACATAACAATGGTCAAAAGGTTGGTTAGGTATTAAAATATCTGAGCCGGTTTTAGTATCATACATATGAATCCCTCCAGATTCAATTCCTTGAAAAGAATAAATATAATAAAAAAGAAGATTACCATCTGCACTCCATGAAGGATTATAACCTTTCACATTGGGAAGAACATTTTTCTGATTAGTACCATCAGAATTTAAAATATAAATCCCATTATTGCATTTCGCTGCAATCTGATCCTTAGATGACCAATCAACCTCAGAACAATCTTTTTCAGAATTGATTAAAATATCTTCAGTTCCTTCAAGAATATCAAAGATGGACACTTTCTGATTTGTATCTCCTTCAAAATATCCTGAAGTAAATACAAGACGTTTATTATTGTAAGACCAACTTGAATCCTGAACATGTCTTCCTGGAAATGAACCTAAAACCTTCCAATCTTTTCCATTTGGATCCATTGACGTGATGATATAACCATCACCACCACCTTTACAAATCATTGAAATACGAAAATCACATCCAGATGTACCGTATTTACAGACTGGATCCTGAGGTGGAACATATGTGTCTTGAGGAGCAACATATGTCTCCTTTACAACAAACACATCTTCTTTAGGAACCACAAAGGTATCTTTAGCTACAAATGTATCAACAGACGAACCATAATCATAACTGGAATTTTCATCTACACATCCAACACCTTCTTTATAGACACGTCCTTCACGACATGAAGGATCATTAGAACCGCATCCCATCATACCAACGACTAACGCAGATACAAAAGAATTCCTTACAATCTGTGATAAACTCATTAAACATAAAACCAGGAACTTCAGTATATAATATTTATGGTATTATAGAGGATACTTAATGAAAAAAATAGGTGTTGGATTTATTAAACAAAATCACAAATTTAAATAATTGATTGTTTGCGAATGGGTTCATACCCCGCTGCTTGCAGCGACTAATTAAGAGCAAACACCAAAAACCCAATATTAATCTAAACATACCCACAGCTTGCTGTGGTTGGGTTTTTGATTGTTTGCGAATGGGTTCATACCCCGCTGCTTGCAGCGACTAATTAAGAGCAAACACATAAAAACAAAGTTGTTTTTAGTGCAAAAATGAGACTCATTTTTTGCACCAAAAACCCAATATTAATCTAAACATACCCCACAGCTTGCTGTGGTTGGGTTTTTGATTCAAAAGATTAGAATTTAATTAATTCCCTGTACATTTCCAGGTACCACCAAGACACATTTCTTTTCCCATATTACAATTTTTATTATTTTTCCATAAACCTTCATCCGTAGAACCATCACAATCGTTATCTTTACCATCACAAATTTCATCTGAATATGTTGGAGAAGGTGCAGAACATCCTGTATTGTATTTGTCATCACACACAATTGTCCCATATTCTTTACAAACACCATAATTGTGAGAACAATTATTCCCAATATTTGAAAAACTTTCATCAGTTTTTCCATCACAATCGTCATCAATAGAATTACAATATTCTTTTGCACCTGGAAATATATCATAATCCTTATCATCACAATCACCAGAATCTAGCGAAGTATATTCATGCCAAGGTCCACATAACCATTTGTAATCATTAGATCCATAACCATCTTCATCGCCATCAAAATAAAATTTTTCTTCGGTACAATTTTCTTCAGGAGGAACATACGTATCTTGTTTAGGAGCCACATAAGTATCTTTAGGAACAGATGTATCTTTTTCCGATGGAACATAGGAATCCTGTGGTGCAACATACGTATCAATAGAACCACGATTCCGAGAACCCGCATCCACATTATTATAGGGAGAAGGTGTTTCATCAACACATCCAACACCTTCTTTATAAATACGCCCTTCACGACAAGAAGGATCGCTAGAACCACAGCCGATCATACCTACTACTAATGCAGATACAACAGAATTTCTTACAATCTGTGATAGACTCATTGAGAGTAAAACCGAGTACTTAAGTATATAAAATTTATGAATTATGAGGCTCCGTAGAATTTCTTTATAAAGTCGCATTTGAATTATTCAAAGTTCTCTACAAAAACCATATGATATCTAATTCTAAAATTACAATGGGGAGCATGTTCAACTTTCATAAATAGTGATATTGTTTAGAATTTAAAAAATATCCGGAGCAAGCTCCGGGGTATTAAACCCAATTAGGAATAAAAAATTAAAGTTTTCCTTTCACAGCTTTATCAGAAACAATACAACTGTGACCTGAAGGGTCTTCAATAGAAATTTTGATTTTTTCTCTTCCAACAAGGATTTGATTAATCTTTTTAATCAAATTCTTTGCTTTCTTTTTAGCGACAGGATCATCTTCTGCCTCACCAGCTGATTGGATAATTTTTTTTGCACGTTCAAAAAGTCCTTCAACATTTGTCACATATCCATTTGATGCCGGGCCTGGTTCCATTGTGATAATACGAGGAATTTTTACAGTTGCTTGACCAGATTTAACTATTTTAATGTTCAAATCGTCTTCAGAATCTATTTCTAATGTGTATTTACATGGTTCTTTTGGATCTGCTGGTTCCACATCAGATTTTCGTGTTCCACATCCTTCACATTCCATAGATAAAACAAAAACACGACCAAAGTAAGGAATTTCTATTTCTTCTTCTTTTAAGGTCGCCTTATTTTCTCCGCAAAAAGGACATTCTTGATCTTTAATTTCTGCCATAAATGATGAATAAGCACGTTTGGTTTAAAAATATTGCGGGAAGGTTTATAAATCAGTGGTTTTATGTGCTATTAGATGCACCCGTAGTTTAATGGCTAGAATCCGGGCCTTCCAAAAGGTTTGTATTTAAGTACATATTTTGACGTGAGCCTGTGATCCGGGTTCGAATCCCGGCGGGTGCATTCATTCTCTATCTTCTCTACCAAAGAAATATTTATATATGACTTCCCTCTTCTTTCGGATGCTCATCAAAGACGAAAGACAACTTGTTACGGGAAACTGTAACATCGTAGGGCTCTGCTCTACATACGCCGTTTAGCTTAGAAAATCCAGCTGGTTCATTTCGATGGTAAAACGGTAGTCTCGTAAGTTTTGATGAGCTATTCTTCCTTGATTGTTTGCGAATGGGTTCATACCCCGCTGCTTGCAGCGACTAATTAAGAGCAAACACATAAAAACAAAGTTGTTTTTAGTGCAAAAATGAGACTCATTTTTTGCACCAAAAACCCAATATTAACTTAAACATACCCCACAGCTTGCTGTGGTTGGGTTTTTGATTGTTTGCGAATGGGTTCATACCCCGCTGCTTGCAGCGACTAATTAAGAGCAAACACCAAAAACCCAATATTAACTTAAACATGCCCACAGCTTGCTGGGGTTGGGTTTTTGATTGTTTGTGAATAAATACATACTACGTAGTTCTGATGCGATTGAGTTTTTGATTGTTTGCGAATGAATACATACTACGTAGCTCTGCTGCGATTGGGTTTTTGATTTTTTCTTAAAGATTAAAATTCAACTAACTTTCTCTGCCAGTTTCTCAGAGAATTGTAAGTTCCCGTTACAGCTATATCATACATTTGATCTTTGTTAAGAATAAGATGTTTTGGCAGATGTAATTTATGACCTATTTTTTCACGTAATTCTGAAAGTTCATTTAATCGATCTTTTTGAGCTTGAGAATAAAGTCTCTTTTTTGGTATTGGAAGAATAATAGATTCCGTTTTACCTTTTTGCACTTCTTCAAAGAATTCTTTTGCATAATTCCGTACAATAGGATGAACTTCTCTCATTTTTCGCCATTCTACAATATTTTTAGGAGGTTTAGTTGCAAATGAAATCATTTTCTTCGTTGAAAGAATAAAATGGACTGGACGATCTACTTTTTTTGCAAGTTTTTCTCTAAGTAAAAATAATCTTTTAAGAATTGCACGTTCATGTGGTTCCATGGATTTATATCCTGTAATGTCGGGATATCCACCTTCTTTGTACATTAAAGCTCTACTTCCAATGTATTTAAATTCCTCTTCGGCCCATTGTTCACGCCCATGTTTTTTTAAATCTTCAATTAAGAAATCGCGAATTTGAATAAGATATTTAGTATCTTTAATTGCATATTCTAACATCTCATCTGTAAGAGGACGTTTTGTCCAATCAGCCATTTGAAATCTACTTTCTTTCTTTAAATTAAGATAATGTTCTAATAATGATCCTAATCCTAATTCTGTTCTTCCTAAAAGTAATGCGGCAACTTGCGTATCACATACATTTTTTGGTCGACAATTTAATTCGTGATGTAATATCCTAAAATCAAAACCAACATCATGGAATACTTTTTGGATTTTAGAATTTTCAAGACATTTTATTAATGAGTCTACATTTTTCAATTCAAGCATATCAACAACCCAATGTTCACTTCTTGTAGAAATTTGAATTAAAGATAAATATGACCCATAATGATGGAGGTTATTTTCACATTCTAAATCTATCGCAAGAACTTTTTCTTTACGCCATTCTTTTGCGGCAGTGTCTAATTTTTCTTTGGTATCAATATACGTAAATTTAATCATTAAAGAGAAGACTTATTTGTTTTTTTAAAAGTGTTTCCGTAAGAATGTAAAAAAAATAGTTTCAGTATTGTGTGAATAGATTTTTAAAGAAATTAGAGTTTTTTAGTTCTATCCCAAATTTGACAGTTTGCTAACTATTTCATCCTAAATATACATTTGACAGTTTGTCAAATTTGCCTGATTTTTTAGTGAGAGTCTATGTTATTGCTCTGTTTTTTAGACAAATCAACTCATTAATG
>Ga0210057_1010402_pt1 | contig 10541 bp, 13 predicted proteins | sample CryGeyCG2114_010_2_FD_183968 | JGI IMG/M metagenome (GOLD analysis project Ga0210057, IMG submission 183968) | Groundwater microbial communities from aquifer - Crystal Geyser CG10_big_fil_rev_8/21/14_0.10 (SPAdes) (version 2) | ecosystem: Environmental > Aquatic > Deep subsurface > Groundwater ...
TTCGAAGTCCATTTACATGAGCTTGAGATTGTAACATTTTATCTAATAGAAAAGAACAAAATACCAAGGGTATAAAATGAAAGCAAAAAAAGGAGAATATGATTATGACTTTAGGCACGATATATTATATTTCGGAGCCAAAAAAAGAGAATACAAGAATTCAATTGAATTAGATAATGTTGTTGTAGATTTTGATCCAAAAGGAAATGTTTATGGGGTGCAAATATTTGAAGCTTCAAAATATCTGCAAATAGACAAAGATCAATTAGAAAAGCTGCAGCAATGGATGTTCAGTGCAGAGATTCATGAAAAAAGATTAACAATACGGCTTGTTCTGCAAGTAAAACAAAAGGATAAAATCATTGAAAAAAATCCAATTATCCAGCAAATGATCTCTATACCTTGTGCTGACTCTGCAATAATTTGCGAGAATTAAATTGTGTTCATGCTGAAGAAGAAGTAAAGTTTTAATTTTCTTTAAATTTATAATAACATACAAATTATTTCAGTAACTCCAAAAACCTGTTAATCCTATACAAATTCTTATCCAATTTATTATTAGCTTCTTCAATCAACAGCCTTAAACCTTCATCATTAACAAACATCTCTCCCTTAGCAATCGGTGCATCAATAAAATCAGTGCCTCTTATCTCAGCCATTATTCTTTTTTCAGTACTCATAATTCCAGAATGTTTAAATCCGCATGAACTGGCTTTCTTAATCAATTCACAAGCACTTTCAACACTTTCACAAGCAACATGAAGTATTAATGGTTCAAACCTAAACCACACTATATCATTAGGCAGATCAAGCTTCTTAACATCATCAAACTCCACTTTCTTATGGCTTGCTAATAACCACTCTGTTTTCTGCTTTTTCCTGTCATCAGAAACAGTGTAAACAACAATCCTCCCCGCACAGCTACTTGTAGTTTGATATTTTACGTTAATGACATCCAATAGTTCTTTTATCTCTTCATCAATACATCCTTTTTTGGATTTGTCCATGAAGAGAAGGAATTAGTTAGGATTATTAAATATTCACTAAAACTTTAGATCTAATAATTCTTCCAAGTGAGGACAGAGTTTAATCACCCCTTTAGGAAGTTTCTTCTTTATTTTAGTTTGATAATCAGATGCATATGTCTTAATTGTTTTATGATATCTATCAGGCACTTGTTCCAATAATATTACCCCTTCTCTTAAAGGGGTTTGAAGTTTCGATCTAGACTCAGAGATATCTAAAAGAGATTGTTCTAAAATATTTCCTGCAAATAATTCTTCTCGGGAAAAATCCTTATACAAACCATTAGTACTAAACACATGTCCTTTAGAATCTGTTAATCCTCTGTTAGTCTGAGATCTAACCCCTAAACAAACAGATCCTTCAATATCAACAAGTGGCAACGCTACTCCTTTACTATTCAGCCTTTTTAGAAAAATAAAAATAAAATCAACTTCTTCCTCCATTGATCGTATTCCTTCTCCCCAATCTTCCATTCTTGATGTCCAATGATCGTCGTGAGATGTAAATCCTGCATCTAACATTTTATTTACCTCTCTCCATTTTAAATTAAGATTTGCAGGATACCCTAATTCTTTTACTACCAATGTAACTAATCTTTTTACAGTCCAATCTTCCCAATAGTTATAGACTCTATACTCTATACCTCTCATTTTCTTAACAAAGAAAGGAGTGTCTTTTTTAGCTGCAGGACTGCTAGTATCACCAAAATAACGAAAAACCTCATCTTGAGTTGTTATTCTATTTTCAAAAGCATCTTGAATTCCATCTGGTAAAATAAGAATGACTGAACCAGTTGGAATTAATATGTCTCCTGTAAAATATGTGTCTTTTTCACTAATACTTTGCAATTGTTTACCACAACTTGCATATAATTTGTCAAAAGGAATCAAAATCCCAAACTTTTGCTGCGACCAGGATGCAGCAGTCATATTGCCAGTCATAAGTGCACTTAAATTTCCTACTGGTTTGTTTAGAGAAAAATGAACAGTATCCCGAAGCCATGTTAGTGGGCTAGAGGAATATCTTGTTCTAATGAGATTTCTCTTAGGAAAATAATCTGTTACATGGATTGCAATAAGCTGTTTGAGTATGGCTTTTATTTGAGAATTACTCATACAAAAATAACGAAGATTTGTCTATAAATAGTTTATGATCACAAGAATCAAAACATTTATATACTAATCCATACATAATACTTATTAACTAATATCAAAATGTGATTAGTATGCAAAAACTTGAACAAGGACCAACATTAGCTACAATAAAAATGGTAGAAACTACTCTAAAAAACATGCCAAACAGTGTTATAACTATCGCTGATCTCAAAAGAATTCTTCCAAAACAAGTAAACCATAACACCCTAAAGCTTATTCTTGAATATTTGGAAGAAAGCTACAAAATTGATGTAGGAATTAGAGGCATAGTTTGGATTTACAACGAAAACAAAAACCTTCACAGAGCTATTGAGAAAGGTACAAAACATTAGTATGTATTCGAATGATATATACATTAGATTTATATCTATTTATTTTATTAAAACATAAATGAATGAAATTATTCTCTCAGAGAAAGCAGAAGAAGTATACCAATCTTTAAAGAAACAAGTACATATATCTAAAACTAAAAAAACAATTTTCAATGCAATACAAAATAAAGAACAAATCCTAAAATATAACAGGCATTATGGAGATCCAATAGCAAAAAGACTTTTTCCAAAAGAGTATAAATTAAAATATAACATAACAAACTTATTCAGAGTTGAACTTCCTCTTTTTTGGAGACTTATTTATACAATAACAAATAAAGATGATAAAATAATTATCTTTGTCTTAGACATAATAGATCACAAAGATTATAACAACAAATTTGGTTACAGAAAAAACTAATTACTCACTCTGAGCTTCAACCAGTTTTCTAATATCATCAACAAATGATTTTGCATCTGCATAATACTTTTCATAAGTCTTTCCGTCAATGTCTTTCAATTTCCTATGCAATATCATCTTAGAAATAGTATAAAATGTTCTCATTGTTTTAACATGTTTTTTATCCAGAACTTTTTTCTTGACTAATTTCTCTTCCAGCATATCAGCAACCTTCTTTGGTGCTGGAGGTATGACTCCCTGCATCATTAATGCAGCGTGTGCTGAATCAATTACAGCCCAATACAGGTCAAGTGTTGCCTGCATTAAATGCCATCTTGAATTAAACAATGTTGTAGAAGAGCGTGAGTAATAAGCATGAACTGCTTCAGGTGTAGGACGCAGTCTTCCTTGATGCAGCAATAATTGCAATGGGTAAAAGAATCCTGTATCAAGCAATGCAACACCATTGCGGATCATATTAATGCCTATTGGATCTCCTATCCTGACATATTCCCAGAAGCTTGTAAACTTAAGTGTTGTTACATGTAATCTGGTAGATGTTTTTTCAATCATTCTTTGCACAATGACCCTGTAAGTCTCAACAACCTCTGGAGTCAAGAAATAAGTAACATCATCAACAACTAATAATAGATCTATGTCGCCTTGTTTTGCCTTTCCATCTCTTTCCTCAGTTGTTGAGCCAAATAAAACAACTGCCCTAAGAAATGTTCCGAATTCTTTGTGAACTCTGCGGGTAAATTCATATGCTATATCTATATCTGACTTGTGATATTTCTCTTTATCAACCACTTCTCTTTTCTTTACCTTAAAGTCCATAGGTTTCTTCTAATAATTTGATTATATAAAGCTTTGTCATTATTGGAGAATGGTTAGTTAATAAAAACAAAATTATAAATACTAACTGTCACAAAAATATCATAATGGCTGAAGAGAACATTGATGAACTCTTAGATGAAAAGATAAAACCCCTGATAAAAGAAGCTACAACAAAGCTGTTGGGTGTTACAGTTGACGAACTTACTGAAGACATTACAGCAAAACTATCAAGAAGCCCTTTATTGGAATTTCCTATAGATACTTCACTAAAATTCAAAGAAGCAAAAAAACGCTTTAAAAGAGCATATTTAGAAAAAATGCTCCAAGTTCATTTAGGTAATATTTCTGAGGTTGCAAGATATGCAGATATTGACAGAAGAAGCATTCATCGTCTTATAAAATCCCTGAAAATCAGCATAACAAAGATAAAAAAAGATCTTATTAAGCCCTATGATATTAAACGTTCTGCTGTGAGTCATGCTATAGAAGGTGTTTTAGATTTATATAAGGGTGTTCTGCATCCAAAAAAGCTTAAATCTATGTATCAGGGTGTGACAGAGCTCAGTGATAATCTCTTGAAAGAGCTCCCTGAACAGCGTATGACTTTGAAAGAAGCTGAAGAAGAGTTTGAAAAATCCTATTTTAAGAAAGCCCTAAAAGAGAATAATAATATCTCAAAGACAGCCAAGAAAATAGGTTTGAGATATGAGACATTGCATAGGAAGATAAAATCATTAAATCTATAACCACTCAAAAGTGATAAATCACCGAAAACTTTATAAATAAGGTATTATAGGATTCTTTAAAGGGGAGTTAGATGGGATTAAGAAGCATTCTAAACAAAGCATTGTCAGTATCGCCACTTATTGGCATTGTCGCAGTAGTAACTCCTATGGTCTTATCTATAAATGGTTCTTCAACTGAACCTTCTGTACAACCAGGAAAAGCAACAATCACAGTTGAATTCCCATATAATGCACAAGCTTCTTTTGATTTTGCATCAAATACTGGTCTTGAGCTAGAAATAATTTATCAGCGCAATCTTAAAAAACAGGATACAAGACATCATATTATAACTGTAGGACAGAACGATGCTCCAGGTGGCCCATTATACATGGGTAACATTGAAGCTGCAGTTCAAACCTTGGCAAAATCATTAAATGGATCAGTAGAAATAGTAAGATATCCAACAGATTTCTCTTCAGGATCAGATTTACTTGATTATCTTACTGATCAGGATGACCCTATAACAGTGCATTCTTTTGGTCATGGTGATGATGAAATATATTGGGTGTCACTTATACCAAGCATAGCATCGTTAGATAAACCAGCAATATTTAATTTGTCTAGAGATAAGCGTGAAAAATTAACTGAAAATTTTTCAGGAGGATATTGGAAATTCTATGGATGCCATGTCGCAGCAGATAATAGTTATGCAAGAGGAAGTAATCTGGCAAAATTTATGACAGGGGTACTTGGCATAAAAACAATAGCTTCAAATGCATGGGTGTTTTTAGAAAGAAATAATAACGGAACTTATATGTTCCCTGCATCAAGAGAAAGGCATAGAATCGAGTTCGAAATTAGAAAACCTCATTTAGGAATACCTTCACCTGATCCTATGTATGACCAAACAGAAGCAGCATGGGTTACTTACACGCCTAAATAAATATCTTAATCTTCTGCAGTTACAGGATAATAGGGGATATCTTGTGAATAAATTGTTTCCATACTAGGATTTTCAGTACCTTCAAATACTGCCGTTGAATCACTAACTGGAATAAATGTTTTAGACCAGCGTCCATTTTCATCTTGTTCTCCAACTAAATATAATGGACCAATTGTTCCATAAACTACAACATCATCGTTGGTAGCTCCGGCAATTACTTGTGCCATAGGTTCTGCTTCAGAGGTAGGATAATATGTAGTAAAACCTTCAAACTCTGGATTATAAACAGATGCAGACGCTGCAGAGTGGCATGTGCTTACCACACAGATAGCACCTTCTTGGCTGAATAGAGATTCTGCTTCAAGCTCATTAACCTTTTTCTGTCGTCCCTCCATATATTTTTTCATTTCTTTGCTTGTTATAGGATAAGTATTTCGAACATTCTTTGAAACATCTGCTTCATAGTATTCTCTTGGCAAAATTAATCCACCATCACTACTTCCTACAGCACCATGAGACACAATCTCCAAATAAGTAGCATCTGTTATTTTATCAAGTGCAGCAAAATAACTTTCTTGGTCAGTAAACTCAATTATTTGTATGTCTTCTTCATTATAACCCTGTGCAATAAGTTGTCTTTTTTTTGTTTCAACAACATTCTTAAAATCAGATCTATCTTGTCCTAACTTTGAAGACCATATAATTGCCGCCTTCTTTTTTTCTACCTTATCAAAATTGTCATCTAAAAAGTAATTTGACACATATAAATCAGGAGTTCCTAATTTATCATGTAAATTACCTGATCTGAGTTCATAATGATCTTCAGGATTCCCAAGATTATAAATATCATACGATTTTATATCCATATCAATAGTGCTTTGAGGAAGATATCCATATTTATCTTTTAGCTTTTCGTTATATTGCTTTGTTTCCTCTGATCCATACTGTTCTTCACTCCCTTTACGCCATCCTCCGCGGAATGAAAAAAAATCTCCTGCTTCATTGCGTTGAAATAAACGCAGCCCGTTAAACACAACTCCATTTCCAATTATATTAATATAAGGGGTTTCTTGAGAAATATCATATAATATTCCTCCATTAAAATTTGAAGAAAAGATAAGTCCTTGCCTTGCACCTACTTTATAATCTTGATTCTCCCGAATAATAACTTCTGCATCATCACCAAGAAAAATAGTTTCAGGTGTAAAAATAACTCTGCCATCATTGGATATTCCAGTTGCTTTAATTTCTGTAAGAATATCAATCATATTAAACTCATCACGTTTAAGTACAATAACTGGTCCTTTTTTCTCTTTGCTTGAAATTTCAATACCGTTATTTTCAACTGTTCCTTCAATAACAAAAGTATTTTCATCAATTAATGTTATCTTACTGTTTTCATGTAATATGCTGCCATCTACAAACTTCAAGTTACCAGTTGTTGCAACAATCTCTATAGGAGATCTTTCAATTCCATCAATTCTATTATTCTCTAATAATAAGTTGCTATCAATTTCTATTCCATCACTTTCTTTTGCATAAATAGTAATGCTTCCGTCATTGCCAAGGAAAACAAGAGCATTAGTTGGAACATTATTCAAATTAATCAAGGAGCCATATTCTCCATTTGTTAAATATCCTTCTGAAGTAAGTGTTGCTCCTGGTGGCGCATCCTCAACAGAAATAGAAGAGCCATAGTAGGTTTCTACATATTTGTTTAATTCATATTGATTCAATCCAGTAATATCATCAATATAATCAATATTCTCTGCAATATCTTCTGCAATCATTTCTGAAAGGTCTTCTTCACTAAATTCAGCATAGCTAGTATCACCAGTATCATAAAATCCAGTGTCTCCTAAACCAGTGTCACCAGTATTTAATGCAATAGCAAATCCGCTTAAAATAATTAACATTAAACCAAAAATAATTTTCTTCATTCAATCACCAGATCTAATGATACATATTCAACATTGCCATTACTGTCCTCTATCTTAATAATTGCACTGTGAGTACCAATCTGTTCTGAAATTGGAATAAATCTAATCACACCCAACAAAGGATCAATGTCAAACAAATTACTATAATCTGAAAATATTAATGTATATGAAGGATCATCAATAAATGACGGAAGTACTTCAGATAAGAATTCTTCAGTATTAATATTCAGGTAAAACTCTTCACCGATATGTGCAGTATACCTTTCCAATTCTAACTCCAATGAATTATCTTGATCAAAGTATCCGCTAATATCATAATCTTCCTGCATTCTAATAATGAATGCAAAAGTATAAGGGATGTCATAAAGCGCAGCGTTTTGGTCAAACAAAACATAATAATCACTTAGCTGTTCATAGTCATTAATGCTTATCATAACACCTGAATCCTCTGCAATGTCATGTACACAGCTCATACAAACAAGTGGATCTGATTCTGCAATTATGCTTACAATTTCAGTTGCAATTGCATACATCTTTTCAAAATCAACAGATACCCTCGAACTAAATTTCGATATCGTTGTTGTCTGATCACCTTCAACAATAATTATTGGAAGCAAAAGATCAACAGTAGTTTCTGTTCCTGAAGCTATACTTACTGTTGCAGCATCTTGATCAATTCTCATATCATACATTGTAGCAAGAGGATTGTCATTAACACAGTCAATAGTATTTGTTAAAATGTATGCTTGCATTAATTCATAAACATAACTAAGTTCTGGAGAAATATCTTTGTAATAATAGTAATAATGCTGTTGTCTTTCTAAATCATAATATGAATCATCAATCTCAATATATCCGCCCTGAAATCCTGCAATAAAAAACGCCTCTTCTGAAACACCATTAAGGCAAGAAGTCACCATATCTTCTACAGCAACCTGCGCTTTTGATGCAGGTGTAATAGAAATATAATTCTGCTGTACAAATACAAAAAATCCTGCAAATAATAATAGTAATAATCCAATTAGTATAAATATGCTAACCTGCCCTCTTTTCATGTGTATTTCTTATATTTACAGATATATAAATATGTTCATAGGTAGACCAGTAGGCGCTTAAGCCAAGTACTCATCTTTAATGAGGTGGTACTATTTTTATCATTATATTGATTTATAATGATATAAAACACCTTATTCTAAAAAATGATATTTTTGTCCCACCAATCATTACTTTTCCGACTATAAGCTTATAAACCTGAAAGACTTATTAACCTCTATAGTGACATTTATGTCATAGAGGAGAAAAAATGGTATTCGTTGGAATAGAAGCAGTATACAGGCCAAGTGATAGTGGTCCAAGTTACTTTCAATCAGGTAGTCAAAACCATAATGAACAGGGTGCATTGCCAACAAAAGATAAGTATAAAGGGAATACTGCAACTCCAAGTCCAGCACTGCCTGGTTCAATGTATAAAAGCATGGCCACTTCATCAAGAGATATTGCTGCAATGTATAACAAAAAACCATCTCCTGTAATAGATTACACTTCTCCTGCTGCAACAAACTATTCAGCAAACTTAGGAAACAATTACACACACTAAAATGTACAACCAACAACTATATTCAAGGCAAATGCCGCAGACATATTCTCCTAGAATTCAATATAGAGCTTCACCTATTGAAGCAATTGTATCAAACTACATGAGCAGTTCCCAAGCAAACCATATAGGTCAGGCTGGTTCAGGCCTGAGTCATATAGAAAAAAAGAGGCTGGTGCAGTATGATGCTGCATCTCCCTCATTTACTTATGCTCAAAACTTAACTAATTATTTTACACCAAAACAAAAACAATATCATGCAACTGACGGCTTCTTAAACTTGTACAGGCCATCAACACAGTTCATTGATGATGCAGAGCAGATAGAAGACTTTGTCAAGGAAGCGTTTGAAAAAACAACAAATAAACAATTCCCAGATAATATTGTGATAAGAGTATTAGACAAGCAGGACATGAAAACAGTTCATGAAGCAAATAATGGTATCTGGAGTGATTCAATACAGGGCTTTGCATTAAACACAAAACCAACAAAGCAGGTCTTTGTCAAGAAAGGTGACTTGGATAGGTTAATGCTTGTTGTAGGCCATGAAATAGGTCATGTATTGACATCAAGATTAGAGTCAACAAAAGACGAAGAAGCAAAAGCGTTTGCCTTTGAAATGGCTTGGATGAAAACAATAGTAAAACACAACATTGCTAATCTGAAAGACAATCTTAACATCAATTTCCAACCAGCAAATAATGGTTTACATAATGTTGCATTCAACTTTGTAAAAGACATGATTGCTCAGGGAAAAGAGGCATTGGATGTTTATCAGGAATTAGCAGGAAGAGTAGTTAGTTTTGCCGGTTAAAAGAAGTAAAAAAATAAAATAATTTATTCTGCCAAAGCTGCTTCAATAGCATCCTTGTCAAAACCAACTATTATAGTTCCTTTCACATCGAGTACAGGAACTCCTCTTTGGCCCGACTTTTCAACCATTTCTTTTAAAGCCTCAGGGTCTTTTGTTACATCAATGTAATCAAAATCTACTCCTTTCTCTTCTAGAAACTGCTTTGCTTTTGTACACCAAGGACATGATGGTGTTGAATATACTTTTACATCTGCCATAATATCAATCCTCCTAATACATAGTGAACGAAATAAGTATTTGTACATTTTGAATTTCGTTCACTATTCAGCAAATGAGATCAAATGTACGAAAATTAATCTCATTTGCTATAAAAGAAATCTGCTTTTTATTTAAATGTTATTAAATACTGTCAGTATTGTTCATTTTTTGGAAGTACTGTGCTTGCTTAACTCCCTCTTAACAGCCACATACAAATACAGCCTGTTCCATATTACAAAAAAGTATAAGAATAAAACCAAGAATACAAATATAAAAATATTAAGTACATAAAATGCAGTATACCATCCTTGCCCTACAAGTGCTTTTCCACTCAATTTACCAACCAATAAAAATAATATTATATAAACAGTGAAAAAAGTTATTGCAAAAATAACGTTCCAAAAAATATATCTGAAAAAGAATTTCCAGCTGAACTGTTTTATCACATCTTTATGGATATTCTGCAAGTGTGTCTTATTATGCATAAACACAGCATGGCTCATCTGCACAAAAACATATGAGAAAAACAAAAACAAAA
>Ga0210057_1010403_pt1 | contig 10540 bp, 15 predicted proteins | sample CryGeyCG2114_010_2_FD_183968 | JGI IMG/M metagenome (GOLD analysis project Ga0210057, IMG submission 183968) | Groundwater microbial communities from aquifer - Crystal Geyser CG10_big_fil_rev_8/21/14_0.10 (SPAdes) (version 2) | ecosystem: Environmental > Aquatic > Deep subsurface > Groundwater ...
TCACGCTGCGCGGTAAACGCGCCGCGGATTTCTTAGACCGGTTTATTCATGTGACCTTACCGCGCGTGCGCGATTTCAGCGGACTTTCCGCCAAGGGGTTTGACGGACACGGGAACTACACAGCAGGCTTTTCCGAGCACAATGTGTTTCCGGAGGTTGCCGGTGATGATATCGCAAAATTGCATGGAATTGAAATTACCGTGGTCACGAGCGCCACAAACGACAAAGACGGCATGACTTTTCTTAAAACACTTGGATTTCCATTCAAAAAGTAACCAGGTACTCATATGGCACGCACCGCGTTAAAAGTGAAAGCATCTCGTCCGCCGAAGTTTTCCACCCGGAAAATCCGGAGGTGTTGGAAGTGCGGCAGAAATCGGGGGTATATGCGTGATTTTGACCTTTGCCGGATCTGCTTCCGCGAGCTTGCCAGAAATGGAGAAATTCCGGGTGTGCGCAAATCAAGTTGGTAATGTAATACTTTGTATAGAATTTTGAGAGACCAAAACCCTATGATGACTGATCCAATTTCAGACATGTTAACCCGAATCCGGAATGCAGCGCGTGCTCGACATGAGGTCGTGATTGTTCCGTTTTCCAAGCTCAAGTTTAAGCTCGCGCAGCTGCTTTCGCGCGAGAGCTATATTGGTGCGGTTGCTGAGGCAACGGATAGCGGCGGCAAGCCGGTCATCAGCATTAGCCTTACGTATAATAAGGAAGGAAAATCCGCGATTGAGCGCTTGGTCCGCGTGAGCAAACCAGGGCTTAGAGTGTATGCACAATCCGACAAACTACCCGTGGTGCTCTCCGGGTACGGTATTGCAATTATTTCCACCCCAGAGGGGCTTATGACCAACAGAGAAGCTAAACGAGCCGGCCTTGGCGGGGAAGTGCTGTGCGAGGTCTATTAATACACGTATGTCAAGAATCGGCAAACAACCCATTCCTCTGCCTCAAGGCGTCACGAGTGCCATAAGCCGCGATTCAGTTTCCGTAGTCGGTCCCAAAGGCGAGCTTACAGTTATGCTTCCGCCCAAGGCAAAAATAGAAGAGCGGGAGGGAGCCTTGCATGTTTCAGTTCCTAACCCCGATGATGGCCGCCAAGCCGCGTTTTGGGGACTTGCGCGCAGCCTGGTTGCAAACGCTGTGATTGGAGTCATAAATGGGTACGAGAAAAAACTTGAGGTCAACGGCATTGGCTTTAAGGTGCAGCTTAAAGGAAAAACATTGGTGTTGAACGTGGGGTTTTCCCACCCTGTTGAGTTTGAGATTCCGGAAGGCATACAGGCGCGAGTGGAGGGTAATGTGATTACGCTTTCTGGTATTAGTAAGGAGCTTTTGGGCGAGACTGCCGCCAACATCAGAAAAATTAAAAAACCTGAGCCGTACAAAGGTAAAGGCATTAAGTATATGGATGAAGTCATCCGCCGTAAGGAGGGTAAAGTGCTGAAAGGATCAGAAGGATAGTATGCACGCGACTAAAAAACAATTGAATGCACAGTTTCGCGCGCGCCGTGTCCGCAGCCGTTTGACCGCGCGTATCCGTGTTTCGCTTGCGGTTTCCACACAGGGCATGTTTGTCCAATTTATTGACGACGCAAAAGGCGCAACCCTCGTTTCCGGACGTGACAAGGGCTTTTCCGGCACCAAAACCGCGCGCGCTTCCGCTTTAGGAGAAGCGCTGGGTAAAAAAGCCATTGCAGCCGGGATTACGCAGGCAGTGCTTGATCGGGGCAGCAAAAAGTATCATGGCCGCGTGAAAGCGTTTACCGAGGCCCTGCGCACGGCAGGAGTAATTGTATAATACCTAATAGCGACGTAGAGTGAGAGAAGCGCAACAGTATTCTGTTGCGCTTCCGAGCCGAGGAGCTAACATGATTCATATGGCACAAGAGAGATCACAGCAGAGACCACAGCGCTCAAGGAGGGGGGGCGCGCGCTCACCGCGCAAAGACCAGGCTCGCGATGAGTTTGACCAAGTTATTTTGGATTTGGCGCGCGTGACGCGCGTGATGGCAGGCGGTAAACGCATGCGTTTTCGGGCATGTATCGTGATTGGCGACCGGAAGGGTAAGATTGGCGTGGGCATCGCAAAAGGAGCTGATGTACAGCTTGCCATCAGCAAGGCGACCAATGATGCAAAAAAGCATATGATACGGGTTGAAACCACGGAAACAGGGACCATTCCGCATCAAATTCGCATCAGGAATCGCAGCGCTCAGCTTTTCTTAAAGCCGGCTCCGGCCGGTACGGGAGTGATTGCGGGCAGCGTGGTGCGCCAGATTCTTGAGTTAGCCGGAGTCCGCGACGTGGTGGCAAAGATTATGGGGACGAACAATAAGGTGAATAACGCCCAGACCTTGATTGATGCGCTTTTGCTCCTGCGGAAGCCAAGAGCTCAAAAAACCACTCCCCAACAGGAGTCCAAGCCCGCAGAAGGAGCTCAGGAATCAACAGAAGAACAAGGAGTGTAACAGTATATGGCAGAACTTTCTCTACACAACATACCTCGTCCGGCCGGCCAGAAAAAGCGCAAAAAGCGCGTTGGCCGCGGCAATGCGTCTGGCAAGGGAACCTATTCAGCCCGAGGCTTAAAGGGCCAGACCGCGCGTTCGGGCGGGACGCGAGGCATCAAACGGCGCAACGCGTTCCAGCAGTTTTTGATCCGCACGCCCAAGTTGCGAGGTTTTAAGCGTTCCTCGCCCGCAATTGCGATTATTAACCTCTCGCAGCTGAATGAGCGCTTTAAGGACGGTGAAACCGTCAGCCAGAAATCCCTCGTAAGCCGCGGCTTGGTGCGCAGGACCCCGGGTGGCGTAAAAGTGCTCGGAAATGGTACACTGGAAAAGAAGCTTACAGTTAATGTCCACTATATTTCGCGATCAGCAAAACTTGCCGTTGAAAAGGCGGGCGGCACTGTGGCAATCGTGAAGAAGTAACCATGTTCGCGCAAAAGTTTAAACAAATCCTCACTACGCGGGATATAAGGAATGATATACTGTTCGTGCTCGGCATCTTTGTCATCTTTCGCGTGCTCGCGCACATTCCGGTTCCCGGAATTGACGTTTCCGGTTTACAGGCCTTTTTTAATTCCAACCAGATCCTCGGTCTTTTGAATATCCTCACTGGAGGCGGCTTGGAAAATTTTTCCGTGGTCATGCTCGGCGTGGGCCCCTATATCACTTCATCCATCATTTTTCAGCTTCTTGGCATGATTGTGCCCCAGCTTGAGGAGATGCAGAAAGAGAGTGAGCAAGGTCGCCAGAAAATTGGCCAATGGACCAGGCTTGCCACAGTGCCTTTTGCCTTGATCCAGGCGTACGGCACCATCGTGTTCCTGCAGCGTGCGGGCACGGCCGGCGGCGTGTCCCTTTTGGGTTCTATCACTCTTGTTCAGATGGCCATGGTGATGACAGTGGTGACTGCGGGAACCCTATTTTTAATGTGGCTCGGCGAGCTCGCGAGCGAGCGCAAAGTTGGCAACGGCATCTCACTTCTCATTTTTGCTGGTATTGTGGCCGGTTTGCCCACGGCCTTGCTGCGGGTGTTCTCAACCTACGACGCGTCCCAGCTCATCAATGTTATTCTGTTTGTGATTATTGCACTCTTAACGGTCGCAGGAGTCGTGTTCATCACCGAAGGCCAGCGCAACATTCCGGTGACCTATGCCAAATTTGCGCGCGGCGGCTCATCGGGCGGAGGCGTGCACAGCCACCTGCCATTGCGCGTGAACCAGGCAGGCGTGATTCCTATTATTTTCGCAATTTCCATTGTGCTGTTCCCGCCATTGATTGCACAGTTTTTTACGGAATCGTCAGTCATGTTTTTGCGGCAGGCCGCGTTTGCGATTATTGATATTTTCAACCCCAACGGCATCCTGTACGCGATTATTTACTTTTTGCTGGTGTTTGCCTTTACTTATTTTTACACGGCAGTCATTTTTAAGCCGGACCAGATCGCGGAGAATTTGCAGCGCCAAGGCGGGTTTATTCCGGGCATTAGGCCGGGCCACGAAACCAGCCACTACCTTTCCCAAGTTTCAAACCGCATTCTGCTTGCGGGCGCGCTGTTTTTGGGCATTATCGCGATTCTGCCGATTATCCTCCAGCAGGTGACAGGCACGAATTTAATCATTGGCGGAACTTCGCTTTTGATCGTGGTTTCGGTGGTGATTGAGACGGTCAAGCAAATCAATTCCCAATTGATCATGCGTGACTACGAGCGTTTTTGATTAGCGACGTAAGGCGAACGAAATTGAGAAAATACTCTTTCTCAATTTCCGAGCCGAGGAGCTAACAGGTACTCATAATCCATGCAAAAAAACAAACCAGTCATCATTCTGCTCGGACCCCAGGGGTCGGGCAAGGGAACCCAGGGCAAGCGCTTGGCCGCGCGTCTCGGCATCCCGTATTTGGAGACCGGACAGCTTTTGCGCGATGAGGCCGCAACCGGAAGCGAAGAGGGGATATACATTGCTTCATTTTTGAACGCGGGAAAGTTAGTGCCCGCAGAGACCGTCGTTGCACTGATGAGTAAAAAAATCAGGGAAGGGGTACATGCGAACGGCGGTGCGGTCATTGACAGTTTCCCTCGGAGCCTGGAGCAGACTGATGGTTTCCCCGGGGAAGTAACTCCTACGCATGTTCTTTTTTTTGATATTCCGAACGATGAGTCAGTAAAGCGCCTAAGCGCTCGGCGTGTGTGCCCGAAAGATAAAAAGGTCTACAATCTTATTTCCCAACCTCCCATCCAAAACGAGACGTGCGATGATTGCGGTACGAAACTCGTACAGCGGGATGATGATACGCCTGTGGCAATACGGGAGCGACTGGAGATTTATCATCGGGATACTGCGCCGCTTTTGGATCAATACGAAGCGCAAGGCATTCTCCACCGCATAGACGGCATGCCATCGATTCCCGAAGTTGAAAAGGCAGTGTGGGAGATATTTGCATGAAGCCAAAAACCGCCAAAGAAATAGAACTGCTGGCGGAAGGCGGGCATATCCTTGCCCGTATTATGAAAGATTTGGTTGCGCGGTGCGTTATTGGCGCCAACGCGTTTGATTTGGACGCGTACGCCGAGGAAGCAATCCGCGCCGCAGGCGGAACGCCGTCATTCAAGGGATTTGGCAAGCCCGGCGAGGAGTTTCCGAACGCTTTGTGCGTTTCCCCGAACGACATGCTGGTGCACGGCATTCCGCACCAGGATTTGGTATTCAGAGAAGGGGATTTGATCGGGTTGGATCTCGGCATGGAGTACAAAGAGCTGTACACGGACCACGCGGTTACGGTTCCCGTGGGTAACATTTCCGAAGAAGACGAGCGCTTGCTTGTGGTGGCGCGCGAATGTTTGGAGCGCGGCATTGCCCAAGCCGTGGCCGGCAACCACCTCGGTGATATTGGCCATGCGGTGCAGCACTACGCCGAAAACCTCGGGTACGGGGTTATTCGGGCGCTTACGGGCCATGCGGTGGGCTATGGCGTGCATGAGGAGCCACGGATTCCGAATTATGGAAAAGCCGGAAGCGGCGAAGAAATCGTGGAAGGAGCAGCGCTTGCTATTGAGCCCATGATTGCCATTGGCAGCTATGAGGTTGCAACCGCGCCGGATGGCTGGGGCGTGGTGACGGCTGATGCCACACGCGCCGCGCACTTTGAGCACACTATTGCAGTTACCAAAAACGGACCGCGGATATTAACCGTATGAACTATTTAGGCATTGACTACGGCACATCGCACATAGGGCTTGCCAAAACAACTGATGCGTCCAGCGTGGCGGTGCCGTTTCGGACCGTGCTCAACACGCCGGACCTTATCGATGAGCTTGCGCGGATTATTCTTACGGAAGGCATTGGGCACATTGTGGTGGGCTACCCGCTCACGCTTGCAGGGGAAGCGGGCGAGGCAACACGCATGGTTGACGGGTTTGTTGAAAAGCTTGCCGTGCTCTCGCTGCCCATTGCAATGCAGGACGAGCGGTTTTCCACCACCGGAAGCGCTGATAAGCGGGAATGCGACCATGCCCAGGCCGCTGCATTGATACTTTCCACATTTCTTGAAGCGCACCCCGGATAATACCTATGCTGTATCTTGCCGTTTTTTTCGCTGCCACAGCCCTGGCTTTTCTTGCAACGATTGCAGTGCGGCGTGTTGCGTTTAAATTTAATATAGTGGATTACCCGAACGAGCCGCGCAAAATTCATTCAAAACCAACACCCTTGCTCGGGGGATTGGCCATTTTTGCGTCGTTCTGGGCAGTTATCGGCTCAATCACGCTTGCCACGAGCGTTTTGCCGGCGCGGTATATCAGCTCGCGGTTTTTATTGGGGCTTTTTATTGCGGGCCTGGTACTTATGATCGGGGGGTTTCTTGATGACCGCTATCATGTGCGGGCACGGTTCCAGCTGGTTGCTCCCATCATCGCAATTTTGGTGGTCATCGGAAGCGGCATGGGCATAGTATTCGTGAGCAATCCCTTAGGCCCCGGGCTGTGGCACTTAGACACCCTCCAATGGGACCTGTTTGAAGCGGCCGGCCGGACCATTCAGTTCGTGCTACTCGCTGATGTGTTTACCGTGGTTTGGCTTTTGGGCACCATGTTCACCACCAAGCTTTTGGACGGGCTTGACGGGCTCGTATCGGGCATTACCGCCATTGGCGCGTTCATTTTATTCGCGCTCTCTTTGTCCGACAAGACGTTCCAGCCGGACGTGGCGCTTCTTGCTGTATCTCTCGCCGGAGCTGTTCTTGGTTTTTTGTTCTGGAACGCGCACCCGGCCAAGATTTTTCTTGGCGAAGGGGGGAGCGTCTGGCTTGGATTCATGCTGGGGGTGCTCGCAATCATTTCCGGCGGAAAAGTCGCTACCGCGCTCTTGGTGATGGGCGTCCCCATACTTGATGTGGGGTGGGTCATTGTGCGCCGCGTGTTTTTGGAAAAGAAATCACCCGCAATCGGGGACAGCAAGCATCTGCACTTTCGGCTCTTAACCGCGGGGCTCTCGCACCGGCAGAGCGTTTTGCTTTTGTGGGGAGTGGCCGCGCTCTTCGGGGTTGCATCGCTGTTTTTGCAAACCCAAGGGAAGATATACTCTTTGATTATTTTAGTGTTGGTGATGATACTGTTGGCACTATGGTCTACCGAGCGCTCAAAATCGTTACGATCTCCATCATCGGATTTGTAATTTTATTTGCGTCCGTGATGACGGCACACATAATTACCGATCTCATGAAATCAGAGGTTTGGCATGTAACCATACGGGGCAGTCGGATTACGGCCGAGGTCGCGGATACGCGCGCGAGCCAGGTTCAGGGTCTTTCCGGGCGCTCGTTACTGCCGCAGGACCGCGGCATGCTGTTTGTGTATCCAGATAAAAAGAACAGGAATTTTTGGATGAAAGGCATGCGTTTTCCGCTTGATGTTGTGTGGATTGCGGATAGAGTTGTTGTGGGCATACAGGAAAATATTCCGCATGAATCAGAGGACGGCTCAACGGTCCGCTTCCAATCAAACGCGCCTGTTGATATGGTTCTGGAAGTGAACGCGGGCTGGGTAGCCGAACATGGGGTCAAGAGAGGGGACCGGGCAATGCTTGACACGGCCGCCAATTGAGCGTATACTATTCCAATATGATTGCAGTTATTAAAACAGGCGGAAAGCAGTACAAGGTGGCGGAGGGCGATGTCATCAAGGTGGAAAAGATTGATGTTGAAGCCGGAAAAACCATTGATTTCAATGATGTGCTTTTGGTTGGTGAGGCGGATGGCACCAATCTCAACATCGGTGCTCCACTCGTTCCCGGCGCCAAAGTCACTGCCACGGTTATAGCGCAGGGGCGTGACAAGAAGATTGATGTCATCAAGTACAAGCGCAAGGTGCGCTATCGCAAGAAGTACGGTCACCGCCAGGCGTACACCCAGGTCAAGATTCAAAAAATCACTGTCTAATACAGCCTCCAGATTCGGGGGCTGTATTAGATTTCGCGCCTGCCCTCCATGGCATTGCTTAAGGTCACGGAATCCGCATACTCCATGTCAGAACCCTGGGGCAATCCTTTGCCAATGCGGGTTACCTTGACGGGGTACGCTTTCAGCACGCGCGCGAGGTACAAGGACGTGGTTTCGCCCTCATTGTTCGCATCAAGCCCGAGAATCACTTCCTTCATGGGGGGGTTGGCTTTTTCTATGCGCACAACCAGCTCGCGGATTCTAATATCATTGGGGGTGATGCCTTCCAGTGGGTTGATGTTGTGCCCGAGCACGTGGTAGACCCCGCGGAACGTGTGCGCTTCCTCAAGTGCAATCAAGTCCAGAGGGTCGGCAACCACGCACACGGTTCCGTGGTCCCTGCGGGGGTTTGCGCAGATGGCGCACAAATCCGCATCCGTAAAGTTCTGGCACTCGCGGCAGAGGCTCAAGTTGTCGGCAAGGCTCGCGAGCGCGGCGCCAAAATCGTGCAGCTCTTTTGCCGGAGTGCGCAATAAAAAAAACACCAGCTTTTCAGCGGTCTTGGGGCCTATCCCTGGCAGGGTCGTAAAGTGGCCCACCAGGTTCTGGATTGACGGGGGAAGGGAAGACATAAGGAAAATGGGTCATGTCCCCATTTTTTTGTCGCCCAAGCCAAACTGCTCAAACCCTCCCATGGACTGCATCTTTTTTGCCATGATGCGCTTGGTTTTCTCTATGGCCGCGGTGTTTGCATCTTTAATCGCATTTTCCAGGCGCAGTTTTTTTCCCGGAGAAAGCAGCGCCGGGCTTATATCAATAGCCATGATTTCCTGGTTGCCGTCCATAGTGATTGACACTCCGTCTTTTTCACAGGTGACGGTTTCTTCTTTGAGCGCGTTTTGGAGGGTTTTAGCCTGGCTTCGGAGTTCTTTGAACTGTTTGAGTTTGTTGAACATACCGTGATTCTACCTTTTAGAAGGTCGGTACGTCAACTTCGTCGGTGGGCATGATACGAGGGGCTTCCGGAGCGCTTGTGTGCATTGCGTTTGCGTGTTTTCCGGTTCTTGCGAGATTTTGGAAACTGACCAGCTGCTCATTAAAGAAGAGTTTGATTACGCCCGTAGGGCCGTTGCGGTGTTTTGCGATATGGATTTCGGCAATATGCCGTTCTTCGGCTGAGAGCTCCTCGGGGCGGTATTTGCGATCCGCTGACTTGCGGTAGATGAAGAGCACCACATCCGCGTCCTGCTCAATGGTGCCGGATTCCCGCAAATGCGCCAAGCGCGGGATTGCCGCGCCCTGTTGCTGTTCCACGGCTCTAGAGAGCTGGGAGAGCGCCACCACCGGGATATTCAACTCACGGGCAATGGACTTCAGGGCGCGTGTGATTTCCGCAACCTCCTGCACGCGGTTGTCGCCGTTCCGGTTGGAGCGGCCCTCCATCAATTGCAAATAGTCCACGATGATGCAGTCAACGCCCTGCTCCGCGGCGAGACGGCGCGCCTTGGTGCGGATTTCCATAATGTTTACGTTCGCGCCGTCATCAATGAAGATATTCGCCTCGGAGAGCTCTCCCATGGCGTGCCCGATGCGGGGGAAATCGTCGTGCTCCGGGGACTGGGAGAGCTTGCCGGTGCGCATGCGCCACAGCTCAACCCCGGCTTGGGTGCACAGCAAGCGGTCCACGAGCTGCTCTTTGGACATTTCCAAGCTGAAGATGCCAACGCTTTTTTTTTCTACAACCGCCATGTGGCGCGCCAGATCCATGGCAAGCGAGGTTTTCCCCACCGAAGGCCGGGCCGCGATCACCACTAAATCCGAGGCCTGCAAGCCCGAGAGCTTGTCATCCAAATCAAAAAAGCCGGTTGAAATGCCCCGCAGCCTGCCGTCCCCCTGGTGCAGCTTTTCAATGCGCTCAAACGTGTCGTGCAGGACGGACTTGATGCTGATAAAATTCTGGCGCAAGGAGCGCTGGGAGATGGCGAAGAGTTTTTGCTCGGCCTGGTCCAAGAGCGCGTCTACGTCATCGGACTCGTCGTACCCGAGCTGGGTGATCTGGTGGGACGCGTACAGGAGGTTGCGCAGGGTTGATTTCTTGCGCACAATGGTTGCGTAGTGCCCTACGTTTGCGGCGCTCGGCACCGCATTCGTCAAATCCATCAAATACTCCCTGCCTCCCACGAGCTCAAGCTGCTTGCGTTCGTTCAGAATGTTCGTCAAGGACAAGGGGTCAATAGGTTCTCTGCGCTCAAACAGAGAAAGCATTGCCTGGTAAATTACCTTGTGCGTTTCTTTGTAAAAATCTTCGGGCTTCAAAACATCGCCGATGTTGATGACGGCGTTTTGGTCCAACAGCAAAGAGCCGAGTACGGATTGCTCGGCTTCCAGGTTCTGCGGGGGCAGTTTCTCTGCGGTATTGGTGGTTAGTCTTTGTTCTGCCATATAGGTATTGTATCTGTTTTGGCGCGGCAGGGGAATTCACTGGCTTTACACAGTTGATACACACTAGTATCGGAGCCGCGCGCGCTCACGATTTAGCGGGACCCCCCGCCCGGCCGAGACGTAACTCGGCCGGGCGTACCCGATAATCGTTC
>Ga0210057_1010406_pt1 | contig 10539 bp, 19 predicted proteins | sample CryGeyCG2114_010_2_FD_183968 | JGI IMG/M metagenome (GOLD analysis project Ga0210057, IMG submission 183968) | Groundwater microbial communities from aquifer - Crystal Geyser CG10_big_fil_rev_8/21/14_0.10 (SPAdes) (version 2) | ecosystem: Environmental > Aquatic > Deep subsurface > Groundwater ...
ATAATATGAACACTTTTCATTTTGACATACTGATTTATTTTTACTTCTTGGTCTAGCCATGAAAATCACCTCGTGACTAAAGTAAAGTAGAACTAATTTATTAACGTTTCTATATTAGGACAGTGCCGGAAATAATTAATAAAGTTTAACAATCTCTAATTCTTTTATCTTTTTAAAATCCTTATCTAAAGTTGCTAATTTCTTTATACCTAACTTTCTCATAGACGCAAGAACCAAACTATCATCATAATCTAATTTTTTCTCTTTCATTATCTTCGCCGCATTGTAAGAATCTTCCATTGAAGGTCTAAATATGTAAAGCGGTTTATAGCAGTTAAAAAATAATATTGCATTTTTGAGAAGTTGGTCATTTTTTTTATTTTTGAATATTATTTGTAGTAAACTAGTATTTATTAAAAAATCAGATGTTATTGCAGTAATCCCCTTTTTTTCTAAATTTTTAAGAAAAACTTCACATTCTTGTGATTTAGAATCCTCAAGAAACATTTCCAAGAAAATGTTTGTATCTATGAAAATTTCTTCGCCCATAATTCCATAGCCTCCTTTTGTAATTCCACAGATGTCATCTTTCCTTTCAAGTGACTTAAACTTCCCCTTATCAAATCAAAAGGATCATCCACTTTTGGTATGTCTTGTGGTTGTTGTTGTATCCATTGATTTATTGCTTCTTTTATCGCACTCAATAAAGAGCCTTTTTGGTATCCATATTTTTTCATTGCCATCTCTCTAAATTTATTCTCGATTGCAAGATCCAATTCAAATTTTAAGGTCATAAGTACTTAAGTACATTAGTAATATATAAATATATCATAGAGATGACACTAACTTTTTAATCATTCTCTGATTGTATCTAATATATACATATTATTATTGTTATTTAGAATGTGAGAATGATATTTGATAAAATAATTTATGTTTATTATTACTAATATTATATATTTTATTATTATAGTTATATTTCATTCTCTAACTCTTTAAAATCACTCACTTTTTGAACTGTGCCGTAGAGACGATAATTGAAATGAGTTTATCATGGAGTTCTCATGAACGCAAGAAATCATCTCAACCTATAATATAACTTGTACTCCAGCTAAAACAATCCCAACTATGATACCTAATACAATCATAGACAATAATATCAACCCTAATGTAGCTAAAGCAACCCCCCAATAAGTTTGGTAGAATAATTTGACCATACATACTATTATGACTAGATTTGCAAGAAACAATAATAAATTAATAACAATATTATCTCCCAAAGAAGGAATTAATACTAAAACCGTCCCAGTAATGAAAACAAAAGCTCCAGTAGTAAAAGCAACGAATATTGCGTTTGATAATGTATCTCTTTTCTTAGGAAATTCGAGTAATCTTGCGAAATATAATAACAAGACACATATCATTGCAGAAGATAATAATACACTTAAAAATCTAATCCCTATTTGGGCTAATAAACTTACCATTTATCTATCACCTTTGTCTTAGATAACGTGTTTATTTAAATATATTTCTAAAAATAACTCAAGATATCCCCAAAATATATATACTACCCTCTCCTTTTAGACTTTTAGAGGTGTTAAAATGATCTCAGAAGACAAATCCCAAATAATAAATCAATCTCAGATTGAAGAAGAACTTTCTCAGATGCAGAGCAAAATCAGAGTTCTTGAATGGGATAAATCAAGAAAACAAATAAATCCTGCAAAAGCGGCTAAACTAACAAATATGCTGAAGAGAAAGGAAGAGTTAGAACAACAGTTAGAGAAATTAGTAAATTAATTAAATAGAATTCTTATTTTTTTTTCTTTATTTCCTTCATTTTTTAGATTCTCAAGAGAATAATTAGTTAAACCTTCAGCCTCCGCCCATTTATTAGCCGCTTCTTCTGACTTGAAAGTTTTAGGTCTTATAACTCTATTTCTTCCTCCAAGACAATGTCTGGACAAATTATGTATCCTCTTTGAAAAATATGTTGATCCCATTAAATATAATATCCAATAAAAGGATTTATAAACTTTTGTGTCGTATGAATTAATATGGTGTCATTGTTATTAGGATTAGGTGCAGGAGTTGGTTTTTTCATTCTTGTATACCTCGTACTTTTCATCAATTCTAAAATAGGAAATATGATGGGAAATTTTGCTAAGAAAAATAATCCTAATCTAAAAGCTCGTGTAGAAAAAAGTACTGCATTCTGGTATTCACAGAAAACTATGCTAATAATCTCAGGAGTTTGTGGATTAATCATTTTTGTAATTGTGAGTTTTGTTTGAAAGTCAATAATTTGAAAAATGAATCGTAAAATATATTTCACATTATTATTTATTTTAATAATTAGTATGTTTTCATTTCAATTAGTATTTGCACAAAAAGAAAGTGCATCTCTCATCAACATTCTGGAAGAATTAGAACAAAATCCTCAAGTTCTCAAAGAAATTAATGAAAACATAGATAATTTGCAAATCCCTAAACCAATTCTTAATATTGTAGGAGATCAAAACGTTAATATAAATCTGAAAAACAAAGAAGAAGATGAAAATTGGTTTAATATAATTACAAAAAAAGGACAAATAGTGGGGATGGCAGTTGGATATGATGAAAAAGCTACAATGGAAGTTAATGTTGATGAAGAAACAATTCAACAAATTTCTAACGCGAAAGGAGATTCTAAGATAATAACAAAAGCAATCAATGAGGGGGTTGAGTATAAAGGGTTAACTTTTGGTGCTAAGATTAAAATTTCCTTTATGAAGCTAACTCAGAAAATTGTGTCTTTGTTTGTTTAACTAAAAATATGAAGTCTAAAACTTCTTCACTACAGTAACTAATTTCACATCTCCATGTTTGAAATCTTTCCATAATGTATTATCTCTCTCCTCAAAATCTTCCATCCCAAGAGATTTGAAAAATCTGTAACTTAAATTATTTCCATGTTTGAATACCTGAGCAAACACTCCTTCTACATTATTCTTTCTAAGATAGTCAAAATAAGTCTTCATCAATTTTGTACCCCATCCTCTAGCTCTTTTGTTTCTAATTAAGGCAATATGAAGATGAGCGTAGGATATAGGAAAGCCAGGCATTTCTATTTTATATTTGGTTAGAGTCCACTTTAACAATCTTCTAATTTCTTTGATATGTCTTGCTCTCAAAAGATTAGATAAGACTGCTAATAATATTCTAGGACCTAACCAAATTCTATAAGCCATCTCTTTTCTAGAATCTAAACATCCAAATAGATAACCAATAATTTTGTTTCTATCCTCTAATATGAATAGACTTTCTGGTTCTTTATCAGTATAATATTTAGAACTAGCATCAGCCCATAACTTTCTGTCTGGCATGAAAGGGTCTATTGGATCTCCTAATAATCCAGTATCACAACATATTTCCCTAACTCTTTCTCTATCTTTAGGAGTATACATTCTTACGCGCATGATATTTTGGATGAAGAGGAGGTATATATTTTTATTGGAAAATTACAAAGAAATGATTATTTATTATGTAGAAGTATCAATTATATTCTTTACAGTATTTACAAAACTTATAGCTTTTAACCTTAATTTTTCAGCTTCGTTTTTATCAAATACAATATCTGTAGAATAACTTGCTCTAGATCTTTTGTTTCTAGCTTCAACATAATGAAGAACTTCTTCTTTTTCTATAGAGGAATTACCCACTATATCAATCTCTTCTTTACTTAGATGTTTTATATAAAATTCTTTTATTAAAATAAGTAATGTTGCACTATGATCTTTTGTGGAATATCCTTTAAGAGCACATAGTGCTAACGATGCATGATAGATTGAATAATAAGCAGAAACAATTGCCCAATCATTAAATTCTTTTAATTCCAAAGTTGATTTTACAAATTTTAGATTATGGTCTGCTTTATCTAGATGTCCTTTAATTAGTTCTTCTTTTTCAGTCTCTATTTTTATTTTCTTTGACTTAATATATTTCTGAAAATCATCTCCCATTACTTTATCATCTTCAATCCATAATTCCCAAAAGTCTTTATTCATTTAATACCTCTTTGTAGAATATATCGTGTCCAGACATTACAAATCCAGTTTTGATAGCATGTATTATCACATTATCCTCTTTAGTTAATATTTGTTTTTTAAAATAATCAAAATCTATTATAAAAGTTTGTATTTTTATTCCAGTTGTAGCTTCAATATCTTCTTTAAGTTTATTATTGTTAAATTCTTTTTTATTATAAATCAATAGAATATCTATATCACTATTTTTTCCAAAAGTTCCTTTTGCAGTTGAGCCAAAGATGACAATAACTAAAGGTTTGAATTTGATTTTTTCTATAAATTCAGTAATTGCTCTTTTTCTTTCATTAGAAATCCCATTAAAGCGTTCATAATCAAAAAATGAGAATATAGAATATATTTCTGGATTTTTAGAATTTATTCTATAAAAAGTGTTCCCTATTTCTTTTGTAGAAACAATAATATGACTATTTTTTAAGTTTTTCAGATGTTTCAGGGTTGTATTTGGAGTTAATTTTGTTTCTCTAAGAATTTCACTAAAGTACATTTCTCTATACCTATTTCTATAAAAACATTCAAGAATCTTACCTTTCCCTTCTCCAAATATAATATTGTTCATTTTATGTATAAAGTTATACATTTAATGTAGTATATAAATATATGCGAATTGGAATTGTTTCTATATGAAAAATCACAAAGAAATGATCACTCAATCAACTCAAATTTAAGTCCAGGGATTCTCTCAAAATGTTTGTCCTTTGTAACCAAAATTAAATTTCTGTTTAGAGCAATAGAAGCAATCAACAAATCTATTCCTTGAATTGGTTTCCCAATATCGTAAAGATATTCTCCAAGCCAAATTGCTTTAATATAATCTCTTCTCTCAGGCCAGATAACCGAGTTACCATTTTCTAACGCTCTTGGAAATTCAACTAATGAAAATATAGTTGTTAATCCTTTCATTCCTGTCATGAGTACGCTTGTGTCAAGTATTTTACTCTCTTCCATCCTTCTTCGTCAACTTTTTTGTATAATTCTCTTGCTCTTTCCCAAGACATTTTCTTAATAGATCTTCTAGTTTCTTCAGGTAACTCTTCTAAAATCTCTTTTGATGATGTTATTTCAGTCATAGTTTCCATTTTGAAAATCCTTTTTATTTCATTAAGTAATTTATTATTATCTGCTCTGGAAATACCATTAATACTTACTGAAATTTTTCCTTCTGTTTCTAAATATTCTAATATTACTTTCAAAGTATTATGATTGATTTTTTTAGGAAGTTTCTTCTTGAGCTCTGCAATTGTTATTGGTTGATTTGAGTCATTAATAGTCTCCTCTACCATAATTATAGTGTTAAGATTGGGATTGTGTTCTAATGTTAATTTTACCATATTTGAGTCTAATTATTAGTTTTATATAACTAATTATAACTTACATATATATAAATTTATGTGAATTGACTAATTTAGTTCCATATAGAAAATATTAAAAAGTTAACTTTATAATATAAAATCAGGATTCTTAAAATTATGATCAAAGCAATACATCTATACAAAGATAAAAAAGTAAGTTTAGGACTAGGAGCACAATTAGCAGGAGTTACACTAAGTGAATTTATAGATTTACTAAAAGAATACAATATAACTTTGAACATAACTAAAGAAGATGTAGATGAAGCGTTAACGACAGCAAGAAAAGTTTGGTAAGTGAAGTATCACAAAGGTTATGAGATAATATCTTTTTATTTACTTTTTTTTTGTGATTTAAAATCAGAAACTAAACGACCAAATTGATTATTAAGATGAATATGATCAGACTCGATTCTAGTAAGTTTCATTCCAATTGTGAAAGTTACACCTATATTAAAAATCAATAGTCCTAATATAATATCTTCAACAGACCAAGAACCTCCTAACATTTTTCTTAAAATTTGATATAATATAAACAAACCAAAAAGTGCGAACAAAATTTGTATAATTCTAATTAAATTCCGATTCACTAATAGATTCTTACCCATTTACTACCCTCATAATTAACCATATAATCAAAACTATTATCATCAATAACATAATCCAAAGAAGGATATTCATCTGGTTTCTAACTATCATTATAAAAATAGAGCAATAATTAGTTATATAATTTTTGTTTTTTATTTTCCATATTAAAACATAATAAATAATTAATATTAATACAAATAAGATTTTATACCAAAATATATAATCTCTCTTTTCACATGTAAAAAACAGATATTACTAAAACCTACCAAATGTTGAATCACAACCTTGCTTCTAAAACTTCCACTTCAAATCATTCCTCAATAACACCATATCCAATTAGTCTCCATCTGTTACCAAGTCTACGGGAGATAGTAACTTTGCTCCCAACATCCGCACATATGGGAAGCTTCAAACTACAATTAACAATCCCTTTCTTCAAATCAGAAACCACTCCAACAGTAGCCGCGGAGTTAACATTAAGCATAAGAACTTCATTATTAGAAATAGGTTTAACCACAAGATCATCCTGAGCACCAACAACTCTCTCCAAAAGTTTAACTTTAAGTTTAAGAATATCCCATACGGGAGGTAATTTTGAAGGAGAACCTGCAATATTCCCAACCAAACTATCTCCCCCAACTATTGAAGGATCTAGTGAAGTTTGTATAGCGACAGAACCACCAGGAAATATCTCAACAACCTTCTCTCCTCCTGTCATCAATCCTATTATTTTTGTAATTATTGGTTCTGTAGCAAGTTTATTAGCTTTCTTAATCACTTTCCCAGGACGTATTTCAATCTCATCACCAACACACAATTTACCTTGTTTTAATGAACCTCCCAATATCCCCCCAATCATATTTTCTGGTTCAGCACCGGGTTTATTTATATCAAAAGAACGCGCAACCAAAAGTAATGGCTCTTTCTTTGGATCTCTCTTAGGTGTGGGGATTACTTTCTCTATAGTCTCAAGTAAGATGTCAATATTTGCATTGTGTATCGCCGATATAGGAATTATTGGAGCATCTTTGTATGGGGTATTAGATAAAAATTCTTTTATTTGATTATGACTATCAATAGCTTCTTCCTCAGAAACAAGATCAATTTTATTCTGTACGACAATAACTTTATCCAATCCCATAACTTCAAGAGCCATGAGATGTTCTTTCGTTTGTGGTTGTGGACATTTTTCATTCGCCGCAACCAATAGAAGTGCACCATCCATTATTGCCCCTCCACACAACATTGTCGCCATTAACGTCTCGTGTCCAGGAGCATCGACCATACTAATTTTTCTTACAAATTTTCCTTTTACTTCTTTATCATCTTTTATTTTCTTTGACTCGTGAACACTATATGTTTTATCAGGATAACGATATATAGAAGCATCCGCATAACCTAATCTGATAGTTATTCCTCGCTTTAGTTCTTCACTATGTTGATCAGTCCATTTCCCAGTTAAAGATTTTGTTAAAGAAGTCTTCCCATGATCTACGTGTCCAACTAACCCAATATTGATTTCTGGTTGAGTTGTTGTCTTCTTAGCCATGTTTTAGATTCCATTTTTACGCTACAGATTCATCAGAATTTTGTGAATTTTCCCCTTCTGGAACTATTCCCAAAGGTGCTGAGCCTTCTTTTAAAATTTTAAGATTAACTTGTGAGATTGATTCTGAGATAGTATTTCCTGCAACACTCTTTCTTACTTTCTTTCCTTCTCTACTTATTTTCACTCCCAATCCACTCATTGTGAATATCCTTTTTCTTTGATTACCTTGAACGTCATATCTCATTGGAAATCCAGAACTATCGCTTCCCCCCCTAATCTCAAATTCATATCCTTGGAAACCGATACTATCTCCTAGTATATTTTCTCCTATCTTTTTTCCTATCAGAACATCAGCTTCGGGAGATTTAATCTCCTTTTGGTATGATTTACCATCCTTAGTTCCGAGCACCAGTTTGAACTCAGTCATGCACTAAAATGAATAAGCATCCTTTATAAAGGTTGTTATCGTGTTTTTTTAGATATGTTAATCAAGAAGTTAGGAAAAATAGAGAAATAAAAATGAAATTCAAATATATGTATATTGATGAAAGTGGAGATTTGGGTTTTAAGAAAGGGAGTTCAGGATTTATAATAATATCAGCATTGGTTGTAGAAAATAATAAAGAACTAGACAGGATAATAAAAAATATGAGAAGACATAAATTTAAGAAAAATTTATCTAAAATGAACGAATTGAAAACTTATGAATTACATGACTCAATTAGAGTTTACATGTTAAAAAAATTAAATTATGTTACAAACGTAAAAGTATTCCACATTATTCTAGAGAAGAAAAAAGTTTTCAGTACCTATCTTAAAAGGGATAAACATAAATTATATAATTTTATGGCGGGAAAATTAGCTAAAAATATTCTCATGAATGATACAAATGTAGAAATAAAAATCGATAAATCTAAGGGAAATATATTCTTACAAAAAGATTTCAATAGTTATTTTAAAAATATGCTTGAACAAGGAAATGAAGGGATGAGATGTAAAATAGATCATAGCTATTCTCATTCATGGGCTGGCTTGCAGTTTGCAGATTTACTAGCATGGTGTTGTTTCCAAAAATTCGAGAGAAATGATGCTTCATACCTAGAAATGTTAGATATCGAACAGGAGTTTTATACAGTATGGAAGAAATAAATAAAACCAGTACCTGTATGTACTGAAAACGAGCACCATATGGCACTCTGACATACAGGTTTTACCTGTAACTTTATTGAGTTATTGGAAGTTTATAAACTTTTCGGAGAAAAAATGTTAATCAAAAAATTAGGAAAAATAGAGAAATACGAAACATACATAGATACTGCTTTCAGTAGAGGAACTAAGCAAGTAGAAGATAAAAGAGTAGAAGTCAAAGGAAAGGATAGAATAATCAAATCTAAATCTCTAGAATTAGAAAGAGTAAGAATAGTTAAAAAGACTTTGATAAATTCTCTGAATAAAATATTTGAAGCTTTCCCTTCATTTGATGAACTTCATCCTTTCTATTTAGAAATAATCTCTATTTATTATGATATAGGCAAATTAAGAAAATCTCTTGCGGGGATACAATGGGTTAGGAGAAAAATAGAAAAATTAGAAGATGAATATTCTAAACAAATAAAACATGCAAAATATGTTAAAGACATAAATCCTATAAGAAATGCTTTCTTTGCAAGAGTGGATTCAGTTATGAAACAGATAAGAGGAGATTTGTCTTTATTAGAAGAGTTTAGAAGATTTGACAAGTGGTTGCCTTCTGTAAAAACATCTTCATTTAGTGTTTGTATCTCTGGATTCCCTAATGTTGGAAAATCAACTTTATTGTCTAAGATAAGTTCAGCTAAGCCAGAAATAGATAGTTATGCTTTCACAACTAGAAGGTTGAATTTAGGGTATATCAAAAGAGATATAGGAGAGATCCAATTAATAGATACTCCTGGAACATTGGCAAGATTCAATAAAATGAATGATATTGAGAAATTAGCTTACATAGCAATGAAAAATTTGGCTAATTGTATAGTTTATGTTTATGATAAGATGGAAGAATATCCTTGGAAAGAACAGAAAAAATTGGCTGAGCAATTAGAAAAGTTCAAAGTCCCCATTTTGTTTTATTTGTCTAAAACAGATTTGTTATCTAGAGAGCAAATAGAAGAGGTTAAGAGAGAGGTTGATGTTATTGTTGATTGTGAAGAATTGGTTGCTAAGATGGGAGAGGTTAAGGATAAGTATTAGGAAGCTCAAAAGCCATGTTGTTTACTTCTGTTGAAAATCGTGTAACCACAACTTCTTCTTGAGAATTTTAGACGAGTAATATTCAGTTTCTTATTTATTATCTTGAATATAAAATGAAAAACAATCATGAATAATATTCATATAAGAAGAGAAGTAGGAAGCCATAGAGAAGTTTCTAATGTATATAAAGTATGAGATACTTTCTGTACTCAAGAAATTTTTATAAAATTTCTTGTTTTTGCAGAATTCTCTATAATTTAGTAAAAGAAAGAGACATCTATTGCCCAAAAGCATTACGAATGTTTCTTGCGGCCTCTTCTATTTCTTGAGTAGTTAATCTTGGTTTGTATACCGGAGATACAGGATATATTTTACCATCTTTCCCCACAACAAAAGGTTGATTAAGTCTAGCTGCATGAACTTCTTCTACCGGACGACTAACTACTAAATAATCTACTTCTTCTTGAACTCCCAAATCTCTCTTCACTTTATTTATTTTCGCAACAAGATCGTTATATACCCCTTTTCCAATTAAATTCTCTACCTTTCCTACGTATGTCTCCTTTACTTTTCTTACGTGTGCCTCCTTTACTGCAGCTTTTACTTCACTAGTACTTTGACAATTTAATTTTTCAGTAAAGTTAATAAATCAGTCCACATTCTTATATACTTAAAAATAAAAGAGGTATACAAAATGAGAAAGCTAAAACTTAAACAAGAGGAGGTTGTATTTCTGAAA
>Ga0210057_1010409_pt1 | contig 10537 bp, 19 predicted proteins | sample CryGeyCG2114_010_2_FD_183968 | JGI IMG/M metagenome (GOLD analysis project Ga0210057, IMG submission 183968) | Groundwater microbial communities from aquifer - Crystal Geyser CG10_big_fil_rev_8/21/14_0.10 (SPAdes) (version 2) | ecosystem: Environmental > Aquatic > Deep subsurface > Groundwater ...
AAAACCTTTGATGTTCTTTATCTTAAGTTCAGATTTAACATTTATTTTTACTTTAGACATATATATTTAATATATATCTAATATTTAAGCTTTTTGGAATAACTTAATAGTTTTAACACCCGTGCGGAGATACTGGTGAATAGTTATGACTAGAATAACCCTCGCTTGTTATTCTTATAATTATCTCTTCTTATAGAATCCTATTCTTGACACTTTCCCATAACCTCCGTGGTTAAACTCTTCAGTTCTTTCCATCTCAGTGGCGTATCTTGCTGTTCCATTAAATCTTTTTGGGGCTTTAGAAACCCTTCTGATTCCCAGTTCATACATCTCCCACCCTAATATTTCAATTTTTCCTTCTCTTTCTAAACGTTCTATTTCTTCGGTTGTCAAGAATTCTATTTTTTGATGTTTTCCCATCAAAATATAATAAGCTTTTTAGGGTTTATAATCTCTTCTTACCACTAAACAATAACCATCACAGATCAAATTCTTTTATGAAGTTCACTATTGTGCTATATTTTTCTAAGAATTTTATTCCTTTATCAGTTATCATTACGACTTTGCCATCATTATTTTTTTCTTTTATTAATCCTTTATTTATTAGTTCTTGATAGTATTCTTTAAATCTTGTTGTTGAGAGGTTTGTTTGTCTTAGTAAGGGGGTTGTTTTTATCCTGCCATGACTATCATTAACAATTATTAGTAGGTCTTTGATGATCTCTAGCTTTCCTCTCTTTGCCATCTTACTTACCCCCTGTGTTTCTCAACACTCTATATAACATTGTCATAAAGATTCCTGATGATGCTAGGTAGATTATTAGTTGGAATGTTCTAAAGAATCCTGGGATCATAACGTCTAATACATTAAGCACCCAGAATAGTAATAATAATATGTAAATTATTTGTAAATTATTCTTCTTACCGCTCTTTGATAAGATCACCACCCCAACCACTACTACTAACAGCCCTAAGTTGATTACTAAGTGTGATAGGGGATTATTATAAATAACACTTATTATCCCAACTATTACTGCTAATGTTTGTAGGAACATTACACTTTCATTTTTCCATTGTTTGTATTTCACACTTAGTAACAGGTAAAATATTGCCATCGTGCTTAGATAAATGTATAAGAATAGTGTTGTTTGTCCGATGATGGAGTTAATACTTCTTGGGTCAATGTCAAATACTGCCATAACATTAAAGTATCTTAAGGCAAACTTTATTGATGATCTGAAGAAGTATGCTAGTGCGAAGTATAAGAATGCTTGACGGAAATATTTTATCCCTTTATGCCCACTTAATTCGTAAAGTTCTTTAGTTCCGTAATAAATCATTAGACTTGCGAGTATTATTACAAAGGAGTAGATTATCTCTAAGCTTAGCCCTTCATTCATCATCCCATTAACCATGATATTCCCCATCATTGCTCTCCCGGTCATTATTGGCATGTTTATCATCAGTCATTTTTATTTATAAAATGAATGGATTATCAGTCCATCTTGCTTATAAAGGATTTTTTTCTTAATCTCTTATGAATAAATTAATTATAAGGAGGTTTTTATGAAACAAAATTATGTATTAGGAGTTCTTGCTATTTCAGTGATTGCACTATTAGGCATTGGTTTAGTTTCTGCCAGTAATGGTTTTGGTATTATGAGTAAATTCTCAGGTAACAGCCAGAATGAAGCAGGGGATTCTTTTAGAACTGCTGTTGAGAATAATGATTATGATTCTTGGAAGTCATTAATGGACGAGAGAGTTTCTTTAATGCAGGCAGAGATTAATGTTGATAACTTCAATGCTATGGTTGACCAACATGAGTCAAGAACAGAATTCAGAAATGCTATGAATGAACTTAAGGCTTCTGGAGATTTTTCTAGGGATAAGATATTAGAACTTAGAGAACAGTATGGTATTGAAGGGCCAGAATTCAATAGTGGTAGGAATGAAGGCAGAGGTTTTGGTATGATGAGGCAAGGTAACTGTCTTCTTGACTAAACAAACATTTTTTTTTATTGTTTTAATGGACTTGAAGTCCATAAATTCTTAGAAGGTTTTTTATACTCTTTCATTCTATTCTTTTCATGGGACTTTTTGGTAACGGGGGTGGTTTTGATAGACTTATTCGTGATAGACATTCGGTTCATAATTTCTCTGATAAGAAGCTTAATATTCGTGATGTTCTTGAGGTGATTGATGCTGCTAATCAGGCTCCTAGTGCTGGTAATCTTCATGTACTAAAATTTCTTATTGTTGAGGATGCTGATAAGATTTCTAAGCTTACCAAGGCCTGCCAGCAGGGGTTCATTAATGATTCTAAGTTGGTAATTGTTGTTTGTTCTGATGTTGATCAGGTGGTTAGGAATTTTCCTGAGAGGGGAGTTCTTTATTCTCGTCAGCAGGCTGGCGCCGCTATTCAAAACATGTTATTAAAAGTTCAGCATCTTGGTATGGCTACTTGTTGGGTTGGACATTTTTCTGAGAAGACTGTTCGTAGAATTCTTAAGATCCCTAAACATTATGATATAGAAGCTATTCTTCCCCTTGGTTATGAATTAAAGCTTAAGGCCCATGAGGTTAAGAAGAAACAACCGCTTCACCAATCAGTCTTCTATGATGAGTGGAATAATAAAAGACATTAAGGTTCATTAGAACATGTTGCATATCAGCCTAACTTCTTTGTTCTTGTAAATAAATTTCTTCGTATACTGGTTTGCATCCCATAATATTAACTAAATCTTCAGGAAAGTTCAATTCTAGTAATATTCTTAGTAGAACTGCTGAGAAACAATAGTGACATACAGTGGTTACATCACTCCTACAAGAGATACATTCAGCATCATTAATGGTTTCTGTACTAAAGTGGTTTTTTAATTTATTATTAATATATTCTTTAATCATTGGGTCTATTCTTAAATCATGAAGTAGTATCATTGTTTGATTAGTATAACAACGACTGCATATTGGGTCTGCTATTGAATGACCGCATACAACACACGAATTTTGATTGAACATACTTATACACCTTTATTTTTAGCACCACAGATTTCTTTTTCATCCCTAGACTATCATAAAGATACTTTCTTTTATATGGATAAGCGGTATTAAGGAATACGTTGTTGTATAGGAGGATACTTCTTTATTGTGACATCCTTCACACCTTAAAAGTTGCTCATTCCTTCGCAATCCGCCTACGGCAAAGTGGGGCTTCCATCAAAATATCATCATCCTATAGAAAAAACTAATTACTCAACGTCCATCAAAGCCATTATAATGATTATTGGGGTAGTATTTTATCATTAATTGAATAGGTAATTATTCCTCGCTCTCATTCACACACTAAAGATATGTAAATTTCACACTCCTTACTTAACAGTCAGGGTTTTATTACCTTGGCTGAGTGTCTTCTAAGATTAGAAGTAAATAAGTTTCTGTTTAGGTGAAATTATTCTGATAAAGTTTATTTTTTAGTCAAATCACTTATCGTTACATTTAGGATAACATTTTCCCCGATATTTGCTATATACTCTTCAGGAATTACTATTTTCTCCCTAAAGAAAAATAAACGGAAGTTAGGTTTCAAATAAATATTTTTTATCTTGTTTTTTCCCCCGCGGAGGTCTATTGAAGAGACGATTCCAACTTTTTTTCCGTCTTTGTCAAAGACTAGCTTTCCTTTTATATCATAGACGACCCTTATTTTTAGGAAGATAGCATGATCAGCAATCTTATCAATATAACTTTTCCCAATAGTTAGTCCGCTTCTGATAAGCCCCTTATCAACGGATATCCCAATAAAATCTAGGATTTTTGGGTCAATAAATACTTTTTCTGCAACCCCAATAAAAGCGCCTTCAGCGTCTATGACATCTTTTCCTAATATGTCTTCTGTTGTTATCGCTTTACTTATTGCTTTGCCAGAAATACTTTTTTGTTGCATGATATTTTGTTTTTAATACTACTGATTTAGTTACATACTCAATTTCTGATTCTGGGATGAAGAACTTCCTGCTGAATAATGAACGAACATATACACCCTTAAAATTATTCCTTGTTCCTTTCATTACAACTTCTTTAACTCTTCCTATTACTCTTCCTTTAGAATCGATTACTTGTTTATTTTTTATTAAGATAAAAACTTCTATATTCAGAATTACCGCTTCATCTGATAGTCGTGAGAAGTAACTTCTTCCGATATACATTGATTTTTTTATAATACTTCCCCTTACAAGAATACCTTCTAGGTTAAGATTTATTGGACTTATCCTTATCTCTAATATTTTTCCGATTATTGTTCCTCCTTTCGAAAGAACTCTCTTACCGATTAATTTTTTTAGATTAATGGTTTTTTTTAATGATCGTTCAGCTTTTAGTATACTATGTGGTTCTTTCATTACTTTCTAAGGATAAGCTAGTATAAAAATCATCCTGAAAATAATAAAAAGATGCCTATTATAGCAAGATATTCCAAAGCCTTAGCTAGGATGGTTATTATGAATAATCTCTTAAAATTATATCTTGTTACTCCGAGTGCAAATATCAATAGGGGGGCTGGAAAGATAGGGATAGCATTAGAGATAAATATGCCATAAGGTCCATATTTGTTTATTAACCTCTTAGTTTTATACACTTTTTTCTTTGAGACAAGATGTAACATTAAGTTACTTGTTTTAAATCCAATAAAATAGTTTAATATTTGTGCCAACATATACCCCGTTAATGCTGTAACATATGAAAAAATGATAGGATTTCCATTTAGCAGTCCATAATAAAATACTAGTTCATCTGCGGAAGGCACAAAAAATATTCCTCCTATAAAATGTTCATAGAATAGACCCATGGGGGTTACACTTACAAAGTTATACCTTAGATAAGTTAGTGTTTTATACAAAATAGGTGTGGTTTGAATAAAGTTATACCAGAACTTATAGAAAAAAATAGCTAAAAACACTAGTAGTATTAACACAATAATAGAAAACACCAAAACCTTCCTTTTATGTGTGGGGTTATTTTCCTTGATATAATGGTAATGTTTCATTTATGTTTTAGGAACCCTGTCCTTTTATATTTGCACACGAGAAGGTTTTATCTGAGGTTAAACTTCTTTGTTTATTAAGAACTACCTAGCTTCAGTTACACCGGGGGATGCTATACTAGAATCTTCCTTATTTTCTGAGTCTCCTTCAGCAAACCTGTAGTGTCTTGTTATTTTTATTTTAGCGGTATCTTCAATCACATCACCAGTTTTATCAGGTAGTAACTTCATGTTATGTATGTCTATTCCTTGAATTTCAATCTCAACCTTTCTAATGCTTGAATGATTTGGCGTTAAAACAATAGTTTTATGATCAGGGCCCCATTTTTTCTCAAAGGTCCCGGATGTATAGTTAAACTTTGATAAAGCAATCTTTGGAAGAGTTGAATCCTCTGCCTTTAAATACACAACATAATCTCCATAAGTCATTATTGGTATTGTGCCCTTTCCTTCTGCCCTGCTTTCTTTTTCAAAAGCTTCCGTGTTCTTTTTATGTATATAGTACAAACTGTCTTCTTGGTTTATACAATCCTTTATTTCATCTAATTTTTCTTCTTTTGTTTGTTCGGTTTTTTCATTAGCCATTTTTTATATTGCCCCAAAATATTTAAGTAAAAAGTATCCTCCAGTTACTGCAAGCACCATAATGATTATTTTTCCAACGAGTCCTTTCTTATTCATTCTCATCTTATCTCTTCCTGAAAAAATCATTATTTACATCTCTGCCGACTAAGTAATAAATTATTGCGGTGATTATGCTGAAGAACACGGCAAGTAGTATCCATAATAATTTCATGCCATCGGATAATCCTCTGTTGTTTGTAAGAACGTCATAAATCACCCATATTGCTGCAATAAGCGCTATAATTCCGAATAGCCATCCAAGTCCGTAGAATCCTTGCATCATTCCTCCTGTAAGCCCCATCATTCTATATCCTCCTAGGAGTACTAGCACTAATACAACTATTAGTACAATCATTATGGTGTTATTATTTTTTGCCATTTTCATGTTTTCATTATATGTTTCCCAGCAGGCCTGTTTTTTATAGGTCCTTTTCCTCCAGGGCTTTTCTTAGCTCTCGCTTTTGCTACTTTCATTCGTCCTCCCCTGCTTTTCTTTGCCATTTTTATTTTATCCTCCAAGTTAGTATTTTCATTTTTAATAAATATTATGAACCCTTATGCTCTTTTTATCGTATGAGCTATTACTGAAATGATAAATAATATTACAAAGATTATTGCTAACCATTTTGCGATTGTAAATGAAACTCCTGAAATAATTCCAAATCCAAATATCCCAGCAACTATTGCTACTCCTAAGAATATTAATGCCCAAATCAACCAACTTGTTACGCCTTTTTTATTCATTGTAAATATTTAAGGTTATAAGAGTATATATAGCTGAGTTGTATGATGCTATACTCTTAATGAGATAACTAATATTTACTCTCAAACAGAAGGTTTAATAATTCATGAGAATATTGATATCAACAGGGTGGATAGTGAAAACAAAAAATAAATATTTAGTTCCGGTGATTATTCTAATTGGATTAGTAGTATTATTCTTCTTCCCAAGCCCGGAGGAGAATTTCCTTATATATCTTGCAACAGCGTCTTTTTTTATAATATTGATTATAGTCTTATTAATCAAGAACAAGAAGTAGACTTACTAAAATTTTTGGTCTCCGCAAAAATATAATTTTTCGTTGATTATTTTATTATCTTTCCAGTGTTGAACATTTACTCGATGAATTGTTTTTTTAACGCCTTCTTTATTTTCAATATTTATTGCCCACTCAGTCATTGAAACATTATCATCTTTTCCTCCAAAAGTAACTGATTTTATTTCAGCGCGATTTAAGATTTCTATTTCTTGAAGGAATATCATCTCTCTTCTTCTGTTCTGTTCTTTTCCAGTTATTGGAGGATTTCCGTTTACTTGTATAATTACGTCTTCACTATAATATCTTTCAAAGGCTTCCATGATTTTGCCTTCTTTAATTAAAGTATTCAACTTTTCTACATTATTTTTTATTTTTGCCATTTTTATTTTGATTATCTATATTTTTTATTTTTAATAAAACTGACTCTCTGTAATAAAGCTTGTATTAATCCATACATTAAACTTCATATCCCAGAAGTCTTCGTCTAAACGGAGGTTATTGTTTCTATAATAGGTTGCGTATTGTTAATAACAGGGTGCACTATTTCAACGGCCTTGGTTATTATAGGGGCTGTTTTATGCTTTCTAACATAGATTTCTTCTCCATGTTCAAAGTCTTTAAATTGTCCATTGTGCTTATAGGTGGCTATATAGCTTCTACCATTTAATGCAAGAGTCCCAGCATATTCCATTGCATCTTCTTTATTTTCAAAGAATTTGAGGTTTTTCTTCCTTTGTTCACGACTCGCAGTCCGCCCTCTATAATTTGTGTGTGCATGTTTGTTTTTTGCTTTTACCATCTTACAGGAAAATGAGGACAGTTCCAACAACCAAAACAGCTACTAATAATAATATCGCTAAGGCCCATTTCGGGCTACTAGCGTCTTTGATCTCTCTCCTGTCAGCAGTTATTTCATCATTTCTTGCTCTATTCTCACCCATGGTCTTGTCTGCTTCAAATCTTCTTTCTTGAGTTAATGCGTCATTCCTATCTCTGCTATTACTCAGAGCTTTATCTGCAGCTTCTCTCTTATCATCAGTTGCCATGTCACTTTTCATTCTTTGTATCTTCGTCATATTATTTTCGCCTCCATTGTAATATACCTTAGTCAGTTGAGTATATATGCCGGCGTAGTAGTAGAGCATAATTGTTGTATGGGAAGAGACTTAGTTCTATAAAAAACTACACTATTTTTTTAGAATAATCCCAAAGAATGTCGTATAAATTCAGGTATTCCTTCGCAAGAATATCGTTTTCTATCACAATTGTGTAAATAGGATGAATCCAGAGGGTTATATAAACAAAATCCCCGCATACTATCTGAGTTATCTGAGATTCTTTTGACTGTTGATTTTTTGGTAATAACCTGGCTTCTGTAAATTTCAGGTTGCTAAGTGTTTTTATTTCTTCATCAGGAAGTTTATAAAAAAGCATTTTAAGTTCAATATGTTTTTTTATTCTTTCAATATGGAAGGAATGCATTAATTTGTCATTCAGAACTTTGATTACACTTTCATTTTCTGCGAGACCATAAATCCAGATGTCTAATTTTTTCTCAAGTAAACCGAATAAGATGCTTTTTATAACTTTTAATCCTTCTAGAATATAGACTTTTGGGGTTTGACCTGATACATAAGCCGTTTTTATGTAGTCCACTGCTGATTTAAGACTTTCTAACCTATCCTTTTCTTCATCGAGAATTAAGTCTGTAGGCAAAGCAGCAAATACTTGCTTTCCTTCTTTAGTTGATAGATAAACAAGATTTCTTTCCTTAAGTTTTGTTAGGGTGTCATAGACGTTAGCTCTATGCATCTTGGTTCTTTTCGAAACTTGTGTTGCAGAAGATTCTTTGTTTTTTAATAAGTCTAAGTAAACAGTAGTCTGCATTTTAGGTATGCCTACTGATTCAAAAGCCTTGATTATTAGTTCATCAGTCATAATATTATTAAGATAATCAGTTATATATTTCTTTGTATTTAGTGTTTTAACCCTTTTCTGTCAGCTTCAGCTGTTAGTGTCCTGTTATTTACACAAACAAATCATGTCTAACAGCCCTACCATCCCTCTTGATTTAGAGCAGAAACCTGGGGGTTCATACAATAATTCTTCCTTTCCTTCTAAAAATAAAAATAAAAATAAAAATTTTTTTAGCAGTTCGTTCTTACCTTAGTACTTCTATTCCTAAGTCTGACATGTGAGACATTGGTTCTTCACTTGAGTACCTTTGTTTTCCTAGTACGTATGGGCTTTTCACTCCTGTCATTATTGTTATAACTCTTACTTTTCCTGTAAAGTCTTTATTAATTCTTGCTCCTATAATGACTTGTGCTTCTGGTGATAAGCTTTCAGTTACTAGCATTCCTATATTACTGAATTCTTCTAACTTTAGGTCGTTTCCTCCAGTAATATGTACTAGTGCTCCAGTTGCTCCTCTGTAGTCTACGTCCAATAATGGGTGTGTTAGTGCTTGTCTTACTGCTTCGTCTACTCTGTTCTGAGTGTCGCTTTCTCCGATTCCTATGACCGCAACGTCTCCGTTTTTCATGATAGATGACACGTCTGCGTAGTCTAAGTTGATCAATGAAGGCAAGGTAATTGTTTCCACGATTCCTTTAATCATTGTGCTTACTAATTCATTGGCTACGGCGAATGCTTGCTCTATTGGTAGGTTTCCTGCAATGTCTACTAATCTGTTGTTATCAATCACTATTACTGTGTCTGTAACATCTCTTAGTTCTTGCAGTCCGAATTCTGCTTTGTCAATTCTTGCTCTTTCACATTCCCATGGCATGGTTACTACTCCGATGACTGTGGCTCCTGATTCTTTTGCTAATTGTCCTACTACTGGCACTGCTCCTGTTCCTGTACCTCCCCCCATTCCTGCTAGTACGAATACCATATCAGCTCCTGCTACTGCTTTCTTTATGTCTGATACGCTTTCTTTTGCTGCTTCTCTTCCTTTGGTTGGGTATCCTCCGCATCCTAAACCGCGAGTTAGTTCTTTTCCTATAAGAATTTTATCGTCTGCTTTTGTAATGCTTAGGTGTAATGCGTCAGTGTTTAGTCCGTAAACTGCTGCTCCATTGATTCCTTTGTTAAATAACCAGGTTATCATGTTGCATCCAGCTCCTCCTACTCCGAATACTTTAATATTCGCTTTTCCTGCTTTTAGCTCGTCGAAGTTAATACTGTACGTTGAAGAGTTTTGTATTGCCTCTTTTGCAAAGTCTAATACCATATTTTTCTTTTTTTTCCTCCTTTCAGTTGTTTGTTGTTTGTAGTAAAAAATCACAATATTTATATACTTGTGTGTTCTCGTACTACTAATGTTTTAGCATACTACTAAGTGTATGTTAAGAATTCACCTCACGTTACGGATAATATTAATAAAATCTTGGCGGGTTAGATTAATATTATTAACTTACACAAATACTAATTCTTTATAAGCTTTGTTGTGGTTGTAATGATAATTCTCCATAATGCTTATAAAGTCGTGCCTTCTTTATCCTTTTTGATGGCTGATGATCTTAGAGAGTTTTTTGATGATTTAGAAAGAAATGCTAGAGATTCTAGGAGGGTTGATGAATGCCCAAGGCCTAAAGTTAGTCGTAGAGATTATCACTCAAAGAATTATATTTCAGAGATTGTTAAGGATACTAATTATTCTATTAGGGGTTGTTAGTTTTTTCTCCTTTCTTCCATTCAGTAATTTTTCCTGCTTCTATTTCTACGTCGTCTGCTTTTCTTAGGTTCGTTATTTGTTTCTTTGTTAGCATCGGGTAGTGTTTTGTTTTTATTATGTGTTCTGGAATGAACCATAGGTCTTCTTCAC
>Ga0210057_1010411_pt1 | contig 10533 bp, 14 predicted proteins | sample CryGeyCG2114_010_2_FD_183968 | JGI IMG/M metagenome (GOLD analysis project Ga0210057, IMG submission 183968) | Groundwater microbial communities from aquifer - Crystal Geyser CG10_big_fil_rev_8/21/14_0.10 (SPAdes) (version 2) | ecosystem: Environmental > Aquatic > Deep subsurface > Groundwater ...
CCATTACCAAACGACACCTCGACCGCGTGGTTTCAAAGATGAATCACACGCCGAGGAAGTCGCTCTCCTGGAAAACTCCCGCGGAGGTGTTCAAAGAGTTGTGTTGCACTTCAAGCTAGAATTCAAGTCGGTGCCTATTTGAGGAAGCGTTTTCTGACCACGTCGGTTGCCACGGGAAGGAACGATACCCCCACAATAAGGATGATGAGGGGGATAATGTACCGCTCAATGTCAGGGACCACATTGCCGAGCAGGTAGCCGAGGATCGGTACGGTAAATGCCCATAAAAAAGCACCGATGACGTTATAGGTAAGAAAGACCTTATAATTCATCTCCGCAACCCCCGCAACGATGGGAGTGAAGGTTCTCACCACGGGGATGAACCGGGACAGAATGATTGAAAGAGGACCGTATTTCTCGAAGAAGCGTTGTGCATCTTGAACGCGCGCATGACTGAACCAGAAAGAGTCGGGTCGGATGAAAATGTATGGCCCTGTCTTTTTTCCGCTCCAGTATCCGACGGAATCGCCCAGGATTGCGGCGGATGTTGTGAGGAGTACGAGAAGCCAGATATTGAAAAAACCTTGCGATGCGAGGATTCCTGCCGTAAAGAGAAGGGAATCTCCCGGGAAGAAAAAACCGAAAAACAATCCGGTTTCCGCGAATATGATAACTGTGATGCCAAGATATCCCGCAGTTTCTACCAGTGAAACAATATCAAAAATCACAGCGCAAATGGTACCATGACACTAGCGCATGAACCCGACAACCTTAACCACAACTCCTTCTGAGGATTACGCGTTGATTGATTCGGGTCGTGAAGAAAAACTTGAACGATACGGTTTCTATGTGCTTGCACGTCCCGATCCGGCTGCATTGTGGGAAAAACGCATACCGGATGATGAATGGAAGAAAGCGGATGCCTGGTACGAGCGCGCCGGCCGGGGAGGAAAGTGGTACACAAAAAAACAATTGCCGGAAGAATGGCCGGTGCGGCTTGGCGGTTTCACATTCCTTATCCGACCGACTTCGTTCAAGCACGTCGGCTTGTTTCCGGAACAGGTCAGTAATTGGGAGTGGTCGTCGAACTTAATACAAAAAACTAAGAAACCTGTTTCCGTACTGAATCTTTTCGCATATACCGGAGGAGCCACGCTTGCGGCGGCGCGTGCCGGCGCGGCAGTAGTGCATATTGACGCATCACGGAGTGCTAATGAATGGGCGAGGGAGAATGCGGCGCAGTCGGATCTTTCCGACAAGCCGATCCGCTGGATTACCGAAGACGCGTTAGTGTTTGCGAGGCGTCAGGCGAAGAAAGGCACTCGCTATGATGCGATCATCATGGACCCTCCGGCGTTCGGTCACGGACCGAAAAACGAACTGTGGAAGATCGAAAGGGATTATCTGACGCTTCTTGGGTTGTGCAGAGAACTTTTGTCCGATGCCCCGCTGTTTATGCTTATGAGCGGATATGCATCAGGATATTCGTCATATGCTTTTTTGCACAACCTACTCCCGTTCAAGGAACATTATGGCGGTGATGTCGAACATGGAGAACTGACGATAGCAGAAAAGGGGAGCGGACGTTTGTTGCCGTGCGGTATTTTTGCCAGGATTGCATTTCCTTAGAATTTAATTTATGAACATAGCTTAAAACAATGGCACTTCTCTCCGCATTCATTGGCGTCCTTGCGGCAATTTCTTTGTTTCTGTTTTCTATCCAGAAATTCAGCAATCAGATACAGCGCGTTGCGGGAGATAAGTTCAAAAACATCGTGACCGCCGCGACATCAACACCATTCCGCGGACTGTTGGTGGGGGCTATCATTACATCGTTCGTCCAATCATCAACCGCAACAACAGTCATGCTGGTCGGGCTGGTTGATGCGGGGATACTGTCTTTTTATAGCAGTCTGGGAGTGGTGTTCGGCGCCAATATCGGGACCACGCTCACGACGCAATTGTTGGCGTTGAATATCACCGCCTTTGCACCAGCCATCGTTGTCATCGGCTTTTTTATGTTTATGTTCAATACCCCATGGAAACGGTGGGGGAAACCGATCTTCTATTTTGGTCTCGTGTTTTTCTCGTTCACCATCATCGGTATTTTTATTGAACCGCTCCAGGATGATCCTTTGGTGTTGTCTCTGTTTTCAAGCACCACGAGTTTACCAATAGCGCTTCTTGTCGGTCTTTTATTCACGGCGCTTTTCCAGTCTTCAACGGTGACGACCGGTCTCGCCATCGTTTTAACCGCAACCGGTATCATTGCATTCGACCAAGCTGCCGCGATAGTGCTTGGCGCCAACATCGGCACAACATCGACCGCGCTTATCGCATCGTTGGTCATGAATACGGCAGCTCGGAGAGTTGCGGTAGCGCATGCGCTTTTTAATATTTTTGGAGTGCTCATCTTTCTCCCGTTCCTTACACCGCTCATCGGAGTCATTCAGGGCTGGCAGGTAAGTCCCGAACAACAGGTTGCACTGACGCACCTTATTTTTAACTTTGTCCCGGCAATCATTTTCCTGATTCTCATACAGCCATTCTCCATGGTGGTAACCGCACTGGTAAAAGGTCGCCATTGAAGATAGCGAGAAGCCGAGTCCCTCGTTATTTTTTATTTATTGTTTCAAACCGAGACCCGTTTTCACCAAGTACCAATTAATGGCAAGTAGAATGCCCGCGAGGGTGAGAAGGACCGCAACGCTTGTCACAATGGAAACATCGGCGATTCCCAAGAGCCCGTACCGGAACCCGTTAATGAGATAAAAGATGGGATTGAAGTAGGTGAATGTCTGCCACAAGGAAGGTAGAACGCTTACCGAATAAAAAACACCTCCTAAATATACGAGTGGAGTGAGAACAAATGTCGGAACAATGGTGATGCCGTCGAAATTTTTTGCGTAAATTCCGTTTATCAACCCCGCCAAGGAAAAAATCATACTGGAAAGAATCAAGAAAAGGACAAGCATCGCCATGTTGGTAACCGGTGGCAGGACGAAGAACAGGGAGACAATCAGGACCAGAATGCCGACCAATATGCCACGCACCATCCCGCCGGCGACAAATCCTGCGATCAAAACCCACGGCGGGGTAGGCGATACGAGAATCTCATCGATATTTCGTGAAAAGAATTTAGCGGCGAAGAAATTTGATGCAACGTTTGAAAATGAGTTGGTTACGACCGCAAGCATGACCAGCCCCGGTACGATAAAGTTCATGTATGAAAATCCGTTAAAGTCTCCGATGCGTTCGCCTATGATTGAACCGAAGACGAGAAAGTACAAGACACTGGTAACCACCGACGGCAAAAACGTTTGTGGCCATATCCTGAAGATACGCACCACGTCTTTTGCGACGATTGTATAAAAACTGGTCCAAAGTTTATTAATCGGCATGTTCGTTTTTTGTGAGTTTTAGGAAAATCTGTTCAAGTTTTCCTGTAGTATATTTATCATCAACCTCTTCTTCGTACATGGCAAGAATCGTATCCATAGTCCCTGAAGCGACTATTTCACCCTTGTTGATGATGGCGACATGTTTTGCAAGACGTTCGGCTTCTTCCAGGTAGTGGGTGGTGAGTAGGATAGTGACGCCATTTTTAGTAAGACGCTCCAGATATTCCCACATGCTTCTTCTCAACTCGACATCAACCCCTGCGGTTGGTTCGTCAAGAATCAGAAATTTCGGTTCGTGGATCAATGCGCGGGCAATCATCAGGCGCCGCTTCATGCCTCCGGAAAGGGTCATGGCGTTCTGGTTCTTCTTGTCTCCAATCCCGAGATCATTCAAAAGTTTTTCAGCCCGTGGAAGAGCCATTGATCGCGGTATGCCATAATACCCTCCCTGGTTGACCACGATGTCAATCGGTTTTTCAAACGGATTGAAGTTAACCTCCTGGCCGACGAGTCCGATGCACGCTTTTGCCTGTGCGGTATCGCGCTCAATATCATGACCAAACACAGAAACCGAACCCGCCGTTTTGGTAACCAGCCCGGTAGTAATGCCGATAATGGTAGTTTTGCCGGCGCCGTTCGGACCTAGAAGTGCAAAAAAATCACCCTCGGGGATATCCAACGATACATCCTTCAGGGCGACAGTTCCGGTTCTATATGTCTTTTTAAGGTGTGATATCGAAAGAGCGTTCATTAATGCGTATCCTAACACGACAGGCAAAAATCAAGTTAATGTCGAACCGTCTTTCGGCGCGATGTCGTAATGGTTATTGAGATAGGTGAGCTCCTTCTTCAAGTTTTGTATGACTCGAATTTCGCATTCCTTCAATTCTTCGTTTTTTGTGATCGCCGAACCAAGGCTGTCTTCCACAAACCCCAGTACTGTTGCAAGAACGGCAAAATAGTCGCCTGTTTTGACGTGTCTTTTGAGTTGTTCGACTTCTTTATCGGTATGAGTCAGTGCGCTCATATCAAGGAGAGTTGAAGCGGTTGGTTCGTTTATCGGGTTCATAGGTATACATTAAACCAGGGGGAACTATATCATCAAAAAATAAAAGATTGATTAAAAATCCTGTGTATATCTCACGCTACACTATGCGGTCGTAATTTCTTTCGACAATTTTTCTACTTCTTTGCGAGCCGCATCTTGAAAATCATCGTTGCGTGATGCATAGATGACTGATCGTCCCACCGAAATGATGACCCCGGCTTCATTTTTGTTCTTTCCTCTGCTGAACGCTTCGTGTGCACTGCCTCCTTGCGCCCCGACGCCGGGAATCAGTATTGGCATAGCATCGATTATATTTCTCACATGCGTCAGCTCTTCCGGATGTGTCGCGCCGACAACTACCCCGCAATTGCCGTTTTTGTTCCATTCTTCGGCGACATTCCGCGCGACGTGTTCGTACAGTTTTTCACCATTGACGTTTAGATCTTGGAATTCACCACCCCCTTTGTTCGATGTCCTGACGAGCACGATGACCCCTTTTTCTTTCCTGTCGAGAAATGGTTGCACCGCTTCGCGACCGAGATACGGATGGATGGTGATCGCATCAAATCCGAGTTCGTCAAAAACGGCCTCAGCGTACATTTTGTTTGTGTTTCCTATGTCGGCGCGCTTGGCGTCAAGAATCGTCGCAACATCATCATAGGTTGTATTGAGATACTGCGCGGTTCGTTTGAGAGCCCGTAACCCCGCTTCTCCATATGCTTCGTAAAATGCGCTGTTCGGCTTGTACGCGCACACGAGGTCGTGCGTCGCATCGATTATTTCTTTATTGAAACGGAAGATTGCTTCTTCGACTGTCGACTCGTGTGTTACCACTGAGGGAAGTTTATCGAAATCAGGGTCCAAATTAACGCAGACGAACTTTTTGTCCGACCACGGCTTTTCCAGCTTTTCGATGAAGCTCACCATATTCAACCAAAAGTATACCGCATAGGAACACCCCCGCGAAGTCTCACAGTTCGATCAATCCTCCATCCTCACCCTTTAGCATTTCATATATGAAATGCTAAAGGGTGAGAGATGTAAACTGTCGGTTGTTATTTTCCTGTGTCCAACATTTCATATATGAAATGTTGGACATACTGCGTCGGGTGGTTTATTGCGAACACTATCCCTTTCAGAGACGATATTATCTCTTCGGTTTTGGTTCAGGAAAGAGAAGGAAGTGGAGCGGAAATTTCTTTTTCAACGCAGCATATCCGAACGGATTATTTTTTATTTCCCCGCGGACGGCCCGTCGACTCATTTCTTTCTCGATTCCCTGTATAGCGTCCTCATAGCCGGACATTTGGTCGTTGAGCCAACGCTCAACGCGCCAAATAGTTGCAGCGCTCACCTTAAGTCGGGCGCCGATATCTTTATGTTTCTTGCCCTGGATTAAAAGCCGAGCGATCCAAATACGTCGCCCGAGCATGATCCGTTCCGACTCCGTGAGCAGATCTCGTAGGAACAATTTCACTGCGGCACGGCCGTGCACTGATGTCGCCGCCGTGTAGAGCAAATCAAGCGTGCGTATTTTATCCTTTTTACTTAATTCACTCGCTTTTCTTTTCATAAAAATGTTACCCAAACTGAAAAATGCAAAGCGTACTTAGATGCCCGGATAGAGTATAGCAAACATTTCATATATGAAATGTTTGGAAGGTCTAATATATGTCTGGGATGAAGAGTTGCACAGACCACTAATTTTTAATAGCGGGATGAGAAACATCGGTGTCAACATTTCATATATGAAATGCTAAAGGGTGAGAGATGTAAACTGTCGGTTGTTATTTTCCTGTGTCCAACATTTCATATATGAAATGTTTTGATGGGGAGAGGGGGTTGTGGTTATGTGCGCGAACCGTCCCGCTTCCATTCTGTTATGTCTCCGGCAACGCGCTCGATCGGGTCGGCCCTTCGCAAACGTTTTACATTTTCAGAAAGTGCAATGGGGAAGTGGGGGACGGCATTCAGTTTCCGGTCGAGCCAGAAGAGGGGTTTTTCTGCTGTGACCCACACAATACCGAACTGCTTCATGTTCACGGGGCGAGAATAGCTCCTCAATGTTTTCTTTCCGTTTTTGTTCATAAACCATTCGTGGAAGTACGAGAGGGCAAGCTCTCGCGGTGTTTTATAAACCGGATCGCGGAACCTGAGGACCACATGGTTCGTTTTCGATATCGCGCCCCAGTATCCGTTCCTCTTATAAAGCGCGATTACATGGTCGTCGTCCCCGCGTGCCGACTTCATGTCCATAAGAAGGGGCGGTTCACCGCTGACCCAGAGCGCCGCCGCTGCAAACAGCGCCCCCTCAATACAGTGCGCCCTTTTCTTTTTGATAACCATACGAGGGGAGTAGTGCGTATCGCCGCCTTTCTCAAAATTGAAAGGTATGCGGTTGAGATAATCCTGAATGTATGAGGGAGTCCCAAGGCGCGTGAAGAGTAGAAGTTCTTTTTCTGTGAGACCGAACATGCCTCTCAAGTATAGCGGTATTTCGTTCGTGGGGGAGGGATAGAAACAGAGTGTTGCAAGAGGTATGATGAATACGAGATTATCAGTATCGTTCGCGCCGTATGCAACAGCAAAGAGGACTCTGGCCGCTGCTTGTCATGTTACTTCTCGCAGTCGCGGTTGCAGCGTTTTTCTGGTGGCCGCGCACGCCGGTTCCTTTTGCGGACGAAGACAGTACGATTCCCTCAACGAATAAAACAGAACCGTCTGAAACCACTTCGTCTCCGCGCACACCGGCATCAAACGCAGGTACACGGACCCTTGAGAACAATTCTTTCGTCACCATCGTTGAATACACGAACAGCGGGTTCAATCCATCTCCTCTGGAATTGAATGCCGGCGAAGAAATCCGCTTCGTCAACAAGTCAAACGGTACGATGCGGATAACCACCGACGAGGCAAACAGCAACCACACCTACAGCTCTTACATGCAACCGGACACTGTCGGTTATAACGGTACTTTCCAGCTTGTTCTTCCGATGTCGGGTTTGTGGACGTACTACAACCTGAATACCAAGCCCCCGGTTCAGGGAGTCGTGTACGTCAAGTGAATGCGTTCGATGTTCAGAATGTGCACATCGTGTTTTATCGGTTGCGCAAATTTTTGCAAACAGTCATATCAACATCTTTCCTTTTGAAAGATGAAATAGTATTCAAACCTTAACTGGCTTTCTGGAAGTTTCTTGCTCCGCGCGCGACTGCTCATACGTTCCGATTGATTTCTAAAAGAGGAGAGAGTATGATTGTTGCAAACAATGGTTTATTGCGCTGAAAGTATCGTACTTAGGTCGCATCTCGGACCGAAACCCTATGAGCCCATTAGGAAGCCGAGCGATGCTCCTTGGAAGAAAGCTCCCGGTATAGACAAAACAAAATCCCCAAAGCCCCAGCCTCAGCCAAAAGAAGAAAAGTCGAAGGAAAAATAATTTTCAGAAGAACGAACCGCGACACCGCAGAAATTTTGCAGTGTTGCATGAAAAGCGAAATGCCACTGAGGAACTAGAGAGTGAAGTATTTCGCAAACTGTCCGAGCCACGGCAACTCTTTTTCCTTTCCTTGTACGGCGTTGATGATTCCGATAATCGCAAACACCGCAACGGCAAGCCGTATGAGACCGAGGAGTCCAAAGATAAAAGGGGAAAAGAGGAAAACTCCCACAAGCCAGATTCCTGCTTCGATAACCAAAAGTACCAACCCCTGTCTCAGATGGAATTTCACATACGGGTTGTTATTGCCGAGGATATACGAGACAACCAAGAGGGGACCGAAATAAGCAAGTGCCGCCAGCGCCCTGTTGTTGTTGATTGTGGATGTGCCGCCTTCAGACGTTGCATTATTTTCTTCATTCATAGTGTTCATTGGTTAAGTATGATAATCACATTCACGATATCATTGCCCCGAGCGCGCTCTGTCAATTTAACAACCAGATGCTCAAGTTCAAGTACAGTGCAAACGTTACCCATGCGAGGTACGGGACGAGCAGTACCGTCGCGACTTTTGAGGATTTGTAAAATTCTACTGTCGTTGCCAGTACCGCAAACCACAACAGGACGATAACGGCGAGTCCCGCGAGTGGGTTGTGAAGCCCGAAAAAAATCGGCGTCCAAAGCGTATTCAAAAACAACTGAACAGCAAACAGCATGAGCGCCTTTTTCTCATGTTTTTGCCATACCAAAAATAGCGCAATTCCCATAAGTAAATAAAGGAGTGTCCATACCGGAGCAAACACCCAACTTGGCGGATTCAGTGCCGGTTTCACGAGTCCCGCGTACCATACGGGAATCGCTGAAATCGTGAACACCGAGCCGATCAATCCGGCTAATTCGCATAGAGCAACGGCTCCGATGAGTGTCAGTGCATTCTTCGGGGCCATGCGATTCAGTATAGCTGAAACGGCTTCGCCATTTCGTTCAAAGTGGATTGCGACACATCGGATTTTTTTTACGCGCTACACTGTGTATGTACTCTGCCCCTCCTGCGGAGTATGTTAGTACTTTTAATGTATTTTATATGAAAAGCATCACAATCAGCGCAGTCGCACTCCGACTGCTTTTGGGCTGGTACATGTTTTTTGCCGGCATCGAAAAAGTTATAAACCCCGAGTGGACCGCCGCAGGCTTCCTCTCCACCGCAAAGACCTTCCCGGAGTTTTACGCGTGGTTCGCCTTGCCGGTGAACGCGTGGTGGGTCGACCCCTTAAACGCCTGGGGCATTACCTTGGTAGGGGTTGCGCTCTTGCTCGGCGTCGGGAAGAGAATTGCACCATGGGCGGGCGTGGCACTTATGATCCTGTATTATTTTCCGCACTACGTGTTTCCGACGGTGCCGCACGGGTTCATCGTCGAGGATCACGTCATTTATGCAGCTGCTTTCATTCTCATCTCATTGATGCCGGAAGCATGGGAATTCAGTGTGCGAAATATCCTTCGCAATACGTTCATCGCGAAAATCCCGATCGTTCGCTCACTCATCTAGAAATGCTGTGTTCCGCATCCATAAGAAAACACCTGAATTAATCCAGGTGTTTTTTATGCCGCCTGAGGCGTCGGTTCGAAATTGTCATTCGCTGGACTTCCGTGTTCCCCCGAAGTTCTTTCAACCTCTGCAACACTGCCTTTGAACTTTATGTAGTCCTCCATACGCAGTATGTGGCACCTTTCATTGCCGGGCGCAAAGCCCTTTTTCCATACAGAGAGGCCATACCCAACGGTGGGGGATAACTTTCTTGTATAGCGAACGAACGTTCGCTATACTCTTGTGTATATGACAGACACACATTACAGGAGAAAAATAAACGAATTTTATCGGTCTAACTGGCGTATGCCATCGTACGCCGAAATTATGACGATTACGGGGCTAAAGTCGAAAGATTCCGTCTTCAAACTTGTCGCGCGCTTGTCGCGCGAAGGTCATTTGCGGAAGGACAAACGCGGGAAAATCATTCCTTCGACAATCATGGGCGAGATACGTTTGCTCGGACTCGTGGAGGCGGGCATTCCCGCAACCGCCGAGGAAGAGGCGCTTGATTCAATTTCACTCGATGAGTACCTCGTCAAAGACCACGAGTCGACCTACATGCTCCGCGTGAAAGGAGACTCAATGAAGGACGCCGGCATTGTTGAAGGGGACATGGTCGTAGCTGAACGCTCTGACAACGCGCAAGAAGGACAGATCGTCATCGCGGAAGTTGATGGCGGTTGGACCATGAAATACTACAAGACCAAAAAAGGAAAGGCATATTTACAGCCAGCAAATAAATCGTACAAGAATATCCACCCTGAACACGATTTTAGGATAGCGGCGGTGGTGAGGGGCGTGGTGAGAAAGTATTAACGATTATGGCGTTTTTTGACCTGGATTGTGATCGAGGCAGGACCGTGCGCTGGACTGCGCATCAATTCGCTGTGGTACCATAACGCTATATAAGTCTAGTGTCTTTGCATCATGAAAAATACTCTTTGGGTCATTGTTGCCATTATTGTCATCGGAGGCGGAATTTTATTTTTCAGCCGTCCAAATAGCAATTCGCCGTCCGATGCCACTTCCTTGAATACTTCTGATGCCGGCGAT
>Ga0210057_1010412_pt1 | contig 10533 bp, 10 predicted proteins | sample CryGeyCG2114_010_2_FD_183968 | JGI IMG/M metagenome (GOLD analysis project Ga0210057, IMG submission 183968) | Groundwater microbial communities from aquifer - Crystal Geyser CG10_big_fil_rev_8/21/14_0.10 (SPAdes) (version 2) | ecosystem: Environmental > Aquatic > Deep subsurface > Groundwater ...
CAATGGGGTATTGCGTATCCATTTTCAAGTATGGCGCTCTATGCCGCTCAAAAATATTCGCCCATTGTAGCCACCCGCGATAACGTTCTCCGTGAAATATTTAAGGATTTTAAGAAATTCAAAAAAGATTCCCACGATATGTTAGAGACATATGTCACCAAAAGAAGTCCTGAAAATCAACAAACAAAAATTAAACTTGAGTAGTTGTTGAAATTTATTGAAGTCTGACTTCAATAATTTTTAGGTGAGGGATGCCTTGGCTTTTTTGATTGCCTGTTTTTCCTCTTCGGAAAGTTCGTGCTTTGACGTAAGGCCGGCGATTTCTTTCGCGTACACTCTGACGCCGTCGCGCACATGAATGCCGGAGACGACCACGCCATCGCCTTTTTCGTTCAGGAGCGCCGTGGTAAAACTCTGCTGTCCGCCGGCGTTTCCGAACGGGTCAAAACGCTCGGTGGCGATGCCACGCACGGCGCCCCGCATTCGGTCGTCCAAATTTTCAAGCGCCGTCTCTGCTGTTTTCGCGTGCGCTTCAAGCGCGCTCACACGCTCGCACAGCGCCTTGATGGTTCCTTCAAGCGATTTTCCATCGCCGCCTTTCGTCAGGCGGGTGATGCGGCGCGAGAGAAAGAATGTGCGTATAAAAAAATAAATAATAAGCACGACAAGACCGGAGAGAATCGGCTCATTGCGCACCGCGCTTAGCGCGAGAAGCGCGTATTCACTGACGATGTCCATAGATATATACTATACCAGTACCAAACACCTATGTTCGGAAGAAAACGCCTATACATGGATTTTGCGAGCGCAACACCCCTTCACCCCAGAGTGGCGCGGGCAATGCGCCGCGCGCTCTTGGTGTACGGCAATCCTTCGTCGCCCCACCGCGAAGGGCGTGAAGCGAAAGCACTGTTGGAAAACGCGCGCACAGAGATTGCCCGAACACTCTCAATCAAGAGCGAATCGCTCATCTTCACTGGAAGCGGAACCGAGAGCAACAACCTTGCGCTTCACGGCGTCATTGAGGCGCTCGCGCAGCGGGGCGTGCGGTATGAAAATCTGCACATTGTCGTTTCCGATTTTGAGCACCCGTCCATCAAAGAGCCGGTGCGTTTTCTTGAAAAGCGCGGAGTGTCGGTGTCGTATGTGCCGCCCACTCACGATGGTCTTATCACTCCCGAAGCGGTTCGTGCGCGCATTCGCCCCGAAACCGTGCTGGTGTCGGTGGCGGCGGTTCAGGGGGAGATTGGCACTATTCAGCCGATACAAGACATAGCGCTGATGCTCAATCAATTCCGCACGGCGCGCGGGCAAAGTGCCCAACTGTTTGCCCAGGAAGCGTCGTTTCCGATTTTGCACAGCGATGCAAGCCAGTCGTTGTTTGTTAACCTCTCGCCCAACCGGATAGGCGCTGACATGGCATCGTATGACGCTCAAAAAATAATGGGACCGAAAGGAATCGGCGCGCTGTACAAACATTCATCCGTCCCGCTCGCGCCGTGTATGCGCGGCGGCTCGCAAGAGCGGCGGCTCCGCGCAGGAACTGAAAATGTTGTCGGCGCCGCGGGCATGGCGCGCGCCATGGAGTTCGCGGTAGAATCGCGAAACGAGCGGATCAAGCGCGTGATTTCAGTTCGCGACTATTTCGTGTCGCTCCTCGCGCGCGAAATTCCGCAGGCCGCCATTAACGGGGGGATGAAGCAGAGGATAGCCAATAACCTGAACATCTCCATTCCCGGCGCCGACGGCGACTACTTGGCGGTTCTCATGGACAGCGAGGGAGTTTCCGTAAGCCCGCGCTCGGCATGTATCGCCTCAGGCACCGCTTCCCGAAGCGTTGCGGCACTCGGAAAGACCGAAGCGGAAGCCAAGGGAACCGTAAGGTTCAGTTTTTCACCATGGGTCACGAAGCGTGACGCCAGGCGAGCCGTCAGGGCGCTTAAAAAATCAATTGCGGTAGTCGGACTCTAAATGATGAAAAATAAGGAATAAATAAAGAATAATGGGGAAATCCCACCCACAAAAAACACTACTACCAAGCGAGTGAGGGAAGAGAAAGACTGCTTTCTCTTCCGAGCAAGCGCAGGGAGCAAAGTACTCTTTACCATATATGGTAGTGTTTTTTGTGGGTGCGGGGGGGGCGGAGGTGTGGGCGCGGGGAGCGGAGGGCGCGGGGGACTTTTCCACAATCATCAGGCGGTTGTCGTTTGACAAAAAATGCTATTCATAGTACATTTTTGGAACAAGCAAACACGTTTGTATTTGCGTAGTATACTTTTCTCTAACTATGGAACTTGAAGAACTCACCAAATCGCAAATAGTCCTCCTCGTCCTCTTGGTGTCGTTCGTCACTTCAATTGCAACCGGTATCGTAACGGTGTCGCTGTTGGCGCAGGCGCCTCCGGCAATCACGCAGACCGTGAACCGTGTTATTGAACGCACCATAGAAACGGTGGTGCCCGCCGAAGGGCAAGCCGCGTCGGTCATTACCAAAGAAACAACCGTGGTGGTGAAGGAGGACGACCTGATAACCAAATCCATATCGGATTCTTTCGGAAAAGTTGCACGCATTTATGAAGGACCTGCCACATCAACGCCGATTATCGCGCTCGGCGCAGTTATCGGAAACGGAACCATCATCACCGACCTCTCTATGGTTTTTGACGAACACATCATTGATATCGGTGGAAACATCTACCACTACAAAGTGAGCGCAAAGATTCCTGAAGCGGGAATTGCCATTCTTACTGCAACCGGTACCGTGCCTTCCGTGGGCGCGTTCAAAACCATTGATGTCGGCTCATTGAAACTCGGTCAGACCTTAATCGGGCTTTACGGCGCGCGCAGCGACCGCGTTGCCATCAGTAGTTTATCGGGACAAGGAGAACTTACGAAAGTGGAGAAAGAGGGCGGCGCGCTCACGGTGCATTCGCTGGCAACGCCCATTGACGCAACGTTGACGCCGGGCGCGCCGCTCGTTTCAATTTTCGGCGAACTCGTCGGTATCAGCACTTCGGTATCGCGCTTTGACAGTCGCGGCGGCTTTGTCGCATACTCTGATATTGCATCCATATTGAGCAAATCGGCTGCTTCAGAAACGTCAATTCCGGCACAGTAGGGAAGCGGGGGGCGCATGCGCATGCAGTACCCCTTTCGGCCTCGCCCCGCTCTCCTGTATATTTATGCGCGATGCGTTATACTTTAATTGAGCACACACAGTATGCCTCCGTTCAACAATTTCACCACCAAAGCAAAGGAAGCGGTCAGAAAAGCGCATGAACTCGCGATTGAACGCGGGCAAAACCAGGTGAGTTCGCTTCACATGGCAATCGCGCTCATTTTGCAGGAGGACTCGCTCATTCTTTCCGTTCTTGAACGCCTTGACGTTGACACCATACTTTTGACTGACTCTTTGATTGAACTTTTGGAGGTGCCGCCGGCGGGAAGCACCATTTCGCCGAGCTACCAACTGTACCTCACGCCCGATTTGGCGCAGACACTTGAAGCGAGCGTGAAAATCGCCGCAGGTTTGAACGAATCGTTTGTGTCGGTTGAGCATATTTTCCTCGGTGTCTTACAGCATCCGGGTCCGGCCGCGGAAACCTTCAACCGTTTTCGCATTGACCGCAACGCGGTGATGTCGGTTTTGCAGGAGTTTCGCTCGGGCAGAGCGCATGAAGCCGAAGGACCAAAGAAATACCGTGCGCTCGCCAAGTACACCAGAAACCTCACCAAACTCGCCAGTGAAAATAAACTGGACCCGGTCATCGGGCGCGACTCGGAAATCAGCCGGATTATCCAGATTCTTTCACGGCGCACCAAAAACAATCCGATTTTAATCGGCGAAGCGGGCGTGGGAAAAACCGCGATTGCCGAAGGGCTGGCATCAAGGATGGCGGTCAGCGATGTGCCAGAGTCGCTGAAAGGAAAAGAACTGTTGACGCTTGATTTGGGCATGCTGATTGCGGGAACGAAGTATCGCGGCGAGTTTGAAGAGCGGCTCAAAAATATCATGAAGGAAGTTGAACGTTCCGAAGGAAAGGTCATTCTTTTTATTGACGAGATTCACACACTGGTCGGCGCCGGCGCGGCGGAAGGCGCAATGGATGCAAGCAATATGTTAAAGCCGGCGCTCTCCCGTGGCGACTTGCGCGTTATCGGCGCGACCACGCTTAAGGAATATCAACAGCACATTGAGCGCGACCCGGCGCTCACGAGGCGTTTCCAGCCGGTCTATGTGCAGGAGCCGTCCACCGAAGACGCGGTTGCCATTTTGCGCGGACTTCGCGACAAGTATGAAGTATTTCACGGCATCAGAATCACCGACGATGCCATTGTTGCGGCGGTTGAACTTTCAAGCCGGTACATCAGCGACCGATTTCTTCCCGACAAAGCGGTTGACCTTATTGATGAGGCGGGGTCGTCTCTGCGCATCGCGCTTGAAAACAAACCGCCCGCGCTTGAAGAAACCGACCGCAAAATTCGCCGTCTGGAAATTGAACTCGCTGCGCTGAAAAAAGATGAGGAGGAAAAGTTGGGCAAAAATACCAAAATGCGCATCAAGGCGATTGAAAAAGAAATCGTTGAGGTTCGCGAGAAAACCGCTGATTTGGAGGTGAAGTGGAAAAACGAAAAAGAGGTACTCTCTGCAATCGGCGCGCTCAAGAAAGACATTGACCAGATGAAGTCGGACGCAGAATCCGCCGAAGCGCATGCCGACCTCTCGCGCGCGGCGGAAATCCGCTATGGCAAACTGCCGGAATCGGAGAAGGCGCTTGAAAAAGAGCAGGGGCGCCTGAAGCGGTTCCAACGTTCGCGGCGCGTCCTCAAGGAAGAGGTAACAGATGTGGATATTGCCGAGGTGGTGGCGCGCTGGACGGGAGTTCCCGTGTCGCGCATGCTGGAAGCGGAGGCGAAGAAACTCGCGCGCATGGAAGAAGAGTTGAAAGAAAGCGTGGTGGGGCAGGACGAAGCCGTGGCGCTGGTGTCGGACGCGGTGAAGCGCTCGCGCGTGGGCATTGCCGACCCCAACAAACCCATTGGTTCGTTCCTCTTTTTGGGACCGACCGGTGTCGGCAAAACGGAACTCTCAAAAACGCTCGCCAAATTTATGTTTGACGACGAGAATGCCATCATTCGCGTTGATATGAGCGAATTTATGGAGAGACATTCCGTTTCAAAGATGATCGGCTCGCCGCCCGGGTATGTGGGACACGAAGAAGGAGGCGCGCTCACCGAGAAAATCCGGCACCGCCCGTATTCCGTCATTCTCTTTGATGAAATTGAGAAAGCGCATCCGGAAGTGTTCAATGTTCTTCTGCAGGTGTTGGATAACGGGCATTTGACGGACGCCAAGGGCAGGAAGGTGAACTTCAAAAACTCAATCATCATTCTCACCTCAAACATCGGCGCGGAGTTCATTGATAAAATGTCAACGTTTGGTTTCTCCAGCGCCAGCGCCAAGGGCGATGCTAAGGGCGAGTATGAATTGGTGAAAGGCAAGGTGATGGGGCGCCTCAAGGATTATTTCAGACCGGAGTTTTTGAACCGCCTTGATGAAATTATTCTCTTCAACATCCTTTCACCTGTTGCCGTCCGCGAAATTGTTGAAATGCAAGTGGCGATTGTGAGTGAGCGGCTGAAAACAAAAGACATCACGCTTGCAGTCACTCCGGAAGTGTACGACTACCTCGCAAAAGAGGGGTACAAGCCGGAGTACGGCGCCCGGCCGCTGAAGCGACTCATCCAGTCAAAGATTCTGACGCCGGTTGCGTCATTCATGGTCTCCAGGGGTGTGATGGAGGGCGGAACTGTCGAGGTGGGTCTTAAAGACAGTGAGTTCGTGTTTGATGTGGTAAAAAGCGCCCGGGCTTCCAAGTCGCGACGGCAAAAGACGGTCGCTACCGCTATAAAAACGCGGTGAAAGATGCTATCCTAGCAGGCACGCGTCGGTCGGATAGCGGCAATTCCAGGAGACTGTAAATCTCCCGCCTTACGGCTTCAGTGGTTCGAGTCCACTCCGGCGCACCCACGGAAAGATTTGGTCGCCCTTGGCGCTCTTTTCTTTTGCCTGTTCTATGAAAACCCAAGGGGGAACGGAAACACCGCGCGCTTCGCGCGCGGTGAGGAGCAGGTTGGAGCCGAAGATTTTTTGGAGGATAACAAGGCAAGTCCGACTTGCCTTGTTCGCAGTTCCTTGTAAGGGGAGAATCCCTCACCTACTAAAAATTATTGAAGTCAGACTTCAATAATTTTTAATGAGTGGCACGGAGACGAGATTTTGTCTCAACGCATTTTCGGTAACATTTTTGTCCTCAAAGCGGTATGATGATTTGCTATGTCGGCATACGAAGGAGCGAGTTCATCTCCCTATCGGGCGGTTTTTTATACCGGGCTCGCGCTTGCCGCTCTGTGGGCCGTGTATATAGTACAACACGGATTTACGCCGGAAGAAGCGGGCGGACACCACACGGGCGGCAATGCCCGCTTCCACCTGTGTGAATGTCCGTTCGGACACCCGTGCACGCGTATGTTAAGCCCACTTTATCCTTTTGAGGCATGCCTGCGCTGCACATTCGGCGAGTGCCAAAAAGGGTAGAGATATACCCAGGTCATTCTGTTCATGCAACGCTTCCGGTTCGCGTAGGGTATACCCCTACACCAGTCCTTGTATCCCGGGAATATCGTACGCATCATCCGCGATAGTGGCGATTGCTCTCTACAGTTTTGCAGAAAAACACTATACAAAGATTGGTGTAGGGGTATACTGTTTTCTATGAGAAGAGCGCACCTTTTTGTGCTGGCGGGTCTTATCTTTTTTATTCCGCTGGTTGCCTCCGCCGTGTGGACGCCCGGCCAGCCCTTGGTGCCCACCGAAGTGCTTCAGTTTGTAGATGGCAAGAATCCGAGTCCGCAGTCGGTAACTATGTGCAACCTGTTTCAGCTTGGCGACAATCTGCTCACATTTTCCGTATACCTCGCAACGCTCGCCGCAAGCATTATGTTTGCCTACGCCGGCATTTTATATGTTACCGCCGCGTCAAACCAGGAAAACATCACCAAGGCGAAGGGCATTTTCGGAAAAGTGCTCGTCGGTTTCCTTTTCGTGCTCACCGCGTGGCTCATCGTGAATGTCATTATGGCCGTGCTTCTCCCTGAAAAGAGCGCTCCATGGAATGGCGTAAACTGTGACCGAAACCCGAATGCAAACCCTTCGTCGGTTGAACAGTCGCTTAGCGTGAATACCGGGAAACTTTCCACGGCGACAACGACACCAGAGGAGCTTGCGGCAGAAAAAATCGCGCGGAGCGGCTCGTGCTTGAATACCTCATCGGCAGGTCCATTGGAGAAAGAACACGGCGACCCCACATGCCTCATTAAATTCAACAAAGACACCACGTGCGGGGAGAAACAGTCGTATAAGAATGTATCCGGCGGGTGCACCAACTGGAGAGGTGTGCAGCCGGAAACAAAAAGTTATGCCGAGAGTATCGCGAACGAATGTGCCTGCACTCTGGTGATAACCGGCGGGAGCGAAAAGGGACACGAAGGCGGCGTTGGTTCGCATGAGAATGGATGGAAATTCGACGCCCGCATTGACCAGGGCGTCAGCACTTTCGTTGAAGAGAATCCGGACCGATTTAAACGGCTTGATAATAACAGCAAAGGCGAGACGCGCTATCAAGATAAAGAAACCAAAGCGATATGGACGAAAGAGCAAGGGAAAGAACCCCACTGGGACGTGTGTGTGCGTAAGGAAGGATGCGGAGGATAGGTTGCAGTTCTGTGGTTTTAGGATACACTCTAAATCTATGTCGCAGGATAATCTCATAAAACTAAAATCATCGGCTTCGGGGCGCATCGTCTGGTCCCGAAAAAATAAAAAGAAGCTTGCCAACGCCCCTAAACTTGAACTCAAGAAATACGACCCCGTGGTGCGCAAGCACACGATGCACAAGGAGGTGAAGAAGTGAGTTAGGTGCCGGAAATGAGGCGCTACGCCAGGTGACTGCGCATACTTTTAGAAAAGTATGCTTTGAAGTACACTGCGGAAGACGGGCGATTAGTTAAGTGGCATAACAGAGGTCTCCAAAACCTCAATCGGGGGTTCGATTCCCTCATCGCCCGCTACGACCCGCGTAAAGAGAGCCGGTGGCTCTCTGAAATAGATTCCGCGCGAAACCCGCCGGAATTCTTTTGTTGTACGACTGTTGCGCGGTGCTGTTTACGGTATGAATTCTTTTATCAACATCAGTATTTCCTCCTGCTCATCCGGCGCGAACCAGTGAATGCTCTTGTTTTTTTTAAACCACGTCATTTGGCGCTTTGCGTACCGGTAACTTTCTTTTTCTATCACCTCTGTCATTTCCTCGTGCGACATATCGCCCCGCAGGCGGCGCGCCATGTATCGGTATTCAAGCCCGAGTTCATCCATCCGCTCATACGACAGACCGTTTTTGTGAAGCGCTTGTGCCTCTTCCAGCATCCCGCGGCATATTCGTGCGAATAGGCGAATGTGGATTTTCTTCTTCAGTTCTTCGGGCGGCGCCGTAAGCCCAATCCACAGCACATCATTAGAGTGATGCGCTGCCGGTGCCTCCGTCGGATTCATGTTTTTTGTCGGCGGCGCAGGAGTTGTACCAAGCACCTGTGCAATTTCAATGGCGCGAACCAGGCGGCGCGGGTTTTTTATATCAACCGTCTCATAGCGTGTCGGGTCGCACGTTCGGAGTTTTTCTTGCAGTTCTTCCAAGCTGTAATCTGACAACTGTAATCTGAAGGATTCATTCGGCGGCACATCCGCCAAAGACACGCGCCGCAGCAGTGCGTCAATGTAAAAACCCGTTCCCCCGACAATAATCGGCACATGGTTTCTGGTGCGGATGTCCGCGAGCGCCACAGCGCCAAGCTGAACAAAATCGGACGCGGTGAACACATCGCTTGCCTCGGCGACATCAAGCAGGTGATGCGGAACGCCCTTCATTTCGTCTGCGGTAATTTTTCCGGAACCGATGTCAAGCCCGCGGTACACTTGGCGGGAATCGGCTGAAATAATCTCCCCGCCTATCGCGCGGGCGACCTTGATTGAAAGCGCCGTTTTGCCGGAGGCGGTTGCGCCGACGATGACAATCACATTCTGTCTTTTCGTTTCGGATGGTACCATGGTGGGGTCTGTTACATTCACTAACAAAAATTACCATGACAAAAAATGAAATGCGCGAAGAAGAATTAAACGGGTTTGTAAGTATGGTGAAGGTGGGGCATCCCGTTCCCGATTTCCAGTTTGAAGTGTTCCATAAGGAGAAAATAGAAAAGGTGCGCTTTTCCGACTACAAAGGAAAGTGGGTCATACTTTTCTTTTATCCCGCCGACTTCACATTCGTGTGTCCGACCGAACTTGAAGAACTCGCCCATTGCTACGACGGATGCAAGAACCTTGGTGCCGAAATCATCAGCGTTTCCTCCGATACCGTGTTTGTCCACAAAGCATGGCACGATTCTTCACCGGCAATCGGAAAGATTGATTTCCCCATGGCGTCCGACCCGGCGGGGCGGCTTTCAATCGCCTTTGGCACATACATTGATGGCGGCGCGCTTGACCACTCTGAAGACGAGGGTCTCTCGCTTCGCGGAACATTCATCATTGACCCGGACGGAATCTTGCGCACCATGGAAATGCACGACAACGCCATCGGTCGTTCCGCGAAAGAGTTGGTGCGCAAATTAAAAGCGGCGCAATTTGTGCGCGCGCATGGAGGTCAGGTATGTCCTGCAAGCTGGGAAGAGGGAGAAGATACTTTGGAGCCGGGGCTTGGTTTGGTGGGGAAAATATAGAGTGGGGCATTAGGCGCCGATACACAAAGAGTATCCTTCTAGTGCCTCTCTACCAAAAAGTCCGAACCTACTTCCGACAAAAAACCTAGTCGCGCCTCGCGGACTCGGCGCTCACCGCCCGCCAGGAGTACCTGTGCGGGCGCCCTCGCCCCCTCTGCCTCCCGCTTCCTTGTTTTCAAAACACCCCCCCCACCAAAAAAGAAGTTGCTGTGGAGGCAGGCAGAGTGGGGCTCGGGAACGCCTCAAACACCGGGTATGTGAGCCGTTGGTGCCTCGGGCTAGTGTAACGGCTTGTGCATAAACTCCACCCTTGGCCATCCGGCCTCAGGCATTTCCGCTATGGCTACTCGCGCCTAGATTGCTCTGAGTGCCGCGCTTCTGTGCCAGTATCGCCTGCGGGCTCTCTGGCACAGGCGGCACCCTTGTTTGGGGGAAGGAAGGGTTCCTTCCCCCAGCGTCAGGCTCCGCCTCGCAGAGGTCATATATCGTTTTCGGCTTGTTCTTAAAAGTATGGGTACGTCGTTTGTGTGTGGCTTCGTATCACGTGCCTTCGGCGTCCGCCCTCGCCAACCCCCATCCTCGTTTTCATGTCGTTCGTTCGCGGTGTCGCTTCCGCTTCTAAACTTTGCATTTCAAAACAACGGCGGCGCTCATCCATGCACAATGGCCGCCATAGCGGAAATGCCTGAGGCCGAAACT
>Ga0210057_1010418_pt1 | contig 10531 bp, 8 predicted proteins | sample CryGeyCG2114_010_2_FD_183968 | JGI IMG/M metagenome (GOLD analysis project Ga0210057, IMG submission 183968) | Groundwater microbial communities from aquifer - Crystal Geyser CG10_big_fil_rev_8/21/14_0.10 (SPAdes) (version 2) | ecosystem: Environmental > Aquatic > Deep subsurface > Groundwater ...
TAGAATACGCCAAATAAAAATTTCAAATTTCAAATTGCAAATTGCAAATTTAAAACGGCTTTCAAAAGCCGTTTTTTGTTTGTCTTGTGAGCCGAAGCCTTGACGAAGGATGGAGCGGGTGAGCGGAATCGAACCGCCAACCTTTCCTTGGAAGGGAAAAATTTTACCATTAAACTACACCCGCCTAAATTTTTACTTTCGGGGTGCTGGGAATTGAACCCAGTCTTTATCCTCCCAAAGGACACGTACTACCGGTATACGACACCCCGTAATTTCATCTTTAACATTTTATTTCTTTTTGGTCAATGATATAATAAAGTTAATGAGCCCCAAGGAAATACTTTCTCAACTAAATATTCCTGGCCAATGCAAAAGATATGGGATTTCTCTCTGGCAATGTCCTCAATTTCTTTTTTTGATAATGGGATTAGTTATCACCATCTCAGCCTTAACCGCCTACGCAATCGGAACCAGGTACGTTGAAGACCCCAGAATGGTTGCCTTAATGGTTCTTTTAACTACGGCAATTTTATTCATCATCGCCATAATTATTACCAATAGTTTTGAGAGATTGGCAGAGGCAAATCGAATGAAATCAGAATTTGTCGGCATTGTCTCCCACCAACTAAGATCTCCTCTTTCCAATTTAAAATGGGCAACTGAGCTTTTAATGTCAGGGAAATTGGGAAAGACCGAAGAAAAACAGACTGAGTATTTTAAAATTTTAAAAGAAAATTCAGACCGAATGGGGGAACTTATCAAGGATTTATTAATTGTTTCTCGAATTGAAACGGCAAAACTGCCGATAAAGAAGGTGGAGTTTTCTTTAGAGGATTTAGTAAAAGAATTGATTAAAGAATTTAGGCCTTTTGCTCAAGCTTCTAACGTGGAAATCGAATTTCAAGCCAAGAGGAATTTACCAAAAATTTTCGCCGACCCATCCCAAATTCGCTTAGTGATTGAAAACCTTTCAGACAATGCCATTCGCTATATTAATGGAAAGGGTGTTGTGGAAATCAAAGTCGAAAGGAAAGAAAAAAATCTCTATCTTGAAATTAGGGATACAGGGGTTGGTATTCCCGAAGAAGAGCAAAAATACATTTTTCAAAAATTCTTTAGGTCAGAGAACGTTCTAAAATATCAAACCCAGGGTTCGGGTTTGGGTTTATATATTTCCAGGGCCATTATCGAAAAGTCGGGAGGAAAAATTGGATTTAAATCTGAAGAAAACAAAGGGTCGACATTTTGGTTTACGCTACCGCTAAAGTAGAAGCAGATTTAACGCTGATTGAGAACGCTGAATTTACGCTGATCTGTGTTTTATCGGCGTACTTATCAGCGTATTATCGGCTTCTATAAGAATGAAGAAAATTTTATTTATTGAAGACGAATCGGCGCTTCAGAAAACATTTGGTGAGATTTTGAAACAAGAAGGTTATGAGATGATTTCAGCCTTAGACGGAGAAACAGGGTTGAGATTGGCTAAGAGTGAAAAACCAGATTTGATTTTACTCGATTTGATCTTGCCAAAAATGCATGGATTCGATGTTCTAAAAAAAATAAAAGAAGATAAAGAGATAAAACATATTCCAATAATTGTCTTAACCAATCTGGAAGATATAAAAGATGTGGATAGGGCAATTGGATTGGGAGCAACAACCTATTTGGTCAAAGCCCAATATTCCTTGGAGGAAATAGTAGAAAAAATAAAAAACGCCCTAAGGGGATAGAAGCTGAACTACGCTGATTGGAACGCTGATTAAACGCTGATATTCAGCGTAATTCAGCGTACCGTTCAGCGTGAATCAGCTTCTACAAATAATGAAAGTAGAGCCACAACAATTAAAAGCCTTTTTATTGGATGCCGGTTTGCTAACCCAAGTCCAGTTTGATGAGGCCCAGAAGAAAGCTGAAAAAACCAAACAAAAAATTGGTGATGTTTTAGTATCCGAGGGTCTCATTGGCCAAGAAGAATTAATTAAGTTAGAGGCCTATATTTTAGGAATTCCTTTTGTCAATCTGGGAAAAGAGGTCGTCTTACCAGAGGTTTTGAAAATCATTCCCGAGCCAATTGCTCGTTCTCACAATATCGTTGCCTTCAGAAAAAAAGGGGTAGACCTGGAAGTAGCGATGTTAGATCCGGAGGATTTGAGAACGATTGAGTTTATTAAAAAAACAACTAATTTAAGAATTTTACCCAGGCTAACCGACCCCGAATCAATTAAAAATGTCTTACGTCAGTATCAAAAAACCTTAGAAGTCGAGTTTGGCGAGATCATTAAAAAAGAAATTGGGGTGATCAAACCCATTAAAGAAGAATTAGCTGAGGAAAAAATAGAACTCCAAAAAATCGCTGAGGAATTGCCAATTATTAGAATTGTTGAGACCCTTTTAAAACACGCCATCTTACAAAGAGCTTCAGACATCCACATTGAACCAACCGAAAAAGAAGTAATCGTGCGTTATCGAATCGATGGAATCTTAAGGGATGCCATGGATTTGCCAAAAATTTCGGCTTCGGGAATTGTCGCCAGAATAAAAGTTCTTTCTAATTTAAAATTGGATGAACATAGGCTCCCCCAGGATGGTCGTTTTAAAATAGAAACCGAAGATTACAGATATTCTATCCGGGTCTCAGTTTTACCAGTTTTTAATGGAGAAAAAATCGTCATGCGGCTTTTACCAGAAACTGCCAAGGCCTTTACCTTAGAGCAATTAGGCTTAAGAAATGAGGCCTTAGAAAGAGTTCAGGATAATTTAAGAAAACCGGTCGGAATGATTTTGGTGACCGGCCCCACCGGTTGTGGAAAAACAACGACTCTATATTCAATGATGGAAATCTTGAATGATCCGGGAGTGAATATCTCCACTATTGAGGACCCGGTTGAATACCGAATGCCCAGAATTAATCAAACCCAGGTCAATCCAAAAATTGGTTTAACCTTTGCTAACGGTCTAAGATCTCTGGTCAGACAGGACCCGGATATTATTATGGTTGGGGAAATCAGGGATAATGAAACTGCTGGATTAGCTATTAATTCTGCTTTAACTGGCCATCTGGTCTTATCAACATTACATACAAATTCAGCTTCGGGTGCCATTCCCAGGTTAATTGATATGAAGGCTGAACCGTTTTTACTTTCCTCAACCTTAAATTGTATTTTAGCCCAGAGATTGGTGAGAAAGCATTGCTCGGAAAAAGAAAAATATTTTTTGAAGGAATCGGAACTAAAAAACATTGCCAAGTATTGTAATTTAGACAAAATTTTAAAGATTTTAAAAGAAGAAAAAATTGTTTCGAAAAAGGCAAGCTGGAAAAATATTCCTTTTTATCGGCCAAAAAAAACTGACGAATGCCCGGAGGGTTACAAAGGAAGAATTGGAATTTATGAGGTTTTACCAGTGACTGAAACAATAAAAGAAATGATTGTTAAACAGGCAACGTCTGACGAAATCCAAGAACAGGCCCAAAAAGAAGGAATGATAACAATGCTTGAAGATGGTTTTGTCAAGGCGGCCCAGGGAATAACTTCTATTGAGGAAGTGCTGAGAGTAATTATTGAATGACGCAAGTTCAAAAATCAAAATGCAAAATGCAAAATGATAAATCAAAATTCAAAATTTTTTATTTTTAATATGTAATTTTGATATTTGATTTTTGATATTTAATTTATCTTTATGGCACGCTATTTCTATACCGCCAAATCTCTAAAGGGGGAGGAAAAATCGGGAGTTTTAGAGGCAAAAGACATCCACCAGCTATCTCAAAAGCTGCACGAGCAAGATTTTATTTTGATAAAGGCAATGCCGGAAGGAGAGCAATTAAAAAAGAAATTTAAACTTTCTTTACCGTCTTTTGGCGTTTCTCTAACCGAAAAAATGTTTTTCACCAAAAATTTACAGGTGATGATTTCAGCCGGCCTTCCCTTGGTTAGGGCAATTGGAATTTTATCCTCCCAGGCAAAAAGTAAAAAGTTTAAACGGGTTTTATCAAATATCAAAGAGGAGATTGTCAAGGGAAAAAACTTTTCCGATATTTTGGCGGGTGAGCCAAATGTTTTTTCTGAACTTTTCCAGAACATGGTCAAGGTTGGGGAAGAAGCCGGAACGTTAGAAGATGTTTTAAAGGTTTTGGCTTTGCAGATGGAAAGGGAGAGAGATATAAAATCGAAGGTAAGGGGGGCAATGATCTATCCAGCGATAATTATTTTCGCCATGCTCGGGATTGGAATTTTAATGTTGGTCACGGTTGTCCCCCAATTAGCCGAAACATTTAAGGAGTTAGAAATCGAACTTCCCCTCACCACAAGAATTATCATTGGATTTGCCAATTTTTTAACTGAAAAATGGTATTTGGTAATTATTATTCTTTTTGTTTCAGTTTTTCTTTTTTGGCAGCTCTTAAAAACGAAATCCGGAAAGAAACTATTCGATTTTTCCACCCTCAAATTTCCAATTATCTCTTCAATCATCAAAAATACAAATTCTGCCTACACCGTAAGAACTTTGGGTTCCTTGATTTCGGCTGGCATCCCCCTTCCCCGGGCATTAGAAATTACCTCCAGAACCCTGGGAAATGTTTTTTATAAAACTGCTCTTTCGGAGGCAGCGGAAAAAGTAAGAAAGGGAGAAAAAATGTCCGAGACATTGAAGTTTTATGAAAATATTTATCCCTCAACAGTCATCCAGATGATTTCGGTTGGAGAAGAAACCGGTGAGACCTCGTCAATTTTATCAAAATTAGCCGATTTTTACGAAGAAGAAGTTTCCAATGCCACAAAAAATTTGGCCTCGGTCATTGAGCCGGTTTTAATGCTCATTATTGGAGCAGTAGTTGGTTTTTTTGCCGTCTCTATGGTCCAACCAATGTATTCAATGTTAGGAGCGATTAAATAAATGCAAATTGCAAATTGTAAATTGCAAAATTTAAAAATGGGTTTTACTTTTATTGAAGTTTTGGTTGGTACAGCTTTGATACTGGTTGTTTTTTCGGGGATTTTCGGTGCCTATCAGTTGGGATTGAAAGTGGTTAGTCAATCCAGAACCAGAATTACGGCTACTACCTTAGCTAATCAAAAAATAGAGATGGCCAGAAACTTAGATTATGATGATGTTGGTACAATTGGCGGAATTCCTTCGGGAACCATTCCCGAAACCGAAACTATTGCCAGAAATAACATTGATTATACTGTTAAAACTACTGTGGTTTATATTGATGACCCCCTTGATGGCCTGGCTCCGACTGATACTCTCTCTAATGATTACAAAAGGGTGAAGGTCAAGGTTTCCTGGGCTGGAAGATTTACTGGAAAAGTTGAATTAATTACTGATGTTGCTCCCAAAGGAGTGGAATCAGAAATTGGTGGCGGAACCTTGGCTATTTCGGTATTTGATGCTTCAGGAATTGGAGCTCCCCAGGTTGACCTCCACATTGTCAATGGCCAGGTTAGTCCGGCTATCGATGTCTGGTATCAAACTGATAGCTATGGAGATTTGGTTTTACCGGGAGCTCCAGCTTCAATAGAAAATTATCGAATTACGGCCAGTAAAACAGGTTATAGCACTGATAGAACTTATGGAACTGAAGAAGTGGCTAATCCTTCAAAACCCCATGCCACTGTTTTTGCTGGCCAGGTCACCAGTATTAGTTTTAGTATTGATAGATTAAGCACTCTAAGTGTTGATACTCAGAGTCCGGAAAGTGAGAGCTATTGGTCAGATTCCTTTTTAGATCAAGGCAAGATTTCTGAATCAAATAATGTTTTAGTTAGCGAGGGGGAGGCAAGGTTAACAAAAAATGAATTGGGAGAATATCTTTCTTCTGGTTATTTAATCTCAACTACCATTTCCCCTGATCCAGAAAAATTGTTAAGCTGGAAAGAATTTTCCTTTACTGATACTGAGCTCAGCGGCACTGATTTAAAATATCAAATTCTTTATTTTGACGGAGCCTCTTGGGTTTTGATTCCAGATGCTGATTTAGCCGGTAATTCTATTGGTTTCGATGTTTCGCCAGTAGATATTTCTGGTGTGCCAAAGGGAAAATATCCAGAAATAAGATTAAAAGCCAATTTTTCTACCTTAGATTCTTCGGTTACCCCGGTTCTTTACGATTGGACAGTAACCTGGAAAAGTAGCCAGCCAAAGAAAATAGCCAATGTCACCTTTAATTTAAAAGGAGCTAAGCTCATTGGGACAGATGCCGATGGAGATCCAGTTTATAAGTATTCTCAAAATCATACCACTAATCAAGTTGGCCATATTGATATTCCCAATTTAGAATGGGATTCCTATAGTTTTTCAGTTGATAAAGCCACTACTGGCCTTGATTTAATTTCCACTGAACCTGAGCAGCCAGTTAATCTTTTACCCAATACTAGCCAATCGGTAATTTTAAATTTGAGAGCTGAAAATACTCTTTTAGTTACTGTTAAAGATTCTGTCACCTTAAATCCAATCTTTGCTGCCTCGGTTAGAGTTTACAGCACCGCTTTTGGCTATGATCAGACTCAGCCCACTGATGAAATTGGCCAGGCCTTTTTCATTCCTCTTGAGGTGGCAAACTATGATTTAGAAATAACTGCTTCCGGCTATCAAGATTACCCCGGCCAAGTCTCAGTCTCCGGCACCACCACTAAAACTGTAAATTTAACTAAATTATGAGCAAGGGTTTCACCATTATAGAAACTATTATTACCATTGTTATTTTTGCTTTGGCTATGGGAGCAGTTTCTGGGTTGATTTTGATGGCTTATCGAACTCAAAGCTATACCTGGCAGCAGTCATTAGCCATTGGCGAGGCAAGAAAAGGAGTAGAAACAATGGTTAAAGAAATCAGAGAAGCCAGGCCAGGCGATGATGGCTCCTATATTATTGAAAAAGCCGAGGACTTTGAATTTATTTTTTACTCAGACATTGATAATGATGGAAAAGCAGAGAGGGTAAGGTATTTTATTGAGGGAACAGATTTTAAAAAAGGAGTTATTAAGCCCAGCGGCTGGCCAACTAAATATGATCCACAAAATGAAGAAATTTTTACCTTATCTCAATATGTTAGAAATCAACCCCCAATTTTTAGATATTTCAATGGGTCAGGCATCGAGCTTCCTCCGCCAGCCAGATTAAAAGATACTAAATTAATGAGAGTTTATTTAGTAATTAATGTTAACCCAAATCGTCCACCCCAAGATTTCGGTTTGGAATCAGATGTCCAAATCAGGAATTTAAAAACAAACTTATAAGAAACTACACGAATTAATATGCGAATTTTATGCAAATTTTAGTCGATGAACTTCGTTCATCTCCACCCTTCGCTACGCTCGGGTATGCGAATAATAGAGGAGTAATTATTACTCTAGTTCTGGTCTTTGGAACAATTTTTTTGATGTTATTGGCCGGCCTTTTGGGTTTTATTTTAATTCAACATCTTCAATCCTTACAAAAAGTTTCTTGGTCAGAATCCTTAGAGATTGCTGAAGCCGGGGTGAATTATGCCCGATGGCATTTAGCTCACTCCCCCTCAGATTTTACTTTTTCCGGAACTTACGATTATAAAGATCCTGAGGGAGCAGTTATTGGCAAGTACCAATTAGAAATCACTGCCCCTTCAGGTTGTGATTCAGCCGTGAAAATTAAATCAATTGGCTGGACCTTAAAATTTCCTGATGTTGAGAGAAAAATTCAAATAAAATATGCTAAACCCTCTTTAGCCAAATATGCTTTTTTGACCAATTCCAATGTCTGGTTTGGCCCAGATGAAGAATTAAAAGGACCTTTTCATTCCAATGGCGGGATTAGAATGGATGGGAAGCAAAACAGTTTAGCTACTTCAGCGAAACAAACTTATATTTGTGGCCCAGAACACGGTTGCTCTCCTCCTCAGGAAAAACCGGGTATCTGGGGAGTAGGAGAGGGAGGTGAAAAGGGATTATGGCAATTTCCGGTTTCTAATGTTGATTTTGCTCACATCACTCAAGATTTGGCCACCCTAAAAACAGCTGCCCAAACCTCGGGGATTTATTTGGGAGGTTCGGGATTTTATGGTTATCATCTTAGATTTTTAAGTAATGGAAATCTCGATGTCTACAAGGTAAAAGGTTTGAAACAAAAAGTCTGGGGTTATAATGGGGAACAATGGGTTTATGAATCAAACGATATTTCTACCGAAGAATTTCTTCAAAACTATATTTTACCTGCTGATTGTGCGCCGGTTTTTATTGAAGATAATCTCTGGGTCGATGGGGACGTTAAAGGAAGAGCAACGGTGGTGGCAGCCAGACTACCTGATATTCCCGGCAATAATGCCAAAATAATTATCTCCGGAAATATAAATTATATAGATGCCAATTCCGTTTTGGGATTAATTGGCCAAAAAGATATTTTAATCCCTCTTTATTCTCCGGATAATTTAGAGATAAAAGCCGGTTTATTAGCTCAAAAGGGCCATGTTTTTAGATACCATTATCCAAAATGGAACCAAGAACCATATAAAACTTATGCTATCAGAAGTTACATTGAAACCTATGGCTCAATTATTACCAATACTATCTGGACATTTACCTGGGTTGACGGGAGCGGAAATGTAGTTTCAGGTTATCGGGAAACCGAAATGAGCTATAACCCTGATTTAACCTATAATCCCCCGCCTTATTTTCCGGTTTCTGGAGAATATGAAATTGTCGGCTGGGAAGAACTATAATAACGCGATGCCAATATACTAATGCATACGAATGATACGAATTTTAAAAAGATGATATAATAAAAATATCGAATAGTTTATTTGTATCATTAGTATTAATTCGTATATTGGTATCGAGTTTATGGATTTTTTAGCTTTAAAGCCGGAGGCGTTTGGATTGGATATTTCTGATTTATCTTTAAAGATTATTAAACTCAAGAAAAAACGAGGGATTTCGAGTTTGGCTTCTTTTGGCGAAGCAGAAATCAAGCCGGGAATCATTAAGGGAGGGGAAATTAAAGATGAGGAAAAGTTGGCTCAAATTATTAGAGAGGCAATTAAAAAGGTTAGAGGAGAAAAATTAAAAACAAGATATGTTGTTGTTTCTCTGCCAGAGGAAAAGGCATTTTTGCAGGTCATCCAGATGCCAAAGGTCCCGGAAGAAGACTTAAGGTCGGCGGTGATTTATGAGGCGGAAAACTATATTCCGACACCGATTGAAGAAGTTTATTTAGATTACCAAATTGTCCCCCCGGTCTACGACCATTTAGACCATCTTGATGTTCTAATTGCTGCCTTGCCTAAAAAGACGGTTGAGCCCTATCTTTCTGCGCTAAAATTAGCTGGGCTTCAACCAAAAGTCTTAGAAATCGAATCCCTGGCCATTGCCCGGGCCTTAATAAAAGACGGAATAACAACCCAGCCCATTCTTCTAATTGATCTTGGGGCAACCAGAACCAGCTTTATTATTTTTTCTGGCAAAAGTTTAAAATTTACCACCTCCATTCCGGTTTCTTCTACCAATTTTAGCGAGATTATCTCTAAGAATTTGGGAGTGACGCTGGCCGAAGCCGAAAGATTAAAAATCAAACATGGGTTGGAAGAAAAAATTAAAATAAAAATCGAATATGAAGAAACAAAAATAGAGAGGGAAAGGGGAAAAATTTTTGAGGCTTTAATTCCGGCTCTGATTGATTTAATTCAACAAATTAAAAGATATTTAAATTATTATCAAACCCATGCCTTTCATGAACATTTACCCCCCACCACTTTTCAAAAAAATAATTCAAACAAACATAAACCACAAAAAGTGGTTGGGGGTTTACCCCCGGATGGCAAAGGAATTTCAAAAATTTTGCTTTGCGGCGGAGGGGCAAACTTAAAGGGACTTTGCCAATTGCTTTCTTTGGAATTAAAAATCCCGGTTGAAATGGGAAATCCCTGGATAAATATATTAATTGGAGAAAAAAAAGAGGCGGCGGAATTATCTTTCGAAGAATCCTTAAAATACACCACCGCCTTGGGACTAGCCCTGAGAGAATAGAAGCCGAACTACGCCGATTGGAACGCCGATTCAACGCTGATATTTCGGCGTCATTCAGCGTACCGTTCAGCGTGAATTAGCTTCTACCAACAATGATAAATTTATTACCACCAGCCGAAAAGAAAGAACTTTTGCTCAGAGAGCAACAAAATCTAATTTTAATTTTGGGGATTTTATTTTTATCTTTTTTGCTCTCCTTGTCTTTAATTTTGTTATCAATAAAAATTTCCATTTCCGGGGATTTAGAAATTCAAAAAATGACTTTAAAAGATAAAGAAAAAGAAGTTTCTTTTAATCGGGAGTTAGAAGAAAAGATTAAAAATTCGAACCAGCTGTTATCGGACTTGAATTCTTTTTATCAGAGTCAATCCAATTTAACTCAAATCTTGGAGAAAATCTCCGGGTTTTTACCTTCGGGGACTTATTTAACAAATCTCAACCTCAATTCCCTCCAAAAAGAAAAAGGAATTCAAATTTCTCTGTCTGGTTTTTGCCAAAGCCGGGAGCTCTTATTTTCTTTTAAAGAAAAT
>Ga0210057_1010419_pt1 | contig 10531 bp, 8 predicted proteins | sample CryGeyCG2114_010_2_FD_183968 | JGI IMG/M metagenome (GOLD analysis project Ga0210057, IMG submission 183968) | Groundwater microbial communities from aquifer - Crystal Geyser CG10_big_fil_rev_8/21/14_0.10 (SPAdes) (version 2) | ecosystem: Environmental > Aquatic > Deep subsurface > Groundwater ...
TAGGACATAAAAAAGAAGAAATTAAAAAACAATTCAGCAATTATTTTGAGGCATTCAGTTACGGAGTTCCTCCCCACGGCGGAATTGCTCCCGGGATTGATAGATTTTTAGCAATAGTTTTAAATGAACCGAATATTCGAGAGGTAATGGCTTTTCCCAAAACCGGGGATAACCGCGATTTAATGATGGACGTCCCGGCTGAGGTGACCGAAGGACAATTAAAAGAACTGAATATTAAGGTGACAAAACCTAAAAAGGAGGGAAAGGAACAATGAGGTTAAAATTTTTTTTCACTGCTTTTATTCTAAGTCTACCTTTTTGGTGGGGGATAAATGCTTTCCAGCAAAATCTGGAAAGCGCTTTTTATGCCCAGATTTCCCAACCATTTCAACAAATCGTTGAAGTAAAAATTCCAGAGAAATCTCAAAAACCAAATTTAGACCTTCAAGTTAAAGCAGCAATTTCAGTTCTGGTAGATTCTCAAAGCGGGGAAGGAAAAAAGGTACTCTTTAAAAAAAATAGTAATGAGAAGTTAGCCATAGCCAGCCTGACTAAATTGATGACGGCTAATATTGTTTTGGAAAATTATGACCTTTCTCGAGAAATTAAAATAAGCGAGGAGGCAGTTGCCCAGGAGGGGGAAGCTGGAAAGTTAACGGCTGGCAAGATTTTTTCAGTAGAATATCTCCTTTATCCTTTATTGATGGAATCCAGCAATGATGCTGCTTATGCTTTGGCTAATGATTGCAATGGGATGACCGAAGAGAAATTTGTTGAACTAATGAATTTAAAAGCAGGGGATTTAGGCCTGGAAAATACTTATTTTGTAAATTCTACCGGCTTAGACCCAAAGGAAGCTAACCATTCAACAAATTATTCAACAGCTGAAGATTTAGTAAAGCTTACTAAATATTTGCTCAAAAAACCATTAATCTGGGAAATTCTGGCTACCCCGAAATTTAGTCTTTATGGCCCTGAGCTTATCAATACTAATGGCCTTTTAGGGAAAATCCCCAATATTGTCGGGGGAAAAACTGGCTTTACTGATCAGGCCGGAGGATGTATGCTTTTAGTTTCAAAAAACAAAGGGGAAAGTTTTTTGATTAATGTAATTTTAGGCGCTCCTTCGTCATCAGCTCGGATTGAAGAAATGGAAAAACTAATTAACTGGTTAACCCGATGAGCGTTTTCACCTTTAATATAATTAAAATTTTGGTTTCAGCAACAATAGCTGCTACGGTTGCTTTCATTCTGGCACCATTTTTAATTAAGCTTTTATATAAATTTAAATTTTGGAAGAAAGAAGCCAGAAGAAAAACTATTACCGGAGAAGAGGCGGAAGTCTTTTATTCTTTGCACAAAGAAAGAGAAGTAACCGTGCCCCGGGGCGGGGGAGCACTAATTTGGATTTCGGTTTTAATAATTATATTTTTATTTTTTGTCCTTTCTAATTTTATTGATATTTGGTGGATATCGAATTTAAATTTTTTATCTCGGAGCGAAACCTGGCTGCCTTTATTGACTTTAGTGGCAGCAGCAATTGTTGGGCTGGCTGATGACGTTTTGCAGGTTAGCGGTAAAGGAAAGTATGTTGGTGGGGGGATGGGATTTACCAGAAGATTGTTAATTGTTATTTTAATCGGTCTAATCGGAGGTCTTTGGTTTTACTCTAAATTGGAATGGGACACTATTCATATTCCTTTGATCTTTAATTTTCCGGGAGGAATTGATTTTTTTATTGGATTTTGGTATGTCCCTCTTTTTATTTTAGTAATGGTGGCTTCTTGGTCAGGCGGAGTAATTGACGGGTTAGACGGATTATCCGGGGGGGTATTTTCCGCAATTTTTGGAGCCTTTTCAATAATTGCCTTTGCCCAGGGGAAAGCCGATTTGGCTACTTTTTGCGCCGTAATTGCCGGCACCCTTTTTGCTTTTTTATGGTTTAATATCCCTCCGGCCAGATTTTATATGGGGGAAACCGGAATTTTAGGATTAACCTCAACCATGGCCGTTGTTGCTTTTTTAACTGATTCGGTGATAGTTTTGCCCATCATTGCCGGATTAATGGTAATTGAAGTCGGCTCGATGATTTTACAGTTATTGTCTAAAAAATTCCGGCATAAAAAAATCTGGCTTTCCACTCCAATCCATCATCATTTTGAAGCTAAGGGCTGGCCCGCTCACCAGGTCACCATGCGATTTTGGATAATCGGAATTGTCTTTGCCATTTTGGGAGTAGCCATAAGGTTAATGGGATAATCTATGAAATTTCAAGAGCTAAGAAAAAAATATCCCAGATTTATTTATGAGAAATATTCTTATAAAAGCTCTGGTAAAAATTTAGAGATTTTTTTTAATTTCGCTATTCCGCCTGACCCCGCACCAGAACCTCGGGTTCGATACGGGGCAAGCATAAAATTTCGACCGAAAGTTGTTATAGAAAATGTAAACCCTAAACTTATCAAACGAGTGGGGAATAGAGCGTTAAACCCAGTTAGAAACCGTAAGTTTCTAAACGGGGTAAACAATTTAATCTTTCATCTCGGCCTGATGGAAATTCCCAGTTATTGGAAGACAACCTGCTCGCCGGAGATAATAATCAAAGCTGGCTTCCTAAACAGAGAACAGATCAGATGGTGGAAAGATTTAATAATTCAGGGCATGGGCCAGTTTTTTTATGAAAATAGAATTGATTGGCGGCCTAAAAATTTCTTAACCATAAAATGCGGAAATAAAAACAAATATAAAAGCTTTAGTGGAAAACTTAAAAAAAGATATTTGGTGCCGTTTGCTGGAGGAAGAGATTCAATTGTCACTCTGGAAAATTTAAAGAAAAAGGATGAGGTGGCTTTGTTTTTAGTAAATCCCAATAAACAGATAAAGAGAGTTGTTAAAGTAACCGGCGTAAAAAAACAAATTATTGTTAAGCGAATAATCGACAGAAGGCTTTTGAAATTAAACAAAAAAGGATTTCTTAATGGCCACACTCCATTTACTGCTCTTCTGTCTTTTTTAAGTGTCTTTTGCGCAGTTTTGTTCGATTATAGGAACATTGTTTTTTCCAATGAAAAAAGCGCCAACGAGGGAAATGTTAAATATTTAGGGAAGAAAATTAATCATCAGTGGGCGAAAAGTTCCAAATTTGAAAAAATGTTTAAAAATTATTGTAAAAAATATCTGGCAAAAAATGTAAATTATTTCAGTTATCTACGGAGATATGGTGAGCTAGAGATTTCCAAAATGATTACAAAGTATCCAAAATACTTTTCTGTTTTTTCTAGTTGCAATACTAGCATGAGAATCGGGGCCAAACAAATAAGATGGTGCGGAAATTGCCCTAAATGTCTTTTTGTTTATGCCACCTTATATCCATTTTTAAATAAAAAAAATCTGCTTAAGATTTTCGGTAAAGATTTCTTTGAAAATAAAAAATTATTGCCGGTAATGAAATCTCTGATAGGGGAGGGGAAACCCAAACCTTTTGAATGTATCGGCACCAAAAAAGAAAGCAGATTGGCTTTTAAATTAAGTTTAGAAAAAGCCAAGCTTGAAGGAAGGATACCTTACCTCCTGAAAAAATTACATAATCGAGGAGAATTCTGAGGAGAAGTTGACAAGATTTTTGGGAGTGTTATAATTATATCAGATACATGCTGGGGAAGGAGTGGTGTAAATGAGGCTTAGGTTTTCTCCAAGGGCAGCTCCTTCCCCCAGCTCCCATTGAATTAGAGCCTTTTTGAAGGCCTTTTTGTTTTTAAAAATGTTAATTTTATGCTATTTTAAAGATAGGATGCTAGAAAACCTAAAGGACAAAGAAATCCTGATTTTAGGCTTTGGTAGAGAAGGGCAAGACACTTTTAAATTCTTGAGGAAGATTTTTCCTGAAAAAGTTTTGGGAGCAGGGGATAGGCTGGAATTTGAAAAATTAGACAAAAAAGCTCAGAAATTAATTAAATCTGATAAAAAAGTTAAATTACATTTAGGAAAAAATTATCTTGGAGCGATTAAAAATTATGATGTGATAATCAAGTCGCCGGGGATTCCTTTTAAGATTTTGCCGAAATTTGTTCTTAAAAGAGTTATTACTCAAACAGATATTTTTTTTGAGAACTGTCCGGGCAAGATTGTTGGGGTAACCGGAACTAAGGGGAAAAGCACCACTGCTTCTTTAATTTATAAAATACTAAAACAAGGCGGTATCAGAGCTCACTTAGTTGGGAATATTGGTAGGCCGGTTTTAAATCTTTTGTTTTCAGCTACGCCAAGGGACGTTTATGTCTATGAGTTATCTTCCCATCAGCTATATAATCTCAAAAAGTCGCCCCATATCGCTGTTCTTTTAAATATTTACCCTGAACATTTAGATTATTACAAAAATTTTAAAGAATATGCCGCAGCTAAAGCAAATATCACTCTTTATCAGAATAAAAATGATTATTTAATCTTTAACTCAGGAGATAAAATTGTTAGCAAAATTGCCAAAAAATCCAAAGCTAGAAAAATTCCAATTAGGGGAAGATATTATGAATTAAATAAAGCAGCGGCAAAGGCAGTTGGAAAAACATTTAAAATCCCAGAAAAAATTATTGCCAGGGTAATCAGAGAATTTAAACCTTTGCCTCACAGGTTAGAATTGGTCGGTACTTTTAAAGGAATCACTTTTTATAATGACGCCCTATCGACAATTCCTGAAACCGCCATTTTGGCGATGGAATATTTGGGAAAGCGCGTTCAGACAATCTTTCTCGGCGGCTTTGACAGAAAAATTGATTTTAAAAAATTAGCTAAAAGCGTATCAAAAAATAAAAATATAAAAAATGTGATTTTGTTTCCGACCACCGGAGAAAAAATCTGGAGGGAAATTGTGAAATCTGCTCGAGGACGGGCCTCGGGCAAACTACCGCGACATTTTTTTGTCGATAACATGCCTGAGGCAGTAAAGTTGGCCTATCAACATACAGAAAGAGGGAAAATTTGCCTTCTCTCCTGCGCCTCGACAAGTTTTAGTATTTTCAAGGATTACAAAGAAAAGGGAAACCTGTTTAAAAAGCAAGTTTTGGCGCAAGCCAAAACGCAGATGAAGATGAAGCGTTAGCTTCATCGACTAATACGTTAAAAAGCAAAGTGAATCGAAGATTCATTGAGCAATATGGTAAAAGTTAGTAGCCGACCTGATTATATTTTAGTTGGAGTAGTGGTTATTTTGGTGGTTTTGGGAATTTTAGTTTTAGCCAGTGTTTCAACTTCTATCTCTCAGGAAAAATTTGGCACTACTTATTATTTTTTAAATCATCAATTATTATTTGGGCTTTTACCGGGATTAATTTTAGCTTTTTTAGCTTTTAAAATTCGGTTGGATTCTTTAAAAAAGTGGGCTCCGGTTTTACTTCTAATAAACCTGACATTGTTGGCAATGGTTTTTTTGCCGAAAGTCGGAGTCGGAGCCGGGGGAGCAACCAGATGGCTGTCTCTTGGTCCAATTTCTTTTCAACCTTCAGAATTTCTAAAACTTACTTTTATCTTATATTTAGCTGCCTGGTTAACCGGTCGAATTCCCCACCAAGGCGCTGACAGGGAGCAGGCTGAAAAGGGGCTTAGCCAAACTCTCATTGTTTTTTTAATAGTGATAGGTTTAATCAGCTTACTTTTAATATTTCAGCCGCATATTAGCGCTCTGGCAATGATTGTTTTAGTAGCCGTTCTTATGTATTTTTTAGCCGCCACCCCTCTTTGGCACAGCATTTTAATAATCTTAATTGGAGCCGGGGGATTGTTTTCTTTAATCAAATTAGCCCCTTACCGAGCAGCCAGGCTTTTAGTTTTTTTAAAACCAGAAACCGACCCCATGGGAATTGGCTATCAAATAAAACAGGCCATGATTGCCGTAGGGTCAGGGGGAATTTTTGGTTTAGGTCTGGGAATGTCCAGCCAAAGACTTGGTTTCTTACCTCAATCAATATCAGATTCAATTTTTGCCATCATGGCTGAGGAGACAGGATTTATTGGAAGCTTAATTTTAATTTCTCTTTTTTTAATATTTTTATGGCGTGGATTTAAAGTTGGGAAGGGGAGAGAAAATAGATTCTCTCAACTGTCAGCTGTCGGAATCAGTTCTTGGATTGTTATTCAGGCTTTTATTAACGTCGGTTCAATGATCGGAATTTTACCGCTAACTGGAATCCCTTTACCGTTCATCAGTTATGGGGGGTCGGCTTTGGTAGCAGAATTAATTGGGGTAGGAATTTTATTAAATATATCTAAAGATACAAAATGAACCCCGTTAGAAGTCCTTGGCAGAAAAATTTTATCAAAATTTTTCTGCTCTAGGGTAACGGGGTATAATAAAAAAAACAAAAGTCTGTCCGAAATTAGCCATAAGCTATATAATGACAGACTTCTAACGGGGTGAAAGTTTTATTCACTGGTGGCGGCACCGGTGGCCACGTTTTGCCAATAGTGGCAATTACTAGAGAGATAAGAAGGATGCATTCTAAAGATGAGATCCAGTTTTTTTACATTGGCCCTAAAGATGAGTTTGGAGAAATTTTTCTTTCTCATGAAGGGATAAAAATAAAGAACGTCCTGTCTGGGAAAATTAGGAGATATAGAGATTGGAAAAGTATTTTGGAAAATTTAGTTGATTGCCTATTGAAAATTCCGGCTGGCATTTTTCAGGCCTTTTTTTATATTTTCTATTATGCTCCCGACTTGATTTTTAGCAAAGGCGGTTTTGGCTCCCTGCCGGGAGTGATAGCCGGCTGGGTGCTTCGAATCCCGATTTTCTTACATGAGTCAGATGTCACCCCAGGCCTGGCTAATCGATTTTTGAGCAGGTTTTCTTTAGAAATTTTTGTCTCTTTTCCCAAAACTGAGTGGCTCCCACCCTCAAAAATGATTTTTGTCGGAAATCCGATTAGAAGAGAAATTTTAGAAGGTTCGAGAGAAAAAGCTAAAAAATTATTTAAGCTCCAGGGTCTAAAACCAGTTATTCTAATCCTGGGCGGCTCCCAGGGAGCTCAGAGAATCAATGATAAAATTCTGGAAATTCTCTCAGAACTCCTGACTAATTTTGAATTAATTCATCAATGTGGGGAGAAAAATTTTAAAGAGGTAAGGGCAGAAGCCAAAGTAGTAATAACTAAAGATTTGGAAAAATATTATCATCTTTTCCCATTTTTAAAAGAAGAAGTGTTAAAGCATGCTTATCAAGCTGCTGATTTAATCGTCAGTCGGGCGGGTTCGGGAAGTATTTTTGAAATTTCCGCCGTCGAGAAACCGAGTATCTTAATTCCTTTACCTGAGGCGGCCCAAGATCATCAAGTAAAAAACGCTTATTCCTATGCGGAAAATGGAGCTTGTTTAGTAATGGAAGAGGCTAATTTTACTCCTCGTTTTTTCTTAGAAAAATTAAAATACCTTTTCGCCAATCCCGAAGACTTGGGAAAAATGCAAAAGGGGGCTAAAGAATTTGCCAAACCCCTGGCAGCTAAAATAATCGCTGGATACCTCGTAAACTACTTGACGAAATGAAAAGTTGTATCAAAATAAAGGTATGACGGACGAGAATTTCAAATTCATAAAGCCCCGACGGGGTGAAACCCCGAGGGGTGAAATGAGCTTTAAGCTCATTGAACCAGGTGGGGTTAGGGTAAGAATTGCTCCTTCACCCACCGGATTTTTGCACATTGGCCTCGCCAGAACCGCTCTTTTTAATTATCTTTTTGCTAAAAATTATGAGGGGAGTTTTATTTTGAGGATTGAAGATACTGATTTGGAGAGGTCTAATCCTCGCTTTGAAAAAGATATTATTGAAAATTTAAAATGGCTGGGAATCGAATGGTCGGAGGGACCAGATATCGGAGGAAATTATGGACCTTATCGCCAAAGTCAAAGACTGGAGAGTTATGCTAAATATTTAGAAAAACTTTTGGCCGAAGACAAAGCTTATCATTGTTTCTGCTCAGAAGAAGAGTTGGAGGCTCAAAGACAATATCAATTGTCAATCGGTGAAGCTCCTCGTTATTCAGGGAAATGTGCCGGTCTTTCCAAGGAAGAAGTAAAAAAATATTTAGCCGAAGGAAAACCATCAGTAATTAGATTCAGGGTGCCTGGCAAAAAAATAGAATTTGATGATTTAATCAGGGGAAAAATGGAATTTGATACCTCTTTGCTCGGGGATATTGTCGTTGCCAAAAATTTGGCCACCCCTCTGTATAATTTTGCCGTAGTAATCGATGATTTTGAAATGAAAATCAGCCATGTGATTAGAGGAGAAGACCACATTCCCAATACCCAAAAGCAGATTCTAATTCAAGAAGCTCTAAATTTCCCTCGACCAGAATATGCTCATTTACCTTTAATTTTAGGACCGGACAGAACTAAATTGAGTAAAAGACACGGAGCAGTCTCGATTTCCGAATATCGGAAAGCAGGATACCTGCCGGAAACTCTAATCAATTTTATGGCCTTTTTGGGCTGGAATCCGGGCATAGAGAGAGAGATTTACTCCTTTCCCTCTTTGGTAAAAGAATTTTCTCTGGAAAGAGTCCAGAAAGGGGGAGCAATTTTTAATATTAAAAGATTAGATTTTTTAAACGGATTTTATATCCGTTCCAAATCTCCGGAAAAATTAACCGAACTTTGCCTGCCTCATTTAATTAAAGAGGGGCTAATCACACCTACTTTTAAAACCGAGCAATACCCTCCGGCTTATGGAGGAACGGAGATTAAACAAAATTATCAAATTTCTGAAACTGGAGAGGAAATAAGTTTAGATTTCATTCAAAAAATTGCTTCGATTTATCAGGAAAGATTAAAAAAGCTCTCAGAAATTTCTGAATTGACCGATTTTTTCTTTAGGGATAAACTGGTAGTCGATGAATCTAAAGATTCATCTCCACCCTTCGCTAATGCTCGGGTGTACGATAAAGATTTGTTAAGATGGGGGGAGATGACTGACAAAGAAACTGTAAAATCTCTTGACAGATTAGAAAAGATATTGTCTAAAATTAAAATTGAGAATTGGACTAAAGAGAATTTAGAAAAAAGTTTAATGCCAGAAGCTGAAAAAATAGGGGATAGGGGAAAACTTTTGTGGCCCTTAAGAGTAGCCTTAACCGGCAAGGAGGCTTCAGCTGGTCCTTTTGAAATAGCGGAAATTTTGGGGAAAGAGAAAACAATAAAAAGAATTAAAGAAGCTAGGGGAATATTAAGATGAAAAAAATAATAGTAATTTCAATAATCTGTGGAATTTTGTTGCCGAGTTTTTCTTTTGCCCAGTTTCAATCTTTTCAAACTCCGGAAACCCTGGAAGAGGCAAAGGAAATGGGGGAAAAAGCTCTTGAAACCACCCAGGAAAAATTACCCGGGATTTTAGAGAAAATTTGGAAAGAAGATGTTTTACCTGTCTGGGAAAAAATGTATGAAAAATGGTCTGAATGGTGGGATTCCTCTACCCAACCTTGGTTTCAAAATATTTGGGAAAAGATTGCCACTCTTTTTGGTAAAGAAATAGAAAAGAGAAAGCCAATTATTGAAGAAGAGTTTAAAAAAGAAAAAGAAGAGGTGAAAGAAGAGCTGCCAGAAGTTACAAAATCTCTCTGGGAAAAGCTCAAGGAATTAACAAGATAATTCATTTCGCCTTCGAATTTTAGGAAACAAACGAAATATTTTGAGGAGATGCCCTCCTCTTTTTTTATTGTTTATATAGTCGCAGGGGATAAGGATTTTCCACTTGACATAGTCCTTTGGGCTATTTATTATGAATATAGGTAACGCCGCACAATAGAAGAAAATAGTCGTAGAATATAGAGGTTGAACGGACTCCTCTTCAGCCTCTCCTTGAAAGCTACCTCTTGAGAAAACCAATAAAATACAGATGTTTGATGAAAATCATAAAAAATTTTTATGAAACAATCAGATAAATCAATTATAAAACATATCCCCGACTTTCTGGATTATTGCGAAGTTGAAAAAGGCCTCTCCGATAAAACTCAGGAAAATTATAGCCGCTATCTTCAAAGATTCATCAATTGGCTGAGAATGACTAAAAAAGAGGGTTTTTTACCCCATGAACTTACAGCAGATGATATTTGGGATTACCGTCTATATTTAAGCCGTTCTAAGGACAAAAAGGGCCATTCTTTGAAGAAAATAAGCCAGAACTACTATTTAATCGCCCTACGTGCCCTTTTAAGCTATTTTACTGCCAAAGACATAATTTCGCTACCTTCAGATAAAATAACGCTCCCAAAGGCTTTAGAACGCGAAAAAACGCTAAAATTCCTTAATTTAGACCAAATAGAGCGACTCTTACTGACTCCCAATACCAAAACCTCTCAAGACCTTAGAGATAGGGCCATTTTAGAAACTCTTTTCTCAACCGGTATGAGAGTGGCTGAATTGACAGCACTTAATCGGGATCTATTCGCCAACATAAAAGATAAAAAGGACCTTGAGTTAAGTATTATCGGTAAAGGAGGTTATCCCAGAACGGTTTATTTTTCAGAAAGAGCTTTATCTTGGATTAGAA
>Ga0210057_1010420_pt1 | contig 10529 bp, 8 predicted proteins | sample CryGeyCG2114_010_2_FD_183968 | JGI IMG/M metagenome (GOLD analysis project Ga0210057, IMG submission 183968) | Groundwater microbial communities from aquifer - Crystal Geyser CG10_big_fil_rev_8/21/14_0.10 (SPAdes) (version 2) | ecosystem: Environmental > Aquatic > Deep subsurface > Groundwater ...
CATTAATGCCTGCGTTAAAGTGCCTGTTTTATCAATCAAAATTACATCCACCGAACCCAGTGTTTCCGCGGCGTTTAATTTTTTTACCAAACCCCCTTTTGACAAAATCCTTTCCATTCCGATAGCCAAAACCACGCTCACCGCCACGGGAAGACCCTCGGGAATTGCCGCCACCGCGATTGCCACGGAAGTAAAAAACATTGTGGCCGCGGATTCTCCCCTGAAAACACCAATGGCAAAAATAAAAACCAACGCGCCTAAAATAAAAAAACTTAAGAACCTAGCCAGCTTTTTAACGCTTTTTTGAAAAGGAGTAAGGGGGGGCGTTTCTTCTCCCACCATCCGCGCGATTTTTCCGAATTCCGTATTAAAACCGGTTGAAACCACCAGCGCTTCGGCCCAACCCTCTGTTACAAGTGTTCCCATCCAAACCATGTTTTCTCTATCCGGCACGGAAACAGATTCTTTTAGTTTGCCTTTTCTCTTTGAAGAAGCCATCCACTCACCCGTCAAAACCGCCTCGTTAATCTCCAGCCCCCTGCAATCTATCAGCCGCGCGTCTGCCGCCACCTGATCACCGGCAGACAAAATCAAAACATCTCCCGGCACCACCTTGTCGAACAAAATCATCTGTTTCTTGCCCCCGCGCAAAACAGTGGCATATTTTTTCTGAGATTCTTTTAACTTGTCAAGGCTGCGGGAAGCTTTCCCCTCCTGAAAAACACCAATGGCCGTATTAATAACCACGGCAATCAAAATCACGACAGAATCGGTATATGCCCGCAAAACAAGTGTTGCCAAACCGGCGACAAGCAAAATAAAAACCAGAGGACTTTTAATTTGCCTCCAGACCAATCTTAAAAAATGCGGACTTTCTTTTTTATAAAAAGCGTTCGGCCCAAACTTTTCCAAACGCAATTCCGCTTCTTCTTGAGAAAGACCGGCTTTTGAAGATTCCAGCGCTTCAAAAACTTTTTTGACAGACAAACCATGCCAGTTTTTATCCGGCTGAAACAATGTCATTATTAAATATTATAACATACGAAAAACCAAAGCGCAGTATAAACCACAACGGTCGCTAATTGACAAAATGGTTTTTTTATGTATAAATAGAAAAAAGAAAGGCCGCCTGCGTTAAAACTACGGCGGACCAAGGGAGGTGAAAATTGAAAAAGAAATTCGGTAAATTTTTCAGCGGAGAGACAAAACACGGGCATGGGCCATGGGTCAAACGGTACATGCACGCGGCCTCCGTGGCCCAGGCGAAAAGAAATTTTCGCCTTCAGCACAACAAGGAAAACGGACGGATTCCCTACGCTTTCGTGGAAGTAGAAAACGTCCGCGAAGAAAAAACATAAACCAAACCGGCGCGATCGCGCCGGTTTTCTTATCTTTTTTGAAGTTTTTCTATTTCTTTTTTTAATTCTATCATTTTTAGTTCCCTGCCTACAGTCATCTTTATAATTTTTTCAAGTTCTACCACTCTTTCTTTTAATTCATCTTTGGCTTTTTCTTCTTGTTTGTTTGAAGAATAAACTTCATAAGATGCCTTATTCAAACTTTCTGAAAGATCAATAATTTCTGATTCTAAACTTCCCGTTACAAAAAAAGTTCTTTCTGTTTTTGGAATCTCTTCGGCAAAAATTTTAATTTGATTAAAGGACCTGTAAATTGTGAAAGACAAAACCCTGCTTATTATAATTGACATAAACAGTCCTATCAAAGAAAGAATAACAATATTAACATCAAAGGGGGCAACAAAGATTAACACAACAAGGACCACAAGGATGGGGAGCAACAAGAAAAAGCTGAATTTTGCCTTCAAATTATAAAATTTTGACGCAGGTTCTTTTATTTTTATTTTCCTTTCAAAAATTAATTTTCGACATTGCGTTAACACAGGAAAAATAAAACGTTCCGTAAAAAAACTGGAAAAAACAGCCATCAAAAAAATACAAATAAGTCCGCCTATAAAAATTGCTGATATATTAACGAATACTCCGCTAAAATACCATTCCGCTAAAGAAGCAAGAAAAACAACAATAAGCGCATATTTTGCCGCATGCAGCCAATCATCCCTCCTTTTTATTAAAGAATAAAAAACAAATTGCAGGTTTTCATCGGAAATATTGCTTTTAATTTTTCTATCTACAATATAATCATTTAAAATCCTGAGATCTTGTCTTTTTTCTTTTAAACCAAAAATTCTCAAAATTCCATATTCAATACTAGACAATGAAGCAGCGAAAATAAGATAAAAAGGAACACCTATCACAAAAATTAATTTTGTTCCGGTTAGGTCAAAACGAGCTTGACTTAAAATTAAGCAATAACCAAAAGAGGCAGAAAGAATGGCCCACGTGACGATGGAAGAAAAAGCAGCTAAAGTATACGGAATTGGTTTTCCAAAAATCTTTTTCATATAAAATATTTTTGAAACTTTTTCTTTTTCATTAAATATATAAAAAGCCGAAAGAAGAAACCTTTTAATGAGGGGAATAAATTAGAAATAAATGCAAAACTTTCTTGGAATTTTTTAATATGCATAACTTTTTTAAGTTCTTTTAATTCATATTTAGGATTGATTATTTTTTGGGCGATTTCAGCTCCGCTTATTACTGCCGGTTTAATTCCCTCTCCGGATGTTCTAGAAGTTAATCCAGCGGCTTCTCCTGCTAAATAAATATTTCCGAAGATGCATCCTTTATATAAAACACTAAGAGGAGCTCCTTCTAATTTGCAATTACTATAACTCATATGATTTTCTTCAAGAAAATCTTCCAGAATTTTTCTTGCCTCTGCCGGACTTAATTTTTTAGGATCAAAGCCAATTCCTATGTTGCTATGAGTTTTATGAGGGAAAATCCAAATATACCCTTCCTTTATTTTTTTATCATTGGTAAATATTTCTAATTCATTAGTAATTTTGGGAATTCGATAAACTAATCCTAAAAGAAATTTTGTCTTTAATTTTAGAAATCTTCTTACAATAGAATTTGCCCCATCAGCTCCCACAAGATATTTAAAAGAAAAATCCCCCCGGTTAGTAATTACTTTGTCTTTTTCAATCTTAGTAACTATTGTTTCGGTTAGAATATTAATATTAGGATAATCTTTAATATTAGAAAGCATTATCTTCCCAAGAAGATCTCTGTCAACTATGCTTATGTTCTTAAAAAATTTTATCTCGTATCTTTTTTTAGAAGTATGAAATATTTGTTTTTTAAAACTCCTTACATCTTCTTCGGTGAGACCGAACTGTTCTTTAAAATTAGTAAGTCCGCCACCACAAACCTTAGGCCCAATCGTCTTGTTTTTCTCTAACAACAAGACAGATTTCCCAGAATCTTTCAAGGTTTCCGCGCATTTTAATCCGGCAGGACCAGCTCCGATTATGATAACATCATATTTTTTCATATTTTTGTAAGAAAAAGGTAAAATCCTTCAAAAGATACTTAGCCTAAGCATTTTATTTTCTTTCTAAGATTATAACACAATTATGACATTTGATGTAAAAACCGGGAGGAGCTCATCTTTCGTGAAATACCCTTGTTTTTATTTTAACAGAAAATAAACACTTAAAAAACACCCTTCTCCTCTTTTCAAGTTTGATGGAATTAGTGTATTTCATGTATAATGAAAGGGTAAAGAAATAAAAAAAAACTCCAAAAAAATTAGGAAAACATGATGGCAAAAAAGGAAAAAAGCAATAAAGAAAAAAAAATAAAAGATGTTATCAAAGAATTAGAAGAAACCCGAACTGCCTTAATAAATATGTTGGAGGATGTGGAGGAAGCAAGAAAAAGAGCAGAGGAAGAAAAAAACAAAACTTTAGCCATCATTAGAAATTTTGCTGATGGGTTGCTAGTCTTTGATGCCGGGAGTAATCTTATTTTAATCAATCCTCAGGCTGAAGATTTTTTAAGAATAAAGGGCGAAAAAATCATCGGTAAAACAATTTTAGAACTCTCTAAGATTAGCGCCTTGAAAAGTTTAATAGAAATTTTAGGAAAAAAGTCGGAAGAAATTTTTAGAAGAGAACTCGAAGCCAATAAAAACTTAATTTTAGAAATCAGCGCTCTTCCAATAATAAGTGAAAAAGAAAAATTGGGAGTTTTGGTAATTTTACATAATATCACCCGAGAAAAATTAATTGAAAAAATGAAGACAGAATTTGTTTCTCTGGCCGCCCATCAATTAAGAACTCCGTTGTCAGCGACAAAATGGACTCTAAAAATGCTGTTAGACGAAGACCTCGGCAAAATACCTAAAGAGCAAAAAGAATTTTTAGAAGGCACCTACAAATCAAACGAAAAAATGATTGCTTTGGTTAATGATCTTCTAAATGTGACGAGAATTGAAGAAGAAAAATATCTTTATCAATTAATCTTAACTGATATTGGGGAATTAGTTGAATTGGTGTTGAATCCCTACAGAGAAGAAATAGAAAAGAGAAAGATTAAAATTGAATTCAAAAAACCGGCGAAAAAACTGCCAAAAACCATGATAGACGTTGAGAAAATAAAAATAGCTATTGATAATATTATCAACAACGCTATAACCTATACTCCTACCGGGGGGAAAGTGACGATTTCTTTAAGTGGCAATAAAGAAGAAATAGAATTCTCGGTTAAAGACACCGGGATAGGGATTCCTGAAAATCAACAAGAAAGGATCTTTACTAAATTCTTTAGGGGCGCTAATGCGACAAAAATGGAGACCGAAGGCACTGGCTTAGGTTTATTTATTGTTAAAAATATCATTGAAGCGCACGGGGGCAAAACATGGTTTGAATCCAAAGAAGGTGTGGGGACAACTTTTTATTTCAATCTCCCCGTCAAACAAAAAAACAAATAAGTTTTTCCAATTCAGGCCAGCCAATAGAAACTGAACGAGCACAAATCGGTAAATAACCTTTTTTGCGGCCCCAACCGGATTCGAACCGGTGTTACATGGATGAGAACCATGCGTCCTGAACCACTAGACGATGGGGCCAATTTTATCTATTTTTCCACGCCTTTTCCTGGCGCGCAAGCAATTTTTCTTTGTTTTCCGGATGAGCCATGATTTCTTCCACAATTTTTTCCATTCGCATGGACTGCGAACCTTTTATCAAAACCAAATCCCCTTCCTCAATAATATCCTGCGCTTTTATGCCCGCCTCTTGCGAAGTGGAAAACTCAAAAATATTTTCAACCGGAAAATTTAATTCTCTCAATCCTTCGGCAATAAATTTTGCCCGCGGCCCGACCGCAAATACAATACTAACCCCCGCCTTAATAATAAATTCCGCCATGCTTTTATGCGCCTCTATGGCATACTTTCCCAATTCCAACATATCACCCAGCACCGCGATTTTTCTTTTCGCTTCCATTTCCCCCATTGTTTCCAGCGCCGCAGCCAAAGCCAATGGCGAAGAATTATAACTATCGTCTAAAATCAAACTATTTTTTACTCCTTCTATCGGCTTAAAACGGCCCGGCGGTGATTCATAAGAATTCAAAGAATTGCCCATATCAACAAAATTCAAACCTACAGCCCTGCCAACCGCCAAAGCAGCCAAAGCCGGATACACGTGATGTTTGCCGAACACGTTAAAAAGACGCACGGGAATACTGGTACCCTCGCAATCAACCTTAAAATTAATTCCATGCTGGTCAGCCATAATTTTATAATTTGAAGCAACCAAATCAGCACCCTCGCCAAATCCGTAAGTTAAAATCTTTGCCTTGGTTTTTTCTTTCAAATCATAAACAGTATCATCATCACTGTTTAGCACAAAAAAATCATCCACTTCTAATTTTTTCAAAATTTCAGATTTTTCCTTGGCAACCGCTTTTGGACTGGCAAAAAACTCCACATGCGTAGGAATATCAGATAAAGCCGTAAACACAACAATATGCGGTTTCAGCCACGAAGATATTTTTTTCATATCACCGGGCCTGTCTACCCCGGTTTCTAAAACCAGCCACTTTGGATAATTCGGCGCCCAAAACATCAAAACAAGGCCTCTAAAAATATTCCACAGCCATAAAAACGGATTAAGCCAGGCGTTTTCACAACCCAAAACAACCAAGGGTACGCCTATTTCACTATTAAAACTTTTCTGACTTTTCCTTATTTTAAATTCTCCGGCCAAAACAGCCGCCACCGCATCCTTGGTGGAAGTCTTGCCCACACTTCCGGTAACAGCCGCGATTTGCGGTTTATAACGCCAAAGAACCATTCGCGCTTCCAGTGTAATTATTACCACTATTATTTTCTTTAAAACAGTTTTCATATTTTACCTATCAGGCGGCACTTCATAATAATTAAACAAAAAACTCATTATGTCCATAAAGGGATTGGTTAAGGTATGAGAGGCGTAACGCACGCCCTGCGGCTTTTTTAGATAAAGGAAAACCACAAACTCCGCGTCAAAAGCCGGGCCGTAACCAAAAAATGAATGCAAAGATTGATCATCGTAATAACCGGCCTCATGCTCCTTGGGTAATTGCGCGGTGCCGGTTTTCGCGGCCACGCTATATCTATCCATTTTTACCGTTCCGCCCATTAAAGCGTCATCCGTCACTTTCACCAGCATCCTTGTTATTTCTTTACTGGTTTCTTCTTTCAAAACCCGCTTAAGAACCACGGGTTTAGTAATTTCGTCTCTGACTCCGTCCACGCTCACCTTCTCCACAACGTAAGGCCTTACCAGCACGCCGCCGTTGGCCAAAGAGGCAACGGCAACGGTAAACTCAATCGGGCTTATGGCTATACCCTGTCCGAAAGAAGCTGTGGCAAATTCAACATCGCGAAAAGAAGAAAGATTGGACAAATCACCCGATGTTTCCGCCGGCAAATCAATTCCGGTTTTCTCTCTAAAGCCGTAATCTTCAAAATAATCCAAAAACTTTTTCTTGCCCAGTTGCTGCATAATAAATATCGCTCCGGTATTTAAAGATTCATTTAAAATATCCTGGATACCCGCGCGCCCCCTTGCTTTACCATCATAGTTCTCTATTTTAGCGCCGTTCAGCACAACATAACCGTTATCAACGTATGTAGTGTTTTGATCAATTCTTCCCGCGTCCAAAGCGGCGGCCATGGTAAAAGGCTTCATTACCGAACCTAATTCAAAAATATCCGAAATTAGGGAGTTGCGAAAATAAGAAATATCTTCAACCTCATTATAATAATTCGGGTTAAAATCCGGCTTGCCGGCCATGGCAATAATGGCGCCTGTTTTCGGATTCATTATTATGCCACCTGCCTCCTCGGCATCCCAATCATCAACAAGATCCGCCAGTTTTTTTTCCAAAAAAGACTGAACGCTCGGTTCTATCGTTAAAACAATATCATAACCGGTCAAAATTTCCGTACCAAGAATTTCTTTACCCAGGTCAAAAAAAGACATCGCGAAAGAAGCCCTTGTTTTTAAACTCTCCTTTTTGCCCTTCAACACGTCTTCATAATAATTTTCCAATCCGTATCTACCTACCAGTTCGTCTCCTTTGTATCCCACAAAACCAAGAACTTGAGACGCCAAAGAACCTCCGGGATAAAAACGCCACTGCTCGGGATAAAGCCCCACCCCCTCAATTTTTAAAGCCTCTATTTTTTTAACGGTCTCATCCTCTATGCGATGCGCGATGATTTCAAACGGATCATCTTTTTTGCTGGCTCGCTCAACACACAATTCTTCGTCAACGACGACAATTTTATTCAATTCTCCGCAGACAAATTCCGCGTTTTCTACTAAAGTAGGATTGACGGCCACCAAAAAACCACTCTTGACCGTCCCTGCCGTCAGCGGAGGCAAGGTATCGCTTTTGTTCTTGAAATAAATGTCGCCTCTTACAGAAATGGATGGAGGAGACTGATAAGGCGCGTTATATTGTCTTTCTGCCTTTGATAAATAAAAATCATGGCCGGAAACCTGAATAAAAAACAAACGACCCGCCAAAAGGCCGGCGAAAAACAAAAAAAACAAACCCAAAATCCGGACCCGCGTTTTAAAACTACCTAAGTTCCTGCCCATAATTATTTCCCATTGCGGCGATTCCGGAAACAGAAATATAACCGTCAGGACCGGCTTCTACAAAACCCAGATTTCTGGCATAAGAGATATCAATCCGATTCAATTTGGTAATATAATCGGCTTCCACTTTTTGAAATTCTCTTTTAATTTCCGTAAGTGCCCGCAAATTATCATTTCGTTCGGCGGTCTTAAGAACCGCCAAATTCATAAAATATATGTAAAGGAATCCTAAAATAAAGGCGCTCAAAAGCAATCCCCCGAACAAATATTTTGAGTATTTTCCCCAAGTTTCAATTTTTATAAAAATATTCATAATTTCACTATTGCCCGCAACTTGGCGCTTCGGCTGCGAGGATTTATTTTAATTTCCTGTTCGGAAGCGCTAATTGGTTTTTTTGTTAAGATATTTCCCGCGCCTTCATTCTTTTTTTCTTTAAAAAAATTTTTTACCATCCTGTCTTCAAGCGAATGAAAAGAAATAACCACCAATCTGCCGCCTCTATTAAGCAATTCCCAACTTTTTTCCAATCCTTCCGCCAATGCGTTTAGTTCGTCGTTTACCGCAATTCTCAAGGCCTGAAAAGTTCTGGTAGCCGGGTTTATTCGCTGTCTTTTTTTTCCATGCGGTACGCTTTTTTTTATTACTTCCACCAAATCAAACGTTGTGGCAAAAGGAATTTCTTTTCTTCTTTTCGCAATATTCCGACTAATCCTTCCGGCGTATCTTTCTTCTCCGTATTCTTTTAAAACTTTAAAAATTTCCTCCTCGGGCCATTTATTCAAAATGTCTCCGGCGGTAATATCTTCAGGCCCCAATTCGGATTTATAAGTCATAATTAACGGCTCGTCCCTTAAAAAACTGAATCCCCTCCCCGAATTCTCCAACTGTTCCGAGCTCATCCCTAGATCAAAAAGTATTCCGTCCACAAATTTGATTTTTAAAGATTTCAAAATTTTGTCCAAATTCCTAAAATTATCATTTACCAAAATAAGGTTTCCGTCTTTTTTGAAAATTGAAAATTGTCCCGCCACAGCGGGATCCCGCATTTGGCGGGAAAAACTGGAAATTAATTTGTCTAACAACTGTCTGTCTTGGTCTATCCCGATTAATTTCCCACCGGGCAATAATCTTGGAATTATCGCCCCGCTGTGTCCGCCACCGTCCAATGTGGCATCCAAAATCGTTTCCCCCTTTTTCGGATCTAAATATTTTATCACTTCGTCTAAAAGAACCGGGATGTGCGCCATCAATAAATTCCCAATTCTCCTAATTTTTCCGCCAAGACGTCGGTCTGTTTTTCAATGCGATTTTTGTAATCCTCCCATGCTTTCTCATCCCAAATTTCCAGTTTTTTAAAAACTCCGGCAATTACCACTTTTTCCTTCAAGCCGGCGAATTGTTTCAAATAATCCGGAATCAAAATTCTCCCCAAAGAATCCAAGGAGACATCTACCGCGCCGGCCAAAAATAGCCTGGCAAAATTTCTGTTGTCGGGCTGACCCATTGGCAAAGAACTCAATTTTTCCGCCACCTTGTTCCATTCATCTATTGGATAGACAAACAAACACTTATCAAGGCCGCGCGTAATTACCGCTTTTTTACCCAATTCTTTACGAAACTTAACCGGTACAGCCACCCGTTTTTTCGTATCTAAATTATGTGCGAATTCTCCAATTAACATGGTTATCCCCGTTATCCACAGTTTTATCCACAATTTACCACCTTGTTTACATTATATACCACCAATCGCCATATTCCAACAACTCACTTGTGGATAACTCCGACGCTCCAATTTCATGCTGGAAAAAATTTTTGTTTTGCAGTACTATAAAACAATGAACGCCGCAAAAATAATTAAAATAATTACACCAATTTTTGTAATTTCGATTATTACCGTCTTTCTGATTCAACCGCCAGAATCAGCCATAAAATTAGCCAAAGAAAAAATAGACACTGCCAAAACGGGAGTTGCCAATCTTGCCGCCGGTTTAAAAAAAGGACCGGAAAACAACAGCGCCAAAAATCCGCCAACTGATTCGCAAACCGCCAACGTTTACTCCGGTCTTTCTCCGGAAAAAGAGCAAAAATATATATCAACAATTGAAGCGCTGGAACAAGAATTAAACGAATGGAAATCCCGGGATCCGGAAATAAAAGAAACAATAAAAACAATTACAAAAGAGGTGCCCGTTGAAAAGATAGTGGTTAAAGAAATCGTAATAAAAGAACCGTGCAATTACAACATACCCATTATAAAATATGTTAATGCCGTACCTGAGGCAAATTCGGCAGTGATTAGATGGGAAACAGACAAACTAACCAAATCGGAAATTTCCATCTGGGGCGGCGGTTTTGCTGAACCGGAAATTTTTCCCTCCACTTTTCCAACGGCCACCCACCATCGCGTCACAATCACGGGACTGAATCCTCTGACTCTTTACAGATACGAAATTCGCGCGTACACAATGAAGAACGGAGAAATTTTAGGAGAATCTAAAGAAACAG
>Ga0210057_1010421_pt1 | contig 10529 bp, 16 predicted proteins | sample CryGeyCG2114_010_2_FD_183968 | JGI IMG/M metagenome (GOLD analysis project Ga0210057, IMG submission 183968) | Groundwater microbial communities from aquifer - Crystal Geyser CG10_big_fil_rev_8/21/14_0.10 (SPAdes) (version 2) | ecosystem: Environmental > Aquatic > Deep subsurface > Groundwater ...
ATTGTTATTTAGATAAAATCATCAACCTTGACATTAAGCGCTTTTGCTATCTTTTTGAGCGTATCAAGCGTTGGGTTCTGGTTTTTTCCAGTTTCAATTTTTACAATCGTGTTGAGGGCGACATCAGCTAATCGTGCTAGTTTTTCTTGCGATAATCCTCGGGCTTCTCTTAACTTTCTTAACTTTATGACTCTGTCTGACATAAAATTGCCTATGGTTAGTGTATTTAGTGTATTATGTTGTTCAAATAACTATTTTAATACTACACCTAGAATCAAATTATGTCAAGTAGTTTATTATAATACTAGTAAAGAGATATTTATTCATTTACAACAGGCAAAAAACAAAACCTGTTTTTAGGCTCATGCAACCAAGCGCGCCTCATGTTGCATATATGCATATTTGCCAGATGAGGCGCGTATGTATGGTTATTGCTTGGTCAAAAAATTGAGATTGGATACCACGCGCTCAACAATTGCCCGATACCCTACCGACTGCGGATCCGGATACACCATACTGATGCGCAGTATGGTGTTATTTTTTTCGCGATGAGGAACTAGCACCACATCAAACGTGCCCAGCCCCCGCACCCGGTATCGATACCCTTCTGTGTCACCCACGCGCGTAACGACTGGATTCTGAATTCCTTCAACAAGATCGCCGGTTTCTTTTTCGTACATTGATTGAGCATAGGATGCGAGATGAGTATCAGACGAAATATTTTCAAGAGAAAAATGCATCAAAATACCATCATATATTTCAGTACCATCGCCTTGTGTGGGACCATGATAATACAATCGCAGCGACCGGTCTTCGTTCGCCTGCGCCTTCATTTCCGGAGGATATGACACATGCAGACCCAAATCAGGATCCTCGAATATGTTCCATGAACTCACATCTGAAAATCCTTCAACATTAAGCGGCGACGTATCAAGCCGAACGGGTATCATGCGAGCTTCCGGATTGTTCATAAATGTCGGCGTGCGCGCTACGGTACTGATGCCAAAAAAGGCAAACAAAAAATAGTACACAATCACGCACCCAAGCATCGCCCATACGCCAAACCGATGCTTAATCCATTGCAACAATGCACCAAGCATGCCGTATACCGCCATACTCGCGAGCACCAGCGTTCCAATGAGTATGCCGCCCAGAGTAACTGACGGATCGGCAAACAGCGGCGTCACTATCGCCCGCGGCAGAATAATAAACGGCGCGCCGAGCACTTCCGCGAACCGCAGCACGAGCCCGAGCGTGGCGAACAATACGATTAAAAAGCCGAACAGCGCGCCAAAGAGCATTCCTTTTTTGTACATCATAAAATAGTCTTATATATAATACTACTATACCATACGACATTCGCGCGCAAAAAGTTACTCATTGACTAAACATTCTCAAAACAGTAAGATTATCTGTCATTTTGATCATTCGCAACCAAAACAATGGAGGCGCCATATGGCCACAAAGCGCGGGTTATGCATCAGCCGAAAAGATCTCGATGGCATCCGTGCGCGCTATAACGGCACGACTGCTTTGCGGCACACGCTTGAATCAATTCGCACCCACCGCGAACTCGTGGTGTTTTTCACCCACTTTGTTCAATTCAGCCTGCCGTTCAGCGCGGGCGCGGCGCACCTCGCGGGAACCATCGCGAACGCGTCGCACCTGTTTCTTGATGCGCAGACAACAGCGCCAACCCTTGCCGACCGAAGCTACGAAGTCGCCCGCTCAGTATTTGCGGCGCTCGAAGGGGATTTCGCGGACCATCGAGCGCTTGCCCAGTACTTTCTTCATGAGTTGTCTCGCTACTGTTGCGGCGTTCAGTCGCTCGACGGAATGCCCGCTGAGGTAGACTCGGATACGCGGCAGTCGATGCAACACATTCGTGACGGATACGGGCTAGGGCGCGTACTTTCGGACGAAGAACTGTTCACCGCGTTCGGATTTCATCTTGGGGCGGAATTGCTCGGCGATGCTGAATTCAAAATCATCGACACGCACCTGCGCGCGCACCGCCCCTCGCTTGTTAGCCACCTTGAACAGCAGACAACCGTCATCAATGGTGAGTCGCATGACGCGTACGCGTGGATCAGTATCCACGCGCATGTCGAAGTCGAACACTTCAACAAAGGGCTTGCGGGCGCACATCTGGCGCTCAAGCACTACGCCGGCCCGCACGACAAGCTGGCCATACGCGCGCGGATGCTTGATGGCTTCGCCGCGTTCGCGCGGATGCAGGCATCTGCCATGACGCGCCTCTAACCAAAAACACCCGAGTCTCGCAGACCCGGGTGTTTTCTATGCGATAGATTGTATGTGAATTGTAGTCGTCGACCCTTTGATATCAACCTCCACATCATCCCCTGCCGTGTGCCCGAGCAGTGCCTGGGCAATGGGCGTGTTATGGGAAATAATTCCCTTTTCCGGGCTGGCCTCCGCGGACCCAAGAATCTGATATGTCTTTTCAACGCCATCCTGCGTGAACGTCACTGTACTGCCAATCACCACTTCATCGCCGCCGAGCGACGTATCAATAATAATCGCCTTCCGGAGATGATCCTCAGTGTCCAGTATGCGCTGGTTGAGCCCGCGCAGTTTTCCTTTCGCAATCTGGTACTCCGCGTTCTCCGAAAAATCCCCGTTCGCGGCCAAACGGTGCACTTCCGCGGCCAGCGCCGGGCGCGATTGTTTCATGCGCGCGAGCTTTGCTTTGAGTTCATCAAACTTCTCCTGCGTCATGTGCGGATCAACCGAAAGGTTCGTATATTTTTCCGCTTTTCTTTTGGGTACCTGCATGCGTTAGCTCTCGAATAATTGATCAAGTGAATGAATGGTGGCAATGGCGTAGTCCGTCAGATCAAAATCGTGCTTCCGCCGTTCAAGATAGAGAAAATCCACGCCAGCCTGATGCGCGAACAGCGCGTCTTCGTTGCTGTTGCCCACGTAAAGCGTCTGCTTCGGCGTACTTTTGAGTACATCCAGCACATGGAAAAAGCTGGCGGGATCCGGCTTTTCCGCATACTCGCTCGAGGTGATTGAAAAGTAATGATCAACCGGCCCTTTGTTGAGCTTCCCCACTTCCATCTCCGCAATCCACGACGGCGCGCCCGTAATAATAGACGTCTGCTTGTTATAATCCTTAATCCGGTGCAGCGCGGGCTCGGCATCCTCGTACGCGTACGTCTCTCTGCCCCGGCCTTCAATCGTATCTATCACGTGAAAATGATTCCAAAACACATCAGGATCCAGTTTGAACAACTCCTCAATAATCCGGTTCCGTCCCGCCTCAAACCAAAACCGGTCCATCGCCGTCTCGTCCGGCTCAGACCCGCCCAGGTCGCGCACCGCGCGGCGCGTGGTCGCGTGGCGGTACGTATCAATGGTGTGCACAAGCGTGCCGTCTAAATCAAATGAAATGTGGTCGTAGCGGTCAATCAGTGATGCCATACATTATGCCGTCGTTCGAATAAGCGCCAGCTTCTCGGTTCTCGAGAGGCGCTTTATTCTATACTCTTCACGCGATGCTGTCGAGCGCGTACGGAACCGCCGCGAGTAGACCAGCTTCACCGGTCGACGCGCGCGCGTATATTTCGCGCCGAGCGCGCCTTCATTATGTTCGGCAACGCGTTTTTTCAAATCAACCGCAATACCCGTATACAGCGTCTTATCCTTACATGCAAGAATGTACACGTGGTACATGCTACTCAGGCTTTTCTTCTTCTTCAACCAGCTCATCGCCGGGAATAGCGAACTCTTCCATCAACGCGATCACCTGGTCTGAGGTGTCTTTGTGATCCGGCGTTTTTGTTGCCGGCGGTTCTTCTGTTTTTTCGTCGTAGTCGTGCATATGGAGTGAACGGCTACGTCGATGTAGCCGTTGCGTTATGTTAATTGATAGTAAACGTGTGCGCCTGTGCCGCCCACTTGCTCAACTTTACCTTCGTTTTCCAGTTCCTGCAAATATTTTGTCACGGTTGAATCCGCAATGCCGAGTATTTTTTCAAAATCATTATTCCGCGCCTTTTTATGTTGCGCGAGATATGCAAGCATTTTTTGCTTGTATTCCTCTTTCTGATTCGTCCGAGCCCGCGCAATCTTTCCAATTCCGGAATCACTCTGCACCGAAAATCCCCGGCTGAGGAGAAAGCCGATGATGATGCCGACAATGAGGATAAAGAATGGAGGCATATTGTTTAACGCAAAGCTTTTTTTAAAGGCTTAATTCGTTTCTCGTATTCTTTCAAGACTTCTCTCAACACATAACTTAAATTTGAATCTTTTGGAACCTTTCCTTTTGCTCTATTCCCTTTTGGAAAAACAATATTCTGAATTAATGTTTCTATATCTTTCAAATACTTTCCATTTTGAATTCTAAAGATAGTAAAACGATCTCACTTCCGAGCATGTCTATCTTTTAAATGCCAATTAATTCTACCGCGCACATTTTTCGTTAACATCCTTCACAATACGCGAAAACGTGAATGCAGGCAATCCGAGTGTTCTAGATTGCCTGCTGACACAAGGACCCAAAGGTCCTGGTTAGCGTATTTAAAACAATCCAGTCTTTCATAAAAAGCTGAATGTATCAAAAATCAACCACTCACCCCTCTCCATCTTACCCACCTCCAACAAACAAAAAAGCCCTTGCGGGCTTTTTTTATAGTATCAGTAGCGAAGCTTATGCTTTACTCACTTTTACTGCGTTAGGACCCTTTGGTCCATCCTCAACTTCAAATGTTACGGAATCGCCTTCACTGAGTGAAGCGAAGTCAACACCGACAAGTTCGTTTGCATGAAAGAAAAGATCTTTTTCTTCTCCATCACGTTTGATGAAACCGAAATTTTTGTCGGATACTAACTTAGTGATTGTGCCTGTTTGCATGTAATCAGTATTTAATTAACTAATAGCACAGTTGCTATGCAACTGCTCTCAAAATCTTTCCAGCAATTATCTCGACCAAATGTCTAGAAACAGTATATGAGTACATATATATTATCACATTAATATAGTTTTGTCAATAGAAGAACTATTACTACTAATTACCTCCAATATTCGAAAAAAATCAATAAAAATGCAGGCAATCCAAGTGTTCTGGATTGCCTGCTGGTAGAAGGACCCTTCTGGTCCTAGTTGGTGTTGGCGCCGTAGCCTGCCGGGTCTGCGTGCGTCTCCCAGATATGCCGGACAACGCCTTCGGCGTCGCGGACCGTGCCATGCGAAAGGATGACCTCGAACTGGCCCCAGATGGCGTATCCGCCGTCGCGCCAGTATGGCCCGTTCTCGAGCTCCGGGCCGACCCAGACAATCTTGTAGTGCCAGGTCTCACCGGATCCGCCGCGAAGAGCGCCGTTCCACTGGTTGTCCTCCCAGGCGTCAGGACCCCAGAGTGCGCCGTTGAAGCGTGCGTCGTCCCAGCCCTTGGACCATGTCATCTTGAGACGGTCTCGGCCGTAGGTGGCGTCGCCCCAGACCGTGCCGTCGAGCTTCTTGTCCACGCCATCAGCCGGACCGTTGAACAGTCGAGCGTTGTAGTTGTACCCGAACTGATCGAACCCGTTTCCGTTTGCCGGCTTTGCGGCAAACTGCGCGGGCTGGTCGATGACGGCCTGATCAATGCCGGTCGGCGGCGAGGTGCCGCAACCGACGACGAGTGCCGTGATCGCGATGAATACTGTGAACTGCGTGCGCATAGTGTGCCTCCTCTGAGTGCGGGGTTGTGCGCGAAACATCGTGAAAGAACCGTGTGCATTCTACACGATGTAGTTGCAAAAATCAATCCAAAATCAGCAAAAAAATAAACGTTTTGCCGATGAGAAACGAACCGCTTATAATTTTACATCAATGGCGCCCTCGCCACCCTCGTTCACCTTTGCGTCGCTGAATGCGTACCCATACTCCCGTAGCATACACCGCACAACATACCCCAAAACAGGTCCATCATTTGAATGCACCCCTTTTCCGGTGATGATCCTGACTAGGGAATGGCCCGCGGTTTCAGCCTCATGCAAAAAGGCGTTTACCGCTTCTTTCGCTTCTTCGCGGGTATGTTGGTGCAAATCCAGCGTTGCGTCCGGCGTTCGCGCGTATTTATTCGGCATAAAGACTAATCATAAGCGAGAACAAAACTATCTGCTTCATAAAAAACCAAACACAAGCATTACAATATTTAGAATCAGCAGTACAAACACAACGAGGTACATTACTGCCAGAAACGCCGCATTCCAAACAATTTTTTTTCTGCGCACAAACAGAAACCTTAAATACCAAATCTCAAAAACAGACAAAACCATAATCTTTAAAGCGGTTGAAAATTTTTCAATGTACAATGAAGCTCCATTGAACAACTCGAGCACATAACCCAATCTTCGAGGGAAAGCTAAACCGTCAAAAACTATAATAATTGCCAATGCCGCAAGTATTACTAGGTTAGTATTTCGTTTGAACCATGATGGGTTCTTTTTTTCTGTATCATCCACGCCACCCCTTCTTTTTCTTATGTATCTATTAACAAAAAATGTTATCACGCAAGATAACGCATAAAGATATATAACCTCTACGGCGATCATAATCCCAATCATCACGCTTGTCGGCAAATCAAAATCGCTAAAAATCAGTTGTGGCGCGATAATAGTAAAATATGCCGGAACAACCAACACCAATGCCAACGCATTAAAAATAAATGTCCCAAAAGAGAGGGTATCGCAACCCCAACTCATTGCACAACCCAGTGCGGCTCCTATGACAAAATACATCGTTAGCGCAGCTAAGATAATCACAGCCACCAGAGTAATGATTTTTGTGCGAGACGGCTTTAGAAATTTTAATATTTCACTTTTCATTTTATGCTGTTATGTACGAGATTTTTTCTATTTTTAAGTTATATCCCCGTATAGTTGCTCCAAAGAGTAAAAACCAACAATCTATATAAAGAGTACACCAACAAACCTAATCCTGCCAGTATAAATGTAATTGACGCGATCTTATCACGCGCAACTTTGTATCGAAACCCATACATACCTCCAATGATTGTATAAATCCCAGAAATAATAGACAAAGCAACAATAACATTAATGAGAACATCATTATAAACCGTAAAACTCCTATCTTGAAAAATAAAAACAATCAATCGAGGGACAACAACGAACAAGAAAAGAACCAACAAAACTACGTTTTTTTTGAATAAATTTTTCATACTGCTCTCTTTTTTAGATAAACCAAATTTCTCTAAACCGCTCGCGGGTATTATGATGCTATTCTCCCAGTTTTCTGAATATATTGTCCATATCCGATACGTCAGGATCAACGGTCAGCGAGCGGTTGCTGAAGCCGGTCAGGTTCAAAGTGTCGAGTGATCGGACGCGCGAGAGCGCAACATAGCCCATGCCATGGCCGAACGTGTTGGCGAGGTTGATTTCCGCGGCCGGCAGAGTCATGCCCTGGCTTTTATGTATGGTGATTGCCCAGGCAAGACGGAGCGGCAGCTGCATAATTGCCGCAATGACGCTGTCGCTGTCTTCAAGCGCCCAGCTTGAGCGCGACACACTGATGCGCTTCCCGCTTTTGATGCGCACCACCGGAAACAGTTCCTCATCATCGTCTTCCCAAAAGTCGACCACCTCCCCCATGGTGCCGTTTACGTATCCGGTTTCAAAATTATTTTTAGTGAACATGACGATTGCGCCAATCTTCAGGTCGAGCGTGCGCGGAATTTTGTTGTAATCGGATTTCAAACGTTCAACCGCTTTTGCCTCCCCGCGCGTTTTCATCTTGAATGTGTATGGTTCGCCGGAAAGATTTTCTAATTCCGTTTCGTTCACCGCGTCCGCGTCCGCGTTGCGTGAAAATAATTTGGTGATGTGCTTTTCACTGGTGACCGGCTGGCGAAAACGCGCCTGCAAAATTTCTTCGGTCTCATACGAAACCCGGCTATGGCGAATATCGTTCAAGACCTGTAAAAATGTTTCGTCTTCGTGGCGATACTGTTCATCAAGATAGCAAACGGTCAAATTCGCGCTCTTCCATGATTCCGCCTCATACGCCAGAATGGCTTTGGTCCGGTCTGTGCGCACGGGAGAGAGCTGAAAAAAATCTCCACACAAAACAACCTGCAATCCGCCGAACGGCTGCACGCTCCGGCGCACGGCTTTGCAGACTTCGTCCACCATGTCCAGCGTGCGCGCGTCAATCATTGAAATTTCATCAATAATCAAAACATCGGTTCCAAGGAACCGTACCTGTGTTCGGTCGTCGTCCGCGATTTTTTGCAACTCTCTTCCTTTTAATTCTTCCTTCACGCCGATTCCGGACCATGAATGGATGGTGGTGCCGTCGAGGTGCGTTGCCGCTATGCCGGTCGAGGCCGTGATGGCAACCTTTTTGTTGTGCTGTTTCAAATACTGAATGAATTCATTCAGCACGTACGTTTTTCCGCTGCCGGCCGGGCCGGTTAGAAAAACATTTTTTCCTTTTTTCAGAATCGTGAGGGCTTTTTTTTGCGTCATGGTGCTCTCAACGGTAACGGTTTTATGCGAAAAATGCAATGACGTTACGCGTGGCGCAATTCGTCAATGCCCCACATTATTGGATTGTTTTTGATATACGCACGGATATTCCACAATTCGCGTTCGGAACGGATGACACGGTCGTGGAATGATCGTTGCCAGGCGAATCCATGGTGCCCAAAATCATTTCGCATGCATTTCGTAACAAATTCCTTGTACGATTTTACAATTTTTGATAATTGACCGTATGCATTTCCTGTAGGGGCAGAACATTGTTCTGCCCCTACCCAATGGACACGCATGCAGATAATGGCGTGAACATGATCCGGCATGACAACAAAACAATCAACATCCACGTTGTCATAATAATTTTTGCTGTTACCCAACGCCTCGTGCGCGACAATTCCACATGTGTTCAATCCCATAACACCATTCCGAATTTCACCAAACCACGGCTGTCTGTTTTTTGTGCATATGGTCACAAAATACAAACCCGGCGTCGAATAATCATATCCGCGCCAACGGTTTGATTTTCTATTTTTCATTTCCCTCCCCATTTGGAATCAACAACCCAGCCCCGTGAACCCTAATCGAACCAAACCTGTCAAAACCGCAACCATAATCATTGGCAGCACAAATACATATTTGTATTTTTGTTTTCGGTTTTTTGTTCGACGGTCAATATACAGCCCGACCAACACCATGATAACAACATCAATAATGGGCCCCACAATGAACAGCGCTATTTTTGAATCCAGCCATTCCATTTCATATCCAATAATCTGAACGAGCCAAAATGGCCACGCGACCAATATGGCGGCAATACCTAAACCGATGGGGATGCAGAGGGTTATAAAACCTCTTTGATCGTTTAACATTATTTTGATGTTAATTTTTTAACACATAAAACAAGCAGACCCAATAGCCATGCGACGAATGTAACTATTACACCCACAAAGACGTGTTTTGCCACAAGGTTAATCCAAATAGCCGCAAACCAAGTTAAACCAACAAAGGGAATGATTACTCCTAATAAATTTTTTGTCTCTATTCTTTTGAACGAAAAAAGTAAAAAAATCATCCAGAAAAGATAAGCAAAACCAAAAGAAAGAATCACACGATCAACGTCTGTATATCAAAAATGACCTCTCACCAAGGGATTGAATAACGTGTAGATACGACCAACAATCGGCAATGATATTAATGAAACCAGTACGCCTGTCAGAAATATAAAAAATCTATTTTCGAAATATTTTTCTGAGCTAGCCATATGTTTTGTTTAATAGCTTAATGCTCGTATGATGTCCCACTCACTTGTGGAGCTAGGCACTGCTCCATATAGCCGCGTAAATATGCCAATCCCGACTCGCTTACGTCGCATGTTTTTACTACGCGGCGCGGCGTCGGAATATGGCATCAAGCTCAAATGTCGTTTCTGTAAGAAGCCAAAGTGAAGCAAAAACAAAAATATTACTCACCGTTGCCTCCTTTGAGCCAAACAGAAGACTCAATATTTCAGCAAGTACGAACAGTGTTCCAAAAATGAAGTTTCTGCGCTTTCTTGTTGACCAAACAGAAATAGCACAGATTGCAACTGTAATACCCGCCATTATTATCCAATAGTATCGTGCGTACGCATCTAGAAATAGAGGGATTTCTTTTGGTGGCGTTGTGCGCAAAAAGTCGCCCACAATGCCTCCATATATCAACAAAAATAGAACAAAGATGATTACAAGCCGAAGTAATTTTGGTGGAGCTGGAAGTCTTTTTTTGCTTTTTGCAAACAAGATGCTCTCTGTCAGCAACCAACCAACAATTGGCGCTGCAGTAAAAAAGAGAAAGAACACATCCCACGCGGAAGGACCAATACTCGCGTCTATAAGTAAGACAATGATAAAAACAATAAGCGCTCGTTTATATCGACTCTTGGCGTTCGCGACATCAATGGTTACAAAAAAGGCGATCAGAAAAAAAAGCGCAAACATAAAACCGACGATAGCTTCGTTGGAAGGCCCCCACCATCCCGA
>Ga0210057_1010422_pt1 | contig 10529 bp, 6 predicted proteins | sample CryGeyCG2114_010_2_FD_183968 | JGI IMG/M metagenome (GOLD analysis project Ga0210057, IMG submission 183968) | Groundwater microbial communities from aquifer - Crystal Geyser CG10_big_fil_rev_8/21/14_0.10 (SPAdes) (version 2) | ecosystem: Environmental > Aquatic > Deep subsurface > Groundwater ...
GTGTACGGTGGTTTAAGAGTATGAGAAATTTGTGGCGAAAATATAAGGCGATAGCGCGGAAAATTGGAGATTTTCAGGCAACTGTTTGGTTTTCTTTGCTGTATTTTATTTTGGTGACACCCATTGGAGTGGTTGCAAATTTTTTCAATGACAATCTTTCTCTGAGAAGTTTTCCTGAATGGAAGAAGATAGAGGACAATGCAAATAGTCTGGAGAGGCTTAAAAAACAATGATAATTTTGGGCATCTCCTGTTATTACCATGATTCCGCCGCGGCGCTCATTGTGGATGGGAAAATAGTTGCGGCGGCGGCCGAGGAACGCTTCAGCCGGATAAAACATGACTCGAGCTTTCCAAGGCTTGCAATTGACTTTTGCATGAGGCAAGCGGGGGCCACTGCAAAGGATCTCGACTGGGTTGTCTTTTATGAGAAGCCGTTTTTGAAATTTGAGAGAATTACGCTTTCCCATTTGGCCACAATACCGCGAGCACGGGACTCGTTTGTAAAAGCATATAAGACATTTCTCAAAAGCAAACTCTGGATAAAGTCAACCATTGCAAAGCAGGTTGGTGTCCCCTCCGGTAGGATATTGTTTTCGTCTCATCACACGAGTCACGCCGCAAGCGCATTCTTCACCTCTCCCTTTGAGAGTTCAGCCGTTCTCACCGCGGACGGAGTGGGTGAGTGGGCGACAACCGCTTGGGGGGCGGGACACGGCAATAAAATAAGCTTGGAAAGTGAGATAAAGTTCCCCCATTCTCTCGGTCTTTTTTATAGCACTTTTACGCAGTTTTTGGGCTTTCGTATAAACAATGGAGAGTTCAAAGTAATGGGGCTTGCGCCATATGGCGAGCCTCGTTACGCGGATAAAGTGGGAAGGCTTATTAACCAATCCGCGGACGGAGCGTACCAGCTTGAGATGAGCTATTTTAATTATCATCTTAGTGATAAGGTGAGCTTTAGCAAAAAATTTGTAAGAACTTTTGGGCCCCCGCAAGATCCTAAAAAAAGTGAGCTGGTTGTCAAAAAATGCGCGGATATTGCGGCCAGCGTGCAAAAAGTATTGGAAGAAAAGCTTCTGGTGATTGCAAAGAATATAAAAGAAAAAACAGGCGAGGAGAATCTGTGCTACGCAGGGGGGGTGGCTCTTAACGGAGTGGCCAACTGGAGGATATTCCGCGAGGCGGGCTTCAAAAACATTTTTATACACCCAGCCGCGGGAGACGACGGAGGGGCGCTCGGGGCGGCGCTTTGGGTTTATCACCACGTTTTGGGAAGGCCAAGGGTTAGTGGCATGAAGCATGCTTATTTTGGAGCAGAAAACGCCGATAGGGCAAATTTTGACTTTATACAAAAGAGTAATTTGCAATACCAAAAACTTGACGACGAGCGCCTTGCGGAGCGGGTGACTGACATGATTGCCGCTGGGAAAGTAGTGGGAATGGTGCGGGGGCGCTTTGAATGGGGGCCAAGAGCCCTTGGTGCAAGAAGTATCTTAGCCGACCCGAGGAGTAAAAAGATGAAGGACAAGGTAAACGCGAAAATAAAGTTTCGGGAGCCGTTTCGCCCTTTTGCTCCCGTGGGACTCCTTGGTGACAAAGATAAATATTTTGATGTGGGCGCGGATTATAGACAACAGCCGCTTGGTTATATGCTTGCGGTTGTCCCGGTTCAGGAAGAGTGGAGAAGCAGGCTTGGGGCCGTTACCCACGTAAATGGGACCGCGCGCCCACAGTTAGTCGGGCGTTCCCAAAATAAGTTTTATTATGATTTAGTCAAAGGCTTTGGCCAAAAAACGGGAGTGAACATTTTATTAAACACGTCATTTAATTTAAAGGGAGAGCCCATTGTAAACACTCCGGAAGACGCCCATAAAACTTTTATGCGAAGCGGCATAGACGCACTTGTTCTCGGGAATTACCTGATAAAAAAGAAACGTTGACAAAAGTATAACACTACGTAGTGTTATACTTTGTGCAGTGGTTTGGTTTTTTGATATTTGTTATTCATTTTTAAATATCTGCGTTAAGAATTTCGCGGCAAGAGTAGTACCTACTTCATTCCAGTGGCCGTCTCGGGAGTGGTGGGTGTTAAGCGACTTGTTGTCCGCAAGAAAACTCTTAAAAAAAGGAAGCATGAACAGGCAGTCCATTTTTTCCTTCTCGCAAAACTCCCGAAGAACAGTGTCCGGCTTTTCCGGGTCAAAGCCGGAGGGGAGTATCTGCGGGGCCAACTGCTCTTTGTTTGCGAGGCTCACCAGTATATACGCGGCTCCCGCCTTCTCTGATGCGTTTTTTGTTTCAACAATCAGCTTTTTGGTTACCTCCCAAGCCTCGTTGTACTCTTTGGTGTATTCGGGGACATAAACCTGATAGTCAACGGGAACCCCGGAATTTTTCCGCCTGTCCAGTTTCCCCTTTGCATCAAATAAAAAAGCCGCAAGGCGCGAGTTGTTTTTAATAAGTGACTTTATTTTTCCGGCCGGAGTTGAAGTAAGGGTCTTAAAAGGTGTCTTTTTAAGCTCTCCGTTTTCAAGAGCGAAGTATGGCCTGTGCGGGTCCCCCATTAAAGCGGGGGAGTTATTTTTTACATCATTTCCGGTAAAGAAGAAATGAAGGACTATGTCCGGGTTATACTTCAGCCCGTACTGCTTGAGCAGTATCAACTGCTGTGCCGTCCCGCTGTCCCCCAGCCCCATTGGAATAATTTCCAGTTTCCCATCTCCAGTTTCCAATTGCTTAAAAAAAGTCTCTTCAAGCGGCACTTGGAAATTTTCCACAAAAGAGTCCCCGAGTATCAAAACTCTTTTTGTGCCCCCAGGCTTTTGGAAAGAATGCTCGGAGTCGCGGAAGCCTTGTGAATTGACGGTTATTGGCGTTTTGTATTCCCCCGACGGGGCGACAAACATGCCGCTTTGGTTGGCCTTGAGCCTTCTCCCTACCACCGGATCATCCCGCCATTTAATTGTCGTTACCGGCACAAAGAGCCTGAGTGCCGCCTCGGCCGTCACAAGCGCGAGAAAAACGCCAACCACTGCCAGTAGAATTTTGCTCATTATATACTTCTTATATGCCACCAAACTCTTTCGCGGCAGGCCTTTTCATTCTAACTGTAGTTTATATTCTTGGCCAGAGGTTTGTTGTCACGGGGAGTTTGAATCTGAAATATATATTTCTTGCCGGAGTTATTGTAAACATAGTGCTTTTATTTTTCTGGAACGCGGCAAGTGATGATTTATATACTTTTATTTATCGCTCGCGCATTATTTCTGAATTTGGCCAAAACCCCTACTACCGCCCGTATGACAATTTTTCTGACGACCCTCTTTATAACAGCTTAAAAACCATTTGGTCACATAAAGTCACTATTTATGGTCCCGCAAGTCTTCTTATCGGCTCTTTTTTATCAAGGCTGGGAGGGGACAGCTTTCTTCTCAGCATATTTGTTTTTAAGTTTGCCTACGCGGTCTTAAACGTCACCAATATTTTTTTGGTCTGGAAGATAACAAAGAGCAATCTCTCCGTTTATCTGTACGCGCTTAACCCTGTTCTTCTTTTTGAATTTGCCCTCAATAATCACATGGATCTAATCATGACAACTTTCGCCTTTTTGTCAGTTTATTTTTGGCTTAAGAAGCGCCGTTATCCGATACTGTCTTGGATATTTTTGACAATCTCCGTTTTGGTCAAGTTTTTTACGGCGGTCTTAATCCCGCTTTACTTTGTTTTTGGCCTAAAAAAAATGCGCGGCCTCTTCGGAAAAGTTTGCTACGGCGCTGTCTTTGGGGCCACTATTTTCATGTCCGGAGTGCTTTTATATCTCCCGTTTTGGGAGAGCCCGGATGTATTTTCGCGGCTCTTGGAAATCTCGGGGGCGGAGACGACCTCGCCCGCTATTGGCATCCGGCTCTTTGGAAGAAGGACGAGTGTCGCCATGTTCTGGCTGATTTATCTGGTTCTGATATTTATGGCAATGAGGGCGAGGCCTACCAAGAAAAATTTTCTCAAATACGCAAGTCTTCTCATTGCAGTATTTTTTGCGACAGGCCTCAGCTTGTTTTTGCCTTGGTATATGACCGTTTTGATTTCGGTCTTAGTGCTTTACGTCGGCTTTTCGAAAAAAGCTTGGTACGTGCATATTGCGACTTTGTATGCAGCAGGGATATACCTAACACTATGATGGTCGAGCCGGTAACTGCCTTTCCCGCTTCGAAGCTTTTTGGTGAGTAGCGAAGTTCCGTTTGCCCCGTCCCCTCAGGCACTTCAACCACCCTTTGAGTGTTTGGGGCTTCAAGAACGGGAAGCTCGCGCCCTCCTATGTGTGCCCTCCAGCCCTTTGAATAAACCTCGGCCATTACAAGACTTTTGCCCTCCAGCCGGCTTGTGTCAACAGTAATTTTATTTGGAGAATAGCCAATTAGCGCGGCATTGCTTCTTGGGACAAAGAAGCCGTTTTCATAAACATGCCAGCCGCGGTCTTTAAACACTTCCGAAAGGTTTTCGTCGGGGAGCTCCCTCTTTGAGATTATATATTTGGTGTTATATTCGCCGAGGCTTCTAAGGTTCGGGCCCAGAGACCCGTTTTTGTAAAGCCCTATCGGCGGGGTTGAGAGTGAATAGTAATCCCAAAATCCGCCCGTCAATTGCCATGAGTGCCTGTAATAATTTGTCTGAGTAAGAGTGCTATAGCCGTCTATCAGCTCAAGATTGTTTTGAACCGCATCCCGCTGAGAGATGCAACGCGTCAAACAAAAAACCCTAAATTGCTCGGGGTCATTTTTAATAAAATCGGTTACGGCTGGCGGGGCGAGGGGTCTTGCGTCAACAGGTTTTTGGATATGGGTAAACCAAAGAATTAAAAATTCGACGACAACCAAGGCGGAGATAAATTTATGTTTATCAGAAGCCCTTGAGGCAAGGAGTATCAGCGCCGCCAAAACAATGAACCACACTCTGGTGGTCACCCTTAAAAGCTTGAATGGGTCAAAATTAACCAGAAGAGGGAAGGCGGGCGAGAGGTTGTTGAGCAGTATAAGCGCGGCCCCAACCCCAAAGACCGCCAACAAATATTTTTTCTTCCTGTCCAGTGTCAAATAGCCCAAAAATGCCAGAAGCGGAAGGCCCATTCCGGTCGAGATAAACTTATCGGTTCTTATGGTACCCGCGTTAGTCGTCCATGGCGCAAATAGGGCGCCCGCGGGCTCGACAATTCCGCGCCACTTGGGAAAAGTGTCAGGGTTTTGTCTGAGAAGAAATCTAGTAGTGTCGGGAGACCACTCGAGCATGGGAAATAGTACCACCGCCACCAACCCAAAAGTCAGAAGATAAATTTTAACCAGATAAGTAAACTCAATGCCTTTGTACACGGCCATGAATGAAAGCGCCGCGAGAGTCAGAGCAAAGATCAAAACATGACTGTAAAAAATAAGGGCGAGAAAAGCGGCGGCAAGATATGAACGCTTCAAGACAAAGTGCAGCGCAAAAGGCAGCCATGCCCATGCCGTGATTATTCCAAAATGCCCCGCCTCAATGGCTCCGGCCAGCGCCGGCGCAGAGACATAAAAAAGTGACGGATAAAGCTTTTTTGTAAGGAGATATACCCCCAGGCCTCCGGCCAGTGTATGCAGAAAGATGGATATTAAAAACCCCTCTCTCATCGGCAAAAAAAGGAAAATTATGTTGGGAAGATAAAAAATCATGGATTGGGGATCGGGGAGTAGAGGGGTCCCGGAGAGGATGGAGTTGTACCACAAAGGAATTTGTTTATGTGTAAAAATTGTGCTTTTTGTAAATTCAATAATTGGCCAGAAAAATTCCTGTAGGTCGTTCCCACGGTCAAGGATCAACGACGGATTAAGAAAAAAAGGCAGTTGTAAAGCAAGCACAAAGAGAAAAATTACCATTTGGTTTCTCGCTTTCTGTATAATTGTCATTGTGGCCCTGATAAGGATTGGATACAGTTTAGCATTCCTGACTCTTTTCGGTGTTGCCCTCGCACTTGGCACTTCCCATCCGGGGTTTGCCGCCCGGCTTTCTAATTTGGCATTTTTGCTGTTTGCCGTTTCAACCATCGCAGTACTTTTTAAAGATGAAGATTAAAAGCCTGATTTTAATTTTGGGCATCCTGCTCCCGACTTTTTTGGTGTTCCGGCAGTTTTTTCTTCCCGGCCCTCTTGCGTGGGGAGATGCTCCGCATTTTGTTCCCGCCGAGGCAGAAGAGCTCCTTCGGGAGCCGCAAGCCTGGAGCTCAAACGGAAACGCTTTGGGGGGAGTGAATAACTTTTTGTGGATCTGGCCAATTACGCTTCTCTACGGGCTTTTGGCCTTCACAGCGGGACTTGGAAACGACCTAACCATTAGAATTATTTTTTATTTTCCGGCGGTTATTTTGGCGGCTGTGGGAAGCTGGGCTTTTGCAAGGCGCGAGAAGCTGACAAAAAAAGGAGCTTTTTGGGTAAGTCTGGTTTACACCTTAAACACTTATTTTATTTTGCTCATAGACGGAGGAGTGGTGGGGTTTGCCTTGGCTTACGGATTTTTCCCTCTGGCGTTTTTGTTTCTGAGACAAGGGAAGCTTGCCTCGGCGATCCCTGCTCTTTTTCTCCAAACGATTTTTGATCCGCGCTCAGCGGCGATTTTGCTTTTTGCCTATGCCGCGCTTTCTGTATTTGAAAAAAGGCTTGACCTAAAATTTTTCCTGTTACTTGTTATTTCCAACTTGTTACTCAACTCATACTGGATAGTGCCTTTAATATCGGCGGGAGAAACGGCGCTTCCCGACGCGGGGAGCCTGAGGGCCGGCTCTATCCTGAGTGCACTTAGCCTTTTCCAGCCGCACTGGCCGGGCAACGTTTTTGGGGAGGTCTCTCCTCCGCCGTTTTACTTTGCCCTGACCCCGTTTTTATTTGCCCCGGCTCTGTTTTCTAAAGAAAAGCGCTCAAAGGCATATTTTGCTGTTTTTCTGATAAGTGCTTTTTTAGTTGGCGCAGGCACTGGCGCGTTTCATCAAATTCCTTTCGGCGCGGCCTTTCGTGATAGCAGCAAATTTTTTATGCCCCTTATGCTTTTTGCAGGTCTCCTGATAGGAAAATCCAAACCGCATATTTTGACGTACGTTTTTCTTATTATTCTGGTTTTGCCCGCGCTCAGAGGGGAGCTAAATTTTGTCTTGTCGGGCAGGGTTGAGAGGAACTCTTTTGACAAGCCGCGCGAGGCTTTTCGCACCGCGTGGTTCCCGGACACGCATCCCGTCAGCTTTCACACCTCTAAGAATCAGGCCGTGGGTGCAAAGGAGCTTGCAAACTTTCGCCCGCTTGGCAGGCTCAATGCCGGAAGCTTTGACAGGTTTAATTATTTTCAAGATGAGGCTTTTCTCGACTGGTATAGTCTTTACGGCGTGGGGGAGCTTGTTTACGCGGGGGACGCAAGAAAGGCCGGGCCGTCGGACAAAGAGCAGGCTCTCGCGCGCGAATTGCGGGAGAAGGTGGCAAGCGCAAGCGCCAAGCTTCGCGAGCCAAAACCTCAGCTTTTTGCCGTGGATAAATTAATTGCCGTTGTCGGCGGTGATGATGTATATGAGGAAGTTTCGGACCCCGCAAGCCGGGTTTTTGCCTTTTTTGAAGACGGCATGTGGGATCCACGGAGCCTTGAAGGGGCGGCCTCGAGCTCCGCAAAAATTATTTTTAATAATGCCGAAGATAAGGACTTGCGGATGAGCTTGCTGCAGAAATTTTTTGTCCCCGCAAGCTCGGCGGGGGTGAGCGAGTGGGCCTTGCGCGCCGGGGAAGATTATCTCAGATATAAGTATGAGCTTCTGCTTTCCGATTATGATTTTGGGGGCTTTGACTACTCAAGGGGCATAGCTTTTTCCACTGTCCCCGACGAGGAGATTTTCTTTGACCTGAGGGCCCCGCGAGAGGGCAGTTATATTCTTGCGGTAAGGGTAGCGTCTTCCGGATCCGGAGTGAAAATTCGCTTTGCCGGCACCGAGGACTCTTTTGCCAGCAGAAATTTTGCATGGTTCACCAAGGGTGTCACCATGGAGGAAGGGGGGCATGAGCTTAAAGTAACCAACATTGGGGGCACCTCAGTCCTGAACGTTGCGGCCCTGGTTCCTGCCGCGGACTGGAATGAGGCGGGTGAGCTTGCCGAGACCTTTAAAAAACACTTTGGCACAGTAGAAAGAGATGATATCGCCTCCCAAGAAAGCGGCTGGAATAGCATAGAATTTGAGAAAACAGGAGAGACAGGCTACGAGTTTGACCCGGGCCAGCTGAAAAACCCCGGCTGGATAGTTCTTGCCGACAAATATAATCCCAGTTGGCGGCTTAGAAAGGGAGTTAAGTTTTTTAGCCCTGTAGCGGCTTATTCTTCCGTAAATGCCTTTTACGCGGAGCCGAACTGGAGAGATACGTCAGTGGAATTTGCTCTTCAGAAAAGTTTCCGTTGGGGAACCTATGTATCTGCCATTTCGGGACTGTTTCTTGGTATAGTTTACTTGTGGAAAAATTCGTGAGCACCCTTAGGGACACGACGAAGGTTTTTTTGGGTAACGCCGCAAGCTCGGTCCTCGCCATTATATTCACAATTGTCGCCGCGCGAGCCTTGGGGCCTGAAAGCTGGGGACTTGTGGCGGCGGTCGGAAGTTTTGTCGGGATTTTGACGGCCATCGGGGAGCTTGGACTTGACGCGGCGCTTCTCAAGTTTGTCCCCTCTTTTCTAAAAGAAGGTAAGACCAAAGAAGCAAAAGAAATTTTTGGGGCGGTTTTTGCCCTAAGAGCAGCCACTTCTGTTTTTCTGTTCGTTGTGATTATGGTTTCGGCAAGGGTAATATCTCCGGCAATTTTTGGCACGAGCGATCCGCGCCCGGCGGTATTTGCCGGCATAATGCTTTTTGGCGGGCTTATATTTGATTTTCAAATAGCCTCAGTTCAGGCAAAACAAAGCTGGTCGCTTGCGGCGGCGTTTTTGGCTTTTGTTAATTTTTTCAGAATAGTCGGGTTTGTTGTTCTCAGTTATTTCGGAAAGATTGGTTTTATTCCGGTTCTTGCAATTTTTAGCTTGAGCCCGCTTATCTCCTTTTTGTTTTCCGTCCTTTTTCTCAGGCCCGCGGTTTTACTTGATATCAGGTGGAAAAAAACGGCGGGCTTAATAGGCTCTTTTTCGGGATGGATGAGCTTGAACAAAATAGCCTCATCCGTCAACTCAAGAATTGACGTACTTCTTTTGATTAACTTGGCAGGCGCCCATGAAGCGGGAATTTATGCCGCCGCGGGCAGGCTTGCCATGGGAGTGCCTCTTATAATTGGAAGCTTTGCGACTGTTCTTGCTCCGAGATTCTCTTCAATTGATTCGAGGCAAATAGGTGCCTATTTTAAAAAGACCATGGCTTTGGCCGGACTAATGACCGCTGGGCTTATTTTTGGGATATTTGTCTCTCCGCTTGTCATCTCGCTTTTTGGAGTCGAATACGAAAGCTCAAGGCCCATCCTTCAGCTTCTTCTTGTGAGTTTTGTACCGTTTGTCTTGGCGACACCGGCGGTTAACCTTTTAATTTACGGCTTTAAAGAGCCAAAAATTATCACAGCGACCACTATTTTCCAGCTCCCCTTCATACTGGCAGTCAACTTTTATTTTATCCCAAGAATTGGGGCTCTCGCGCCGGTTATCTCTATTGCGGCCATTAATACAAGCACGCTTTTGGTTTCATATTTTTTTGTATGGCAAAAATTACGGCGCATACATTAGTAAAAAACGAGGAGCGCTTTTTGTGGTTCTCGGTGATGAGCGTTATTGACTGCGTGGATGAGGTTTTGCTTTGGGACATGGGGAGCGAGGATGGGACGAGAGAGGTAATCAAGGTAATCGGGGAATCAAGTGAGAAGATTAAGACAAGGTTTTTGGATGGAGTGGGTGTGGAAGAGTTTGCCGACGTGAGGCAGGAGATGCTTAGCGCGACAAAAACAGACTGGTTTTTGGTTGTGGACGGGGATGAGATATGGTGGCAGGACTCCATTCGCCGCGTTGTGAGGACCATCAGAGAGGAAGGGGAGGGGCTAGAGTCTATTGTTGTCCCAACCGTAAATTTGGTGGGGGACATGTACCACTATCAGGAGGAGAGAGCGGGGCTTTACCGCCTTGCCGGCAGAAGAGGGCACCTTAGCCTTCGTGCCGTAAACAGAAAAATCCCGGGGCTTCACTCAAGAAACCCCCACGGCACATGGGGTTGGGCCGATGAAGACGGTAAACAGATTCAGGATAGAGATCAAAAAAAAATCAAATTTTTAGACGCCCCATATCTTCATGCCACTTTTCTTGAGAGGTCAAGTTTGGACAGGAGTGTGCCAAAGCGGGCGAAAAAGAGGCGACATGAGCTTGGGATAGCGTTCCCTGGCGACTACTTTTATCCCGAGGTTTTCTTTAGGCCGAGGCCGGATTTTGTTGAAGTTCCATGGACCCCCATGAATATGGGGTTCAAATTCAGAGCTTTTTTTGAGACTCCCCTGAGGAAGGCAAAGAGACGCCTTTTGC
>Ga0210057_1010429_pt1 | contig 10522 bp, 9 predicted proteins | sample CryGeyCG2114_010_2_FD_183968 | JGI IMG/M metagenome (GOLD analysis project Ga0210057, IMG submission 183968) | Groundwater microbial communities from aquifer - Crystal Geyser CG10_big_fil_rev_8/21/14_0.10 (SPAdes) (version 2) | ecosystem: Environmental > Aquatic > Deep subsurface > Groundwater ...
TCTCTTCGAGCGAGCGATGCCGCAGCATCGCGAGTCGAGAAGTTGGTCGTACGCTTCTCGACTCGTCCGCGGAGCCTGTGCTGAGCGGTGTCGAAGCAGCGGACTCGCTCGAAGAAAACCATCCACCCTCCGTGGCGGATGCCTCGCTCGAACAGAGCACGAAACACATCCTCCACATCGGCGGCGTCAAACCCGCAAAGGGCGTTGGTGAAGCAATCGAGGCGTGTTCGCTCTACAAAGAAAAGTATGGAACGCCGTTTCATCTCACGATCATTGGATCATTTTGGCGGGATCACTACGTGCAGGGATTGGAACTCCTCATTCACGAAAAAAATCTGAAGGACTGCGTTTCGTTTCGCGGACAAATTTCCGATGCGGAACTTATAGAGGAGTATAGAAAAGCAGATCTTCTCCTCGTTCCATCAGTGACCGTGGATACAACATTCGAAGGCTTCGGCCTCGTGTATCTCGAGTCAAACGCCTACGGTGTCCCCGTGATCGGACCGCATATGAGCGGTGCTGCGGAGGCGATCAAAGATGGCGTAAGCGGGTATCAGATCGATGTGTTTCATCCTGAAATGATTGCAACGCGCATCCACTGGATTTTGGATGAGGGAAGGATTACATCTGCAGCATGTAGAAAGTGGGCGGAGGAGCACAGTATGGAGAAAGTGGTGGCAGAGGTTGAGGAGGTTTATGCAATGGCATTTTGAGAGTAAACCTGTTTTGGTGGCGCGGGTGTGTCCGTTCTTCAAAAATAGTGAGGAAAATCACTCCACGGCGGTTGATTGGCACAAAGAGAGGATCGCCCGCGCAGCTATTCCAATGCTCTCTTCGCGCGGGCGGTCCGCCTGAGGGCGGACACACCCGCGCCACCACTGCTACACTCTTAAGGCACATGCTTGATCTCGACAACGCCCTCAACGCCGCAACTTTAGCCGCAACGGAAGCGGGCAAACTCATTCTCGACGGCCTTAAAACAAATGCTGCATACACGATCAAATCGGATTCCTCCGATCGCGTAACGCAGGCGGATTTTGATTCTCAGCGCATCATCCAAAACATGCTCGCGAAGGAATTTCCCGATATTGCCTTCCTCGGCGAGGAAGAGAACTCAATTCCTAATTCCCAATTCCTAATTCCCAATTCCTGTTGGATCGTCGATCCCCTCGATGGCACCATGAACTTTACCCATCGCATGCCCTTTTGCGGCGTGATGATTGCCTTAGAGCTGAAAGGAGAGATCGTCCTCGGCGTCCTCCACTTCCCCGCATTCGATTGGACATATACCGCAGTGAAAGGCGGCGGCGCCAAAAAAAACGGCACGCTGATCCATGTGAGCAAATGCAAGGCGATGAAGGATGCCGTGATCGCCGAAATTTTCTCCGATCGAGAAACACGTGGGAAGATGGCGATGTATCCGCCATGTTCCGCTTACCGAAAATTCGGAAGCGCCATTACATCGCTTGCATTCCTCGCGGAAGGAACGATAGATGGTACGGCTCTTCGATGCAGGATCTGGGATTACGCAGCAGGAAAAATTCTTATTGAAGAAGCTGGAGGTACGGTGAGTGTGAAGAGTGATAACCCCGAGGATCCACGCTCAGTCGTCACATGCCTTGCAACGGTTCCGGAAATTCACGCAGAGTTTTCCGCATTCACTGCAAAGGCTTTTTCTGCCCTCTCTGCATGATCAAATTCGATGCTCCGCATTGTAGGCGCTTTCCGATTTTCTGGCTTACAGGAAATACGGGGGCGGGAAAATCGACTCTTGCGTTTGCCATGCGCGAGTACTACAACGAGGAGGCCTCCACGGATTCCCCTCTTGCACGCCGCGTCATTGTGCTCGATGGCGACGAAATGCGCGAGGTGATCTCGCGTGAAGAGGGACTTTCTGCGGAAGATCGCAGGCAACATAATCTTCGGGTTGCACGACTCGCAGATCTTCTCTCGCGCCATGGATTCCTCGTGCTGGTTTCGGTTATTGCGCCATTCGATGGTGTGAGGAGAGAGATCGACGGCATCTGTAAGCCACAATGGATCTATGTGAAGCGAGAAGCGCTTTCCTCCACTGATCAACCCTACGAGGAGCCAAAGAATGCACACCTGATGATTGATATCGATCAGATCGATGAAGACAAAGCAGTCCATATGCTGCGAAGATTCATAGAAGAGAGTGTTCTATAATCGCCTCATGCCCTACCCCGATTTTCTCGGTATCGGAGCAATGAAAGGCGGTACCTCGTGGCTGGATGCGAATCTTCGCGCGCACCCCGGTATCTGGATGCCGCCCTGGAAGGAGCTCAAGTACTTCGAAAAGGGCATGCTGACGCGAGCGCCACGCAGCAACCTCCGGAGAATAACGAAGTTCGTGCAACCCTCGGTACGCAAAGTGATGTACGCGCATCCAATATGGATGCTTCGATTTTTTTGCAAAAAGAAGACCGATACGTGGTACTCCTCGCTCTTTTCACCTAGAGCGAATCAGATCTGCGGAGAGATAAGTCCCGAATATGCAAAGCTCAATCGCAAAATCGTGAAACATATCCATACGCTCATGCCGAATCTCAAAATCCTGTTTCTTCTCCGGAATCCAATCGAAAGAGCGTGGTCCCATATTCTCTGGGATTACTGTGGCGGTGATGGAAGACATAACCTCGGCACAATTGATCTGGCATCGTGCATCCGACACGCCGAGAACCGAAGTTCCATGGTGCGCGGGGAATATTCCAAAACGCTCGCCGTATGGGAATCGGTATTCCCGAAGGAACAGATCTTCATTGGATTCTTCGAGGACATGTGCGATACGCCTGTAGAACTCCTGCGACGTATTGAGAACTTCCTTGGCGTCTCTGAACATATTCCGGAAGGCGCAACGAAGAAAGTAAATGAAACCCTAGGACCCGCAATGCCGCAGGGCTTCGAAGCATACCTTGCAAGGCTCTATCAGGAGGAGCTCTTCACGCTCGCTGAGCGATTCGGTGGACATGCAAATGAATGGCTTACGGATGCGAAGCACTATCTCCAAAATGTTGAAGGAGCTTCTTCCTAATCGCACCCGAGAAAGTTTGAATGCAAGATTCCTGTTCGTCTTTGTGTACCGTACGGAAGCGCTCATCCAGATATCCATCGAGCGAGACTGCATCAAGCGCTTTGAAGAAGAGACGAACTTCGGGGAGGCGTGGCTTCATGCCCTTATTGAAGATCGCATCTATCGCGAGTGTACAATCCTCCACGGTCTTCACGCGGAAAATCCCCGGTGCATACTGCTGGCTCCAATGCCCGAACATAATCGTGGGAATGCCTCGGAACAAAGATTCGAACGCAACCATACCTGTTCCCGTGGCAACAGCGATTGCATGCGAAGCGAGTTGATAGGTGCTGAACTTGCGGGAAATAAAGCGGACACGCGGAATTGTGAGAAGTTCGGCAAAGAAATCATCATCGCGGCAGCGACCATCCGGAAAATACTTCTCCTGATGCGGGTGTTCTTTTACATACATGAGCACATCCGGCGGCAAAAGTGCATGAAGCATGGAAACAACGAGCATCTGTTCGGAGTAAGCACCAGCCATGGGGCAGGTAGAGCATTCCGGCTGATGATGGAGCGGGACGTAGACGTACTTCGCCGTGAGATCGGGTTCGACGATGTTTTTCTCATAAAACGCAAACATCTTCTTGGCTCTCCGCTTCCTGTACCAAAAGCGTAATTTTTCAATGTAACGCTCCGGCTTAAGGCGGTTCTGAATGGAGGATGTGATCTTTTGGAAGAGGAGAACGGGATTCCTCTTCACTTCCTCCAAAGATTTTGCGCGCGCATGACCAAGGGGATCTTCGTTTGCGAACATGTAATAGGGCGGTGGCGGATCCTTGTCTTTGACAAGCTGTTCCTGGAAATATTTCTCAGCTTTTTGCGAGAGCGGGATCTTTAATGCCTCTTCATCCGAATACTTCGCACGAAGTTCTTTGTAAACCCTCTCGAGATCTGGCGAAAAATCTTCCCAGTGCTCCAGACAAATGAATGCATCGGGGAGCGGTCCCGCATGGAAGAGGAGAATCGTAGGAATATTCTTTACGCGACAGATCGCATAGATCACATAGGTGCGTAAGCGATGCGGGAGCGTACAGGAAAGAAGCACATCGATCTTGTGCGTCTCGATCACATGATTCCAGTAACGAAGCAGCTTCAGGTAGCGCTTTCTTCGATCCCTGTATGTGAATGCACGCCCTTTGTTTTCGTCTCGTTCCATCATCTCCAGAAACACCATCTCGTGTGGAGCCATCTTCTCGATAATGTCTTCATCCAAAGGCAGCAGCGCATTCCAATCCGTCTTCCACATATTGGGGGGGTACTCCCAGATCAACTTTTCGCAGGGGACCGTAGGAAGGTTCTCCTTCACACCCTGAATCGAAATACAGGTTCCGATCGAAAACGGCTCACAGGCACGCTTAATGACTTCCTGTCCGTGGAACCCATCGAACCCGTTTACGATGATATTGAGGCTCTTCTTCATAATGAAAGCGGGACAAGTATAGGGAAGAGGCGGTTTCGATGAAAGAAATTAGAGAATCTTTGCAAGACGTCCTTCGATATGCGCCGCCGTGTCATCCCGAGTGATTTTGCGAGCAATAGCGAGCAAAATTGTATCGAGGGGCGGCGGCGCTACTCAGGATGACATGTTTTACAAAGCCTCATTAGGCGATGAGGTTTGTGCTAATAGGAGTGCCCCGTTCGATGTCCCGCGCCGCGTGTTTTCCCAGAACTTCCGGCAGATGCTTTGGCAGGAGTCCGTACCCCGGCCGCGTAATTTTCACATTCTTCTCGGTGAATTTCTCCCCTGCTTTGATATCCTCAATCACAAAGAGGGAAGGACGGAATACAATGCTCCCCTTCTGTCCTCCGGTCGGACCATACTGAACCTGACCAAGCGCCTCTGTTGTTCCATGAGCTTTCGATGAATCATCTTCAGCCTCACGAACACAGAGCACCATCTCTCGGAATTCTTGTGGCTCCATCGAGAAAACGCTATCCGGTCCCTTGTCTTTCTCGCGATCCAAGACGAAGTGCTTCTCGATCGCGCATGCCCCCTGCAGTACGGCCGTGACCGGAACGGCACTCCCCGGTGTGTGATCGGAGAGTCCGACAGCAACATTAAAAATTTTTTCCATATCGGGAATCGTCGCAAGGTTTGCATCTTCGATCTTTGCGGGGTACGCACTCGTACATTTGAGGAGCACAAGATTCCCCGGTCGCTCGCACAAAATCACATCCACAGCATCCTGTATTTCCTCCTTCGTTCCCATACCGGTGGACAGAAAGATCGGCTTCCCTGTCTTTGCCACTTTTCGGATGAGTGGAAGATGAACGAGCTCAAATGAAGCAATTTTGTACGCTGGCACTTTCATTGCCTCCAAAAAATCCACGGCCGTCTCATCGAACGGGGTGGAAAAACAATCCATCCCCAAACTCTCCGCAAGTTCTTTAAGCTCCGGCTGCCAATCCCACGGCGTATACGCATCACCATAGAGCTCATAGAGTGATTGCCCCTCCCAGATTGTGCCCTTCAGGCAATCCACAAAGTATGTGGTCTTGCAGTCGATTGTGATGGTATCCGGTGTATAGGTTTGGAACTTCACGGCATCGGCGCCGGATTCCTTCATGGCATGAATCATTTCCTTTGCTTTTTCTTTATCATGCCGATGGTTCGCGGACATCTCCGCAATGATATAAGTGGGATGATTTTTGCCGATTCTCCTGCCATTGATCATCATTTCCATGCTCGGCATTGTAGCGTTTATTTCCTTCAAAATCGCGCTTCGAGAGAAGGAAATGAGCTGCCATACTATCCCCGATGAAACGCGTGCTGATCACGGGCGCCTCGGGCCTTCTTGGAGGAAATCTTCTTCTCCTACTTCCAAAAGAGTGGGAACTCGTTGGCATCACTCATGAATATCCTCTCTGCGGTGGAGAGAACCGAACGATTGTTCAGGTCGATTTAGAACTTGATGATGTCGCAATCCTGCTCAAACCCTTTGAGCCGTTCGATGCGATCATTCACACCGCCGCGCTCACGAATGTGGATGCCTGCGAGAAGGAGAAGGAAAAAGCAATGAAGATGAACGCTCTGCTCCCCGAAAAGCTCGCAATGTACGCAAAAAAAATAGGTGCTCACTTCATCCATGTCTCCACAGACCAAGTGTATGATGGGAAAAAAGGGAATTACACGGAAGATGCAGCAATGGATCCTGTGAACTATTACGGCATGACAAAAAAAGAGGGTGAAGCGCGAGTGAGAAAAATTGGCGGCAACATGACAATCATCCGCACGAACCTTTTTGGGTTCAACGTGCAGGAAAAAAATGATTTTGCAGGATGGCTGCTCCATTCCTTACACTCTGGAAAAGAACTCACGCTATTTGAGGATGTGCGTTTCTCGATCATTCTTGTGAATGATTTAACTGAGGTTATTCAGGAAATTATTGAGCGGGGGATAACGGGAACCCTCAACATCGGCTCATGCGATCAGTGTTCCAAACATGAGTTTGGACTCCGCCTCGCTGAGACATTTACACTTTCCACGGAGAATATCCGGGCTATTTCGGTCGACGATGCACATCTCCCGGCGAAGCGCCCCAAAGATATGACTATGGATGTTTCCTTGGCTTCACAGAGCCTTAAAAAACATCTCCCAACCATCAATCAGTGCATTGCGAAATACAAGGAACTTGCCGATAATGGCTTCTCCAAACTTCTCCACGCGCTCCGCGCATAACGCACCATGTATATCCTTGGCATCAGTAACAGCATCGATAGTAACGTAGCGCTCCTCAAAGACGGGGAACTCATCTTCGCCGCGGGCGAGGAGCGATTCAGCCGTATAAAACAGGATGATAGTTTCCCGCAACGCGCACTCGATGCGGCATTAACGTTCGCGGGAATCACTCTGGATGATCTCGATGTCATTTCCTACGGATGGCACAAGGGATTCCCGGAGGAGCGTTTGAAAGAATACGTTCAGCGCTGTATTGATATCGAAGCAACGGGGAAGGAAGCAAAGGAGATTATGGATCAACGCATTCAGATCGAAACGGAGCGGAGCCTCGTGCGACGAGCCGAATTTGATAAAAAGCTGGAGGAGCTTGGTCTCTCCGATCGAGTGGAATATTTTGATCATCACCACTCGCACGCTGCCACCGCATACTACCCTTCCCCTTTTAAAGAAGCGCTGGTGATCACACTGGATGCCTCGGGAGATTACAAGAGCGGCTCTGTTTCGATCGGAAAGGGAAATGATCTGAAAGAAATCTCCTGCAATTTTACATTCGATGGTCTTGGCTTCTTCTACGGTCAGATCACAGAACTCCTTGGCTTTAAACCGCATCGACACGAAGGAAAGGTGACGGGGCTTGCCGCATTCGGGGACCCGAACGTGTGTCTTCCCGTGATGCAGAAAATGATCGAGGTGAAGGATGGAAAAATTTACGGTTTGCTCCATGAATACTTCAAACCTTTTTTCTATGAACAGAAAGAATCGCTTAGGAAAGCGCTCAAGTCGCACAGTCGTGAGGAAATCGCCGCTGCGCTTCAGAAGCATTTGGAGGATGTGGTGACGGAATACATCTCCTACTACGTAAAGAAACACGGCATCGGCAACATCGCCTGCTCCGGCGGTATTTTTGCGAATGTGAAGATGAATCAGAGAATCAGAGAATTGAAGGGAGTTACCGATCTCTCCATTTTCCCGCAGATGAACGATGGCGGCCTGGCAGTCGGTGCCGCGATTCTCTCCGCGATCAAACACGGGGAACCGCGCACGTACCCAACGAGCATGTACTTGGGTCCGGAATCCACGAATGAGGATGTTGAGCGTGTGGCAAAACACTTTGGCGATAAGGTGACCTGTACGCCGCTCTCACACGAAGACTTGGTGCAACGCACCGTGGAGCTCATCGAAAAGAATACGGTCGTCGGGCTTTTCCAGGGACGAATGGAGTACGGTCCGCGCGCACTGGGGAACCGCACGGTGCTCTACCATGCGAAGGACAGAAGCGTGAACGATTGGCTGAACCAGCGTCTGCGCCGTACCGAGTTCATGCCCTTTGCACCGGTGACCACAATGGAACTTGGCTCCCAGTGCTTCCTTGGGTGGAAACCGACCCATGTCACGACAAAATGGATGACAGAGTGCTACGACGTGACCGAGGACTTAAAAACGAACGCCCCGGCGATTGTGCACGTGGATGGCACCGCCCGTCCGCAGATCATTTCACGTGAAGATAATCCGTTCTATTACGATTGTGTAACCGCATGGCACAAGAAAACCGGCGGCCTCTGCCTCATTAATACCAGCTTCAACGAGCACGAAGAGCCTATTGTCTGCATGATCGAGGATGCGGTGGAGAGTATGCTGGGGGATAATGTTGATTGTTTGGTCGTGAATGGGAAATACCTGATCGAGAAAAAATGAATGTATACTATTCAATTGAATAGTATACTATCTAAAACTCGACTCATCCCTTTGCCATCAACACACTCCCTCCCCGCCTCACTTAAAGCATCTCGCTCATTCTTTGAATCAATCAGACGCTGAATCGTCGATGAAAACTCTGGAATCGAAACATCTTTAAACCACCCCACATTCACAGCAATGCCCTTTTCTCCAAGAACTTTTGCGGACGGTTCCTGATTATCCGCAATGACTCCTGTGATGAGTGGAAGACCCATGGAGAGAATTTCCCACGTCGTGGAGCCTGTGGCAGAGATTGCAAGATCGGCTTTTGCCATAAGCGAGGACATATCCGAAGAATTATTGATGAGGGTAATATTTTTGGCTTCCTGAAGCTCTTTTTCGATCGCCTCTCGGTGAGGATTCGCGCCACCAAGAACAGCGGTGACATGGATGTCTTTGATCGGAAGAAGTGCTCTGAGAATCTTCAAAGTCATATTCTCCCGATCGGATCCTCCAAGAGTTACCAAAATCTCCTTCGCTCGCTCCGAAATCGTTCGCTTGCTTGGATCATGTTGTAAAAATTCATCGCGGATGAGTGCGTAGTCTGTACCAAGAAGAAGTCGTTTTCTTCGAGCGAGTGGATCTCGCGTGCTTCTCGATTCGTCGTCCGCCTCGGCGGACTCCTCACTCGAAGAGAACGCGAGATCCACGAGTCGAGAAGCATCATCTTTATACCACTCTTCTTTTGCTGAAATATTCTGATTGAGGATGATATCAGCATCGTACGCATCGATGTTGCCAAAATCATCGATGAGGAGGAGCTTGAGGTTTGCGCTATGGATCACATTCTGAAATTCCTTTCCAAACGCATAACCATCCGCAACGATCCACGAGGCGTCAATTTCCTTTGCAACGCGCGCAGTCTCTTTGGCATCCTCTGCACTCCCCCGTTTAAAGGTGTGGGTATGCACCGTACATCCTTCGGATTTCAAGCGTTCTTCCAAGCTCGGAGTATTTTCACTCGTGACGAAGGTAACGTTTCCACCCTGCTTCATCACACCCTGCGCAATTGCGAGTGTGCGCATGATGTGGCCGGTGCCGATTTGCGCAGAAGCATCTGCGCGGATAACGAGGGAGGAGATCATGAATCAACACGGTAGATGATTTTGCGCGGGGTGCCGATATCGTAGAACTCCGGTTGGCGAACATCGATGCCGTGCTCGAAGAGTGCATTCTTCACTTTCTTCGTACTCTGCTCCGCATGCTGGAAGAGGTTTCCGGCGGCAACGGCAAGCGCTCCAGCTTCGATGCCCTGCTGAAAGTGTTCCCACTCGCCGGCACCGCCTGCAGCAATCACGGGAATGCTGACTGCAGCGCTCACGGAAGCGATGAGATCGAGGTCGTACCCCTGCTTGGTGCCGTCCTGATCGATGGAACGAAGGAAGATTTCTCCAGCACCGAGTTTCTCTGCCTCCTTGGCCCAAATCACGGGAGAAACACCAGTCGCTTCCTGTGCACGGTTGATCATCACTTCGTGCCCTCCCTCGATTTTTTTGGCATCGATCGAAAGCACGATGCACTGTTTACCAAAGCGCTCTGCAGATTTTGTGATGAGTGCATGATTCTGGAATGCCGCGGTATTCAGGATGATCTTATCCGCACCCTCGGTGAGGAGCTGCCGCATCTCATCAGGTTCGGAAAGCCAACCGCCAACCGCAAGCGGCACAAAGCAGCGTTTGGAGAGTTCGCGCAAATCCCTGTGGAAGAGTTCGCGCTCCTCTTTTTTGTATTCGCGCGTGACATCGATGAGCGCGATTTCATCAATCGCCCAGGTGTTAAAAAAGTCCACGGCAGTGTACGCGTTCCCCACCGCGTTCGTGTGCTTGAACTTTTTACTCTGGATCAGCTGGCCGCTTCGCCAGAGGAGCGAGGCGATGAGGCGCTTCTTAAGCATGGGATTGTACGAGAGTGAAAAAGTTTTTGAGGATCATAAGTCCCGCAGCCTGGCTCTTCTCCGGATGAAACTGGACGCCGAAGAGATTTTCCTTTTGGATCGCCGCAGTCACTTCCAT
>Ga0210057_1010431_pt1 | contig 10521 bp, 11 predicted proteins | sample CryGeyCG2114_010_2_FD_183968 | JGI IMG/M metagenome (GOLD analysis project Ga0210057, IMG submission 183968) | Groundwater microbial communities from aquifer - Crystal Geyser CG10_big_fil_rev_8/21/14_0.10 (SPAdes) (version 2) | ecosystem: Environmental > Aquatic > Deep subsurface > Groundwater ...
TTTTCGGAATCAGTTTTAATCCGCTGACCGGCGAGCCGGTCTGCGATGAAAATTTCCACGAGTACGTTCTGGAACTTGATGACGCTACAAAATTGCTTCACAATCCCAAGACCGGCGAGCCGCTTAATTACAGCGATATGCCAATGGATGTATTTCTAAAAGCCCGGGAATACGTTGATACGGGCCAAATCTTTAAAATTTTGGAAATGTAAATAAGAACTTCCAAGATTAGAAACCCCGACCAATAAGTCGGGGTTTTAATATTGATAATTATTCGTATTTGTGCTACAAATGGTTGAATTATGAAAAAAATAATCGCAATAATTCCCGCCCGCGGCGGTTCAAAGGGAATTCCTGAAAAAAATATAAAAAACTTCTGCGGTAAACCATTAATTGCCTGGGCTATCGAAACTGCGCTAAAAAACAAACGCCTTGATCGCGTTATAGTCAGCACCGATGATAAAAAAATAGCCCGCATAGCCCGAAAATACGGCGCCGAAACGCCTTTTACGCAACCTGCTGAACTGGCGCAACCCTCAAGCCGCATGGAGCAGGTCTTTGTCTATGCTTTGCGCTGGCTGAAAAAAAATGAAAATTATGATGTTGATATTATTGTGTGGCTCCAACCCACAAGCCCTCTTCGCCAAAGCCATCACATAGATGAAGCGACAGAACTATTTTTAAAGAAAAAATGCGATGCGATAATCAGCGCTTCGGAACTGCCGGCATCTCATAATCCCTATTGGATTTATAAAGAATCAAAGGCAGGATACAAAACACTCTTCAATGCCATGGACCAAAATATAAAGGACATTCCGGCCCGCCGCCAGCTTTTGCCGAAGTATTATTTTATGAACAATATTATTTTTGTAATGCGCGCCGAAAATCTGACTGGCGCTCATCCAACCCTTTTTGGCAAAACCCAGCAACTTTACAAAATGAGCGATTTTTACGACGCTGATATTAACACGCCGGAAGAATGGCTATGGGCGGAAAATAAATTCCGCCGAATGATCAAACAAAAGATAAAATAAAATTGGCAATGCGCCTGCCAGAATCCCCATCAGGATTGGCAAGAATTTCCATTCTGGCTCTGGCGCGACCCACAGCATCAATTTTTGGATTACTTAAATATTTATTAACCCAAAAAATCAATTCTTCCGAGCTATTAACCACCCGCGCCGCCCCGGTTTTAACAAACCCATCCATATTATCTTCTTTCTGATATCGCCTGACACTTTTTAAAAAAGGCTTTTTTTCATATCCATCAAAGGCAATCATAATTTGCGGCTTGTCAAAAATTGACGCATCAAGACCTAAAGAAGAAGAATGATGAATTATTATTTCGCTGTGATAAATAAAATTTATCAGTTGATTGGCCGATTCTTTGTCTAACTCATTGGCTTTGACATTATTGCCGAAAGCAGTGCCCAAATGCCTTATAATAAAATTGGGGTCGTTTTTTAAATTACTTAAATCTGCCGGATTTTGTGGATGATAACTCACCAAAAATTGAATATCATTCGGCAATTTTCCATTATGAAGCGCCTTTTTCAAAACTTCGGCTGTTTCAGCGTCATAATCGCTAAGAAATTTACCGGCCGGAGCAAAAAACATCAATCGCTTGTTTGGGTCTGCGCCGATTAATTTAAAAAACTCTTCTCGACTTAATGGTTTTGTCTTTAAATACAAATCAAACTGGGGAAAACCAGATATAAAAATATCTTCTGCCTCAACATCGTGATATTTTATCATTTCATTCTTTACCTGCTCGTTGATAGCGATAATTTTATCCGGCAGAACGCGGGTCAAACTTTTATTAGTGGCGCAATCCCATGAACGCACCATACCGACGGTTTTAATATTATGTTTTTTGGCGGCCATCAAAAACATGGCGTCCGGCCCCGAAATCAAATCCGTGGCAAAACACAAATCAGGTCGGTATTTCTCAATATAATCCCCAAAAATGTTAACAGAGGAAAAATGGAAATCGGCGGCTCGCAATATTCTGCGAGAAATTTTAAAATTTTCCGAAATAAAAAAAATTAAAAGCTCCAGCCAATAAAAAATAATATTTTTCTTTATTTTTTTATTATTCGGCGCTCCACCAGCCGCCCACATTCTTTTCGTATACGTCGGCAAAAACATTTCCGCCAATTTCTGAAAATGATACGGCATGCGAGATGGAGAAAGTTTTTCGGTGTTTACACCCTCAATAATCACATTGCCGGCGCCATAAGTTTGAACATAAAAATCTTTTTTATAGTCCGGTATAAAAATAACAATCTTTAAATCCGGTTTTTCCGCCAGCAACTTAAAAGCATCTGTGTCTAAGATACTCCTTGAAATAAAACTATGGAAAGCCGTGATAAAAATTGTTTTCATCTTAATTCTTATGGATTATAAATGAATTGCCGCGCCAGTTGAATTTGTGATATTTGGTCGCTTTGATATCAGGATTTTTTAAAAGCCATTCTTTAAACGCTTTTTGCTCTCCTTTTTCCGGGCTGCCTTTAAAACAGAACCAATCATCAAAAACGACTACCGAGCCGTTGACTAAATAATCGGTAATAAAATCCAAAACCGAGACAGTTGATTCGTACAAATCATAATCAATAAAAATAACCGCTGCGTGCTTGAGCGGCAGTTTTTTCTTCGTTTCATCGTTTAAAATTTTATCAAACCAGCCCTTGATGATTCCAACGCGATTTAAATCCACGCCGGCTTGGGCAATATTTTTCTTAAAATCTTCCTCCGTGCACAAATATTGTCCTTTATTAAATTCGCCGCCTGCGTCCTCATTTTTTAATTCCGGCAGACCCTCAAAAGAATCGAACGCATAAAATCGCATTGATTTAAGTTCGCCATGGTTAAAAAACAAATGTTTCCAGATATTGTAGGCACGCGAAAAAGAGCGGCCTTTCCAAACACCGAATTCTAAATAGTCGCCGTTAAGCTTATTATGAGCGGCATATTCCATCGCCATTTTTAAAATTTCCTCGTCCGGATGAGCGCCAAAAACGCCGGAAAAAATCAGTTTATATCTGATTTTTGGATTCAGCAAAAAATTTTTAAAAAATCCTAACATAATCAAGAAGCCCTTACCGATTCTATAACTTTTTCAATCACATAATCCTGCTCTTTTTTGGTCAGCGCCGGGTAAAGCGGAAGAGTAATAGTTGAAAAGCCTCGTCGTTCGGCAATCGGAAAATCCCCTTTTTTGTATCCAAAAGTTTTTTTATAATAAGGTTCAAGATGAATCGGGTCATAATGGATAGAAGTTTGAACGCAGGCCTTTTCAAGATCCTTTCTTATTTGATCTCTTTTTTTTGGATTAACCCAAATCACAAACATATGACAAGCGTGTCTAACATTAGGTAAAGTTTTAGGAAATTCTATATTAATTTTGTCAAACACAACGGCATATTTCTTAAATGAACGCTCCCTGATTTTAAGCTGATTTTTTATTCTGTCTAATTGGCTTACAAGCATTGCCGCCTGGAAATCGGTTGAATCATATTTGTAACCCAATATAAACATTTGTCTTTTAGCGTCAATATTGATAACGCCATCGCGTCTTAGCATTTTTGCGATTTTAAAATTTTTTAAATTATTAGTAACAAACATGCCGCCCTGTCCAGAAGTTATGTTTTTGGCGGTATGAAAACTAAAACAAGCGGCAAATGATGACTGCCCCGGTTTTATACCATCTCTTTCTGATTCAATCGCGTGAGCGGCATCCTCTATAATTACTAACTTATGCTTATCGGCAATTTTCTTGAGCTTTTTCATATCAACCATTTGGCCATACAAATGCACTGGAATAATTGCTTTGGTTTTCTTTGTAATTGCCTTTTCAATTTTTTCCGCGTCAATCAATCCTGTATTTGGTTCAACATCAACAAATACCGGTTTAGCATTTTGATATAAAATAACATTACTGGTGGCAACGTAAGAAATCGGAGTAGTAATAACTTCATCTCCTTCTTTAATCCCGGCAAGAATAAGCGCCATATGCAAAGCGGCAGTACAGCTACCGGTCATAACCGCGTATTTTACTCCAAGATAACGCGCAAAATTTTCTTCCAATTCTCCGGTGTATCTGCCAGGCGCCAGCCATCCGGATCTAAGCACTCGGACTGCGTTTTTAATATCTTTTTCAGCAATATTTGGTTTTAAGAATTGAACTTTCATATATTTTATTATACCAAAAAATCACCCTTTATGCTATCATATTAAATATGCGTAATTTTATAAAATTAGTTAAAAAAATATTCAGGTCTGCCACAGTTGAAAAAAAGCTGGGAGATAATATATTTATCGGCGAACATACCTATGGAAATCCGGAAATATTGGATTATACGCACAAATATAAACTGTCTTTAGGTAAATTTTGTTCTATTGCCAATAATGTTCAAATTATTTTGGACGGAAATCACAGAATGGACTGGGTAACCACTTATCCTTTGTTTTTGCTGGGCGTTCCCGCGGCAGATGGCCATCCGGCAGGCAAGGGCGATATGACAATTGGCAACGACGTCTGGATTGGGAGAAACACTTTGATTTTACCGGGAGTTTGTATTGGCAATGGGGCGGTGGTTGCCGCCGGTTCGGTAGTAATAAAGAATGTGAAAAATTACGAGGTGGTTGGCGGCAATCCGGCTCGGCATATTAGTTATAGATTCACTCCCGAACAAATTGAGAAACTTGAGAAGATAAAATGGTGGGACTGGAATATTGAAAAGATAAAAAAAAATGCCCATTGCCTGCAGTCAAATAACATTGATGATTTCATTAATTTATTTTCTTAACGCGTCTTTATACATGGGTAAAATATAATTTTCTATTATTTTATCCCATGTGTGATTTTTTGCCGTTTCTAAAGCGTTTTTTCTCATTTGCGATTGAAATTCAAGATTTTTTAAAATTTTTCTGATTGCCTTGGCAATGCTTTCAATATCCTCCGGCTCCGCCAATAAACCGTTATAACCGTCTTTTATAGCATATTCCGAGCCAAACCCCCTCGTAGTTATGACCGGCGCACCGCAAGCGTTTGCCTCGTAAAACACCATAGGGAAGCCTTCAAAATTTTCATCTAAATCCCGAGCCGGAAAAACAAAAACGCTGCAGTTATTATATAACCTCACCAGTTCACTGTCGCTAATCCTTCCCAAAAAATCCACTCTATTTTCAAGATTATTTTCCTTAACCAACAACCTTAAATAATCGGAAAATTTCTGGTTTTCGCTTCCGCCAACAATTTTGCATCGCAAATCCGAAAATTCATTTTTAACCAGATTAAAAGCCTTAATTAGAATATCCATTCCCTTCCTTGGCTTAAGCCAGCCAACGGTTAAAACATAATTTTTGTCCTCCGCGCCGGGCAAGCGATAAAATTCTTTCGGGTTAACGCCGTTCGGTATAAAACGGCACTCGCCGAATTTTAAACGGCGCCTTACTTTAATTTCCGTGAATTTTGAACCGGTAGTCGTTAAAGCGGCAATTTTATAAGCGACTTTTAAAAATAACTTTTCGAAAGAAAATTTTTCAGATGGGACGGCATAGGTTCCGTGCAAAGTCATTATGAACTTGGCGCCCAATAATTTACTTGCCAATGCCGCTCCCGGCGCAAAGGGCTCAATTAAACTATGCACAATATCGCATCCCTTAAAATATCTTAAGACATTTAAAAATACCTTGCCTTGGGTTATCAAGTTGTAATTCCAATGGGGAAGTTTGGGATAAACTTTAGAAAGTCGAGTTTCATTTGGCGCATCAAATTGCGTAAGCACATTCACTTCGGCATATTTGGAAACCGATTCGGTAAGCGACCGCGAATAACGTCCCCAACCATCTTCGGATGATAAAGATGAAGTAATAAATCCTATTTTAAGCATCTTTTAAATTATTCAATTCCGCCTCCATCATTATTTTAACCAATTCTTTGAATTTAACTTTTGGCGTCCATCCTAAAACGCGCTTGGCTTTTGCCGCGTCGCCTTGCAAAAGATTAACTTCGTTCGGACGATAATAGCGCTTATCAATTGCCACATATTTCTGCCAGTTTTTGATGCCGGCGATTTTAAACGCTTCTTCAAGAAATTCTTTGACTGTATGCGTTTCGCCAGTGGCAATAACAAAGTCGTCGGGCTTTTTTTGCTGAAGCATTAACCACATTGCCTCAACGTACTGGGGCGCGTAGCCCCAATCGCGTTTGGCATTCAAATTTCCGAGATAAATTTTTTCCTGAAGCCCGGCTTTAATCCGCGCTACGCCCTGGGTGATTTTTCGGGTAACAAAATTTTCGCCGCGGCGAGGCGATTCATGATTAAACAAAATGCCGCAGGCAATAAACAAATCATAAGCATCGCGATAACGGCAAGCGGTCTCATGGGCAAAGACTTTAGCGACGCCGTAAGGACTTCGGGCATTAAAAGGCATATTCTCATTTTGAGGCGCCTCCTTTACATCGCCAAACATCTCTGAAGAAGACGCTTGATAAAATTTCGCTTTCGGGCAATGCTGTCTCATGGCTTCAAGTAGGCGTAAAGCGCCGAGACCTGTAATATTAGCTGTGTATTCCGGAATATCAAAACTAATCCTGACTTGCGATTGGGCTCCGAGATTATAAATTTCGGCGGGCTTTATCTTGGCTAAAAGACCGCTGATTGAGTTGGCATCGGCCAAATCGCCGTAATGAAGAAACAATCGGCTGTTTTTTCCTCGGCGATATTGATCTAAATGATTAATCCTCTCAGTATTAAAAACGCTGACGCGTCGGACCAAACCATGAACCTTATAACCCTTTTTTAACAAAAATTCGGCTAAATAAGAGCCGTCTTGCCCGGTTATACCTGTAATGAAAGCAATTTTTTTGCTTTTAATTTTTCCCATAAAATTGATATTCCAACAACCGCTAAAATAACATAAAACGGATAAATGGGCAAGGCATAGCGCGGAATGGCGTGAATCGCGCTGTAAGCGAGATTGAAATATACAACGATCAAAATAAGCCAACCGGAAAGCGCCCAATTTTTCGCGATTTTAACAGCTCCATATATCGCTAAGAAAAGAAATAAAAACCAGATACCGCGGATTCCAATAATAATGCCTGCTTTCGCCCATTCCGGAATTTGCGCGTGTCGGCCTTCCGCGAACATCGGATGGATTGTTAATGTATTGCCCCAAAGCGAACCACGCGGAATAATCGGGCTGTTAAAACTGATAAAATCTAAAAGCGACATTAAAATATACTTATGGGGCGTGCCAAAAATTTTATTTTTCGCTTCTACCGTTAAAATCCTGTCAATTTCCGCATAACTTTTGCCCTCTTTGAGTAAATTGCCGACTCTTTGCTCGGTAATGGGCGTCTCCCGAAAAGCCGCCGAGCTGACATCGGGATAAATTTTTTGGGAAAAATAGTATCCAAAAAGATGGCCGATGAAATGAGCCGGATAATTTGTGTACAGATTTTCCATTAATTCGGCGCGAGCATAAAGAATTTCGCCTCCCCGCGGCACGATTGCGACGCCGACATTAGTTAAACGATTTCTCGCGACCCATGGTATCAAAACCAATAAGAAACCAGCAATAAAAATTCCGGCCGCTAAACTAATTTTTTTTATTGGCAATTTTCTGCGATAAACAATAAAAATATTCACAGCTATAAAAAGCGGCAGAAATTGAACGATTCCCCGCGTTAAAGCGGCTAATCCCAAAACAATTCCCGAAACCGCAAGCCACCAAATACTTCCATAATTGGAATTATGGAAGTATTTGAAAAGAGCATATACAAAAAGAATAATTAAAAAAGTAAAAAGTATTTCCGTTGTTATATTCCCCGCCTGGTTGGCTAAACCGTAGAACAAGGCAACTGCCAAGAAGGACCAAATGGCAATCTTTTTATTAAAAACTTTTTCGGCCAGAAAATAAATAAAAACAACCGTTAAAGCGAAAAGAATAATCTGAACAATTCTTACGGCATCGTAATTATGGCCCAAAACGCCGTAAATTCCCGCTAAAAATAAAGGATACAGCGGTTCAATGCCAGCTTCTTGTCCTTGATAAGTAAACCCTCTGCCCGAAAGAAGATTTTTCGCCACCGAATCATAAAGCGTTTGGTCGGAACCAATCGGCTGACCGAACATTTTCTGATTCCAGAAAAATCCGCTTGTCAAAGCGACAAAAAAAATTAAAAAAATTATTTTTTTGGAAAACATAATCACCGATTAAAAATATGCCTTAAACTCAAAAACCTCAAAGGAGCAAAAATCGCGACATTGATGGTTGTAATAATCAGATAATGAATATCTGAAAATTTGAACAAAATATTGAAAAAAATATTGTTCAAAACCCAGAAAATAAGAACATAAATTCCAAACAAAATAAAATTATTCCGCGTAAAATCCTTGATAAAAATGAACTTGGCGGCGAGCAGGTAATTCAATCCGTAAGTGAGAGTTAAAACTATTAAATAAGACCAATTAGCTCTCAGGCCCACTAGATCAGTCAGAATATAAACGCCGGCAAAAAGAAAAAAATAAGTAAAAATACTGCCGATGCCGTATTTAAAAAATTGAAAAAACATTTTTAATTATTTCTCCTCATAAATAACAAAAACCGGCGATAAAAAATCTATAAGTTTAAAATTTGAGATTTTGAATTTCAAAATGAAATAGGGGAAAAATCCGAAAATTTTTCCGTCCGGAAAAAGTGTTTTTATATCTCTCATAGAAAAAATTTGTTTATGCCCGCCTTGTTGAAACTTTTGAGCTGGAATGCCGAAAAAATTAAATATTCTGAAAAGCCAGACATTCGAGTTTGGGGTTGTTAATATAATTTTTCCTCCCGGTTTCAAAATCCGCTTCATTTCTGAAAGGCTAAATTCGGGATTTTCCAAGTGTTCGATAACTTCCGTTGACCAAACTAAATCAAAATAGTTGTCAGAAAACGGAAAAGTTTTGTTGGCATCAACAAACTGACATTTAGGATAGTCCGATTCAATATCAGCCGCAGTTACTTCATAACCAAGCTCTTCCAATTTTTTTGACCAATAATCGTCGCGGCAACCGAGGTCAAGCGCCCTCCCGCCGGCTTTTTCTTTAGCCAAATCAAAAGCGATAAGCTTGCCCTTGGTTTTTTCCCGCATTTCATATTGATTGAAATCAATGGGAAGTTTTTTTAAAATTTTTAGAATATTAAGCATTTATTAATCGTGAATCTCCCGGCGGATGGCGGAAAACTGATCGGCAACTAACCCGAAAAGAAAAATAGTTAAAGAAGAAACAAAAAGCAAAACCGTTGTGTCGCCAAGATTTAAACGGCTTAAATCATAAATAAAAGAAGCAGTTCCGAGCAAGAACAAGAAACCGGCTGCCGGTATAAAAACCCTTAGCGGAGAAAAAAGCATGATGGTGCGAAAAATTAAAAAGAAAGTCTTGAAAGCATGTTTAACTTTAACAATGCTTTTTCCTCCGGCGCGTTTATTGACTTCAATGGGAACATACTTAATATTCAAACCGGATTTTAGAAAAGCAAGCGTAAGCGTTGTTGTAAGCGAGAAAGAATCTGGTAGTAAATGCCAAAATTCCCTAATTTTTTCTTTCTTAACAACGCGGAATCCGCAATTTAGATCAGGAATTTTAAAATCTGCTAAATAATTTGCCAGCCAATGCAAAAAAGCCCGGCCGGGTTTTCTTAAAAACGACGCTTTTTTGTTTAGTCGGCTGCCGATAACCATATCAAAATCGCCGATATATTTTAAAAGTTTGGAAATCTCTTCCGGTTTGGCTTGGCCGTCAGCATCAAAAAAGAAAACCCAGTCAAACTTGGCATTTTTCACACCAGTTTTAAGCGAGGCACCGTAGCCTTTATTGTAAAGATGCTCTATGAGTTTAATGCCTTCAATTTCTCTTAAAACTTCCCCTGTCCTGTCAGTTGAGCCGTCATTCACAACAATTATTTCAAACTCAACGCCGTCAAGTTTTTTCAGAAAATCTCTAAGCTCCCTTACGGCTTCGGGAGCAGCTTTTTCCTCGTTATAAGCCGGAACAATAAATGATACTTTCATAACTTTACTTTATTAAATACCATATTTTTAACTAATTCGTCAAAAATAAAACGCTGATCTCGGGCCTGAAGTTTTACAATAAAACCCCGCTTAAGCGGGGTAAAAAATTGCTTATTTTTTAAAAATAACACGTTTAGCGTATTTTGTAAATCGAAATGCCGCCACTTTGAAAAACCGGGTTAAAATAATTTTTTCCGATTTTCCATTCGGGATTTTTATTTTTATCCCAAATAAGATAATCAACTCTAAATTTTTTTATTTCCCGCTCGAAATCTTCTTTCTGCAGTTCATTGGCGCGCGCCAAGACCCTTTCAACCGCATCGCTTGGCAAATAAATTTCCGACTCCGGCTTAATACCCAAAAGCCGTCTCAATTTATTGCCCTGAACCGTATGACCGTAAGCGTCAATAAATCTAACGCCGTAAATTGAGCGAACGTTTTCAATAATAAAA
>Ga0210057_1010432_pt1 | contig 10521 bp, 11 predicted proteins | sample CryGeyCG2114_010_2_FD_183968 | JGI IMG/M metagenome (GOLD analysis project Ga0210057, IMG submission 183968) | Groundwater microbial communities from aquifer - Crystal Geyser CG10_big_fil_rev_8/21/14_0.10 (SPAdes) (version 2) | ecosystem: Environmental > Aquatic > Deep subsurface > Groundwater ...
CATTTGTTTCACCTCTTTCATCTTATTTTCTATAAGATTCTTTTTATTATGAGAATTAGTCTTCTCTTTACAAATATTGGGGTTTTTACCCATTTTAGAAGTAGGTGCGATTTCGCACTTCAGTAAATAAATTATTCTATTATATTATAATTTTACATCTTATTTTAGATTAAAAATATAATATCAATTAATCAGAGAGATAATGAGAAATTTTAGAAAATTTATTGAACAAATAAAATATTTCATACTTAAGATATGATAAAAAATATATTATAAAAAAGCTAATATTTATGTACGATCAGTGAGATAATCTATGAACTTTTGTTTGATATTATATATTATTGTAATGTGATATTATTTGTAAATTAGTTTTGTAGATTATAGTATATTGTTATCTCTCTAAAAGTTTTGTGCCTGAAGAAGATAACTTTTATAAACAAACTTTATTCTAAATTAGTTAAGGGCCCATAGCCTAGCCTGGATAGGGCGACAGCCTTCTAAGCTGTAGATCGAGGGTTCAAATCCCTCTGGGCTCACTTTTATTTTTGCGAGGGTAGCCAAGCGGCTAAGGCGAGTGGCTGCAACCCACTTATTCCTGGGTTCGAGTCCCAGCCCTCGCTTTTTATTATCCAAACTTTATAGTTTTATGTAATCTATATTATCAACTTTAGTTTTTTTGTTATTTCATTTCACATATTCTAAGATAAAAATCTCATACATTCTAAGATATAGTAATGATAAAAATCAAGAGTGTAAAGGTGTAAACAAAAAAAATGGGCCCGGCCGGATTTGAACCGGCGATCACTGGTAATCTTAGATACTTAAAACGTAGTCATATAAGACCAGCGCTTTAACCGGACTAAGCCACGAGCCCATTAGATAATAAATGAAATAATCTATTTATAAAAATTGTTATTTCTCAAATTAATTTAATGAACACATCAACAAGAAATTTTGAGAAAATTTCTTGAGTATAAAAGTATTTTATACTTTATATACAATTCAAAACTATCTCTAAAACCTTTGATAATCTTCAATGATGAGGATTAATACGTAAATGTCTATTTGAATTAGATATTACAATAGTTGTTTAATCCATTTTATTTAGTGAAATGAAATGCACCAGGCGGGAATCGAACCCGCGTCTCAGCCTCTTTGCACTCATAGAGTATGGCAAGGCCAAATTATAGCCACTAAACCACTGGTGCGCATAATAAACAAATCCTAACTTCTATTTATTAATCTTTTTGTCAACCAAAATATAGACTATTAATATTAAAGAAAATATCATAAAAAATACCATCCCAAAAATCAAAGGATCGAATTGACTTTCTATTTCATTAATAGAAGCTCCAGTAATAGAAGAAGAAGAAGGATTAGTTTGATTAACAACCTCAAATCCAATAGTTGAATTTGTTATTTCTTTGTTTTGATAAAAAAGAGAAACTTTAGCAGTATAATTTCCTAAAACAGAAGGAGTGTTTATCTTCTTAACAAAAGAAGCTCTTGTTTCTATAGCTCCGGTTTCATGCTCTTCAAATATTTTAGTGTTATTAGAATCATACACATAATAATAGATAAAGATATCAAAATTTCTCATCTCTCCTAGATTAAATACTTCGGATAATAATATTATATTATCATTAGGAATTATATCCTCAACTCCATAAGGAGTATTGACATTAAGGATAAGTTTAGGAAGTTCAGCATTGACCACTGATACAAAAAATAGTATGAACACAAGAATAGAGAAGATTTTAGTTTTAGCCATAGTAAGATTAATCATTCTATGAAGTTTAAAAGATTATCTTTAATAAATCTCTTTCAATATGAGTGATATATTATTTCGAAAATAATTATAATAAAAGTAAATTAATAATATCCCTAAATTATTCTATTAAAATATAACTTCATATTCCACATTAAATCTTAAATCAAATAAAATATAACTTCATATTCCACATTAAATCTTAAATCAAATCCAACAAAAAGTAACATTTAAATAAGCTAATCCTTTCCTCAATGTTAAGGGTGATAGAGAAATGTTAGCTTTTTTGAAGAAATTTATCAATAAGGTATTCCGTGATTTATTCAGAGGAAGAAAAGAACTTAAAATAGGATTATATGGCCCTCCAAACGCAGGAAAGTCCACATTAGCAAATCTAATTTCTAAAGATTGGTTAGGAGAAGAGATGAGTACAGTATCTAATATCCTTCACGAAACCAGAGAAATTAATATCCAAGAAAAGATAAACATAGAAAAAGATGGAAAAAAATTAACATTCAGTTTAGTTGATACTCCTGGAATAGCAACAAAAATAGATTATGAAGATTTCATGAAGAAAGGGATGAATAAAACGCAAGCAAAGAAGCGAGCAAAAGAGGCCACTAAAGGAGTGGTTGACGCGATTAGATGGTTAGATGATATGGATGTTGTTGTTGTTGTTTTAGATTCAACTGAAGATCCTTATTCTCAAGTAAATATTACAATCATAGGAAATCTAGAAGCAAGAGATATCCCTGTTTTACTTGTTGCAAATAAGACAGATTTAAAAAGATCAAATGTTAAAAATATAGAATCAGCCTTTCCACAGTACGATATTGTTGGGATCTCAGCAATGAAGGGAAAGAATATAGATGAATTTTACGAAGCATTGTTGGCACTAGCTGGATAAAAAAGAGGAAAATGTTAACACTAAGATATCTTCCCCATCACGAAATAGAGAAATTAGATTCTTCTCAGAGAATTAAGAAGATTCTAGAAATTGTAAAGAAGGACAATATTGTATTATTAGAAGGAAGATTAAAAGACGAAGAAGAAGCTGAATTAATATCTGAGACTATGAAGTCTATAACTAATAAGTTTAAAGGGATAGAGATTGCGAGTATAGAATCACAAAGCGAGATGAGTTTTTTCCAAAACTTAATGTTAAAGACTTTCATGAAGAACAGGAGTGGGATGACAATAATTGGACCTGCCTCTGTAATTAAGGAGATAAAGAAAGATCCTAAGAAGATTGAATTATTAACTAAAGAAAGCAAAAGGAAAAAGTAATGGCACATCAATGTGTAAGATGCAATACATTCTATGATGATGGAGACGAAGTTGTCTTAAAAGGATGTTCTTGTGGTGCCAAATTATTCTTCTATATTAAAGATCCTAAGAAGATAAGAGAACAAATTGTACCAGAAATCCCAAAAAGCGAAATTCGGAGAATAGAAGAAGATATCAAAGAAATGATTGGGGTAGAAAAGATAGAAAGACCAGTGATACTAGATTTGGAAAATATAAGAATTGGAGGACATGGGAAATATGAAATTGATTTAGTAAAATTATTCAAAGGAGATCCTCTTGTGTACAAATTAGAAGAGGGTAAGTATATGATTGATGTTGCTAGTTCTTTCAGTGCTCTTAGGAAAAAAAAGAATAAAAAATAGATTTTGTTAGATATTTTATAAGAATTATAGATATTTTCTTAATATTCTGTTCAAAATTAAGATTATTCAACTTTAAAAGATAATCTTTCTAAATTATATATAAAACTTCTAAATTTTTTTACTAAAGTTATTTTAATAATGAACTTCTATTAATATGTATGAGAAAAAGAGTAAAACAAGCTTTTGGGCATACATTGAAAGGAGTGGGGATGTTAAGTATTTTATTATATTTGCAAGATATTCCTTTTACCACAAATCTCTCAATAACGCCACAAAAATCCAATCTTGAATTTATAATTGATGAAGAGCAAAGCGAAAGTATGAGATTTCTAAAAATTAATAGAGAAGAAAACAAAAAATTATACAATTTCTTGGAAGATAATGGTTATCTTAGAGAGGGAGAATATAAAGTTCTTCTTGTAGAAGGAGAGTGATTTTAGAATAAATATATTTAAAGAAAAAAATAAAGAATAAATCATTTTCTCAGATACCATTCTCACATTCTATTACAATTATTCTCACTCAGAAAGCAGGTAGTGTCAGTTTGAAAATGCATTCAAAATACTTCATGTTTATTCTTCATCAATAATTTATTAATCTCTTCCTTAGAAACTTCTTTATTTCTAGATATGAAACTTCTTTTAAATCTATGCCACAATCTAGGATCTTTATACTCTTCTCCTATTAAAAAAGCTCCCAATTTTTTAAATTCAATAGATGCGTTAGCTTTAGGAGAATGATCTGAAACTGTGGTTGTTGATGCTAAAGCTTCTAAGATTTTTATATCTTCAGGTAGAACTCCAATAACAGGAACTCCTGCTGCAGCTTCTATTTCATGTATTGATAACTCAAACTTTTTCCCTCTAACTCTGTTCAGAATCAAACCTTTAATATGAGTTTTTTTATCAAGAGCTAATTTTATCGCTCTCATTGTTGTGCTTAATGTGGGATAATCTGGAGAGGTAACAACATAAAGTTCATCAGAAGCGACCATTGTAGATAACATCTCATCATTCAGGTTAGGAGAAGAATCTAATAAAATAACGTCATAATTGTTTTTTATATCTCTTAATTTGCCTTTGAGTTTGAATGGTTGAATATCTCTTCCAACCAAAGAAGCAGGAATAATATGAAAATCATCATTAATGTGGTGTATTGCATCGTTTATATTTGTCCTTCCAGCCAAAACATCATGGATAGTTGCTTCTGGTTCAAGAACCCCTACATGAAATCCTAGATTTGGAGCGGAATAATTAGTATCTACAACCAAGACTTTCTTACCAAACTCTGAGGCTATGGCAGCTCCTAGATTAGCAGTACAGCTTGTTTTACCCACTCCTCCTTTAATTGAAAGAATACCTATTACCTTGCTCATCTATCTATATCCTCTTTTACCTTCTTTTAACAAATGTTTAGAGGAGCTCATATATAAATTGTGTGGTGGAGTTTGGGCAATCTCTAAAAATAACAACCAAATTTGTAAACTATAGTAAATTGCCTTAGGAATCGGACATTTTAACAATTTACTATATCTGAAATTCGCAATTATTTGTGTTCGATTTCTTGCGAATTTCATTATATCTAATTCTATTGAATTCTGCCTATCAAAAACAGCAAACAAATACATTTATAAATAATAATCAAAAACCAAAGATTGGTGATGTTTAATGGGAGTAATAGGATTTAATTTTACAAAAGTGTCTGCAGAGAGAAATCCTGCTGTTAGTGGACAAGTTAATATTAGCAACAACTTAGCTATAAAAGACGTTCAAAAAGAAGAGATGAGTATAGCTGGAGATGGTCAGCTAGGATTGAGGGTTGCATTTGAGTTTAGCTCAAAATATAAACCTGATATGGGGAATATTGTTATTAACGCAAATGTATTAGCTTTAGAGAGTAAGGAAGAAGGAGATAAAATATTAAAAGAATGGGAGAAAAATAAAAAATTGCCTGACTCTTTTATGAGACAAACTCTAAGCTTTATGTTAAGAAGATGTAATATCAAAGCTTTGGTATTAGCTGAAGATCTTAATTTACCAAGCCCAGTACCTTTACCAAAGTTAGATCCTGGAAAGGCTAGTAATGATGAAGAGTGATTTTTAAGTAATAATTATTTGGTATTGTTTTTCTTTCTTTAATTTATTAATAATTAATTTATATCTTCTTAACAATCAATAACCTTTTTAAATCAAAAACATTCTATTCCCATAAGGGATTTTAATAATCAAAAATAATAATTAATATTAATAATAACAATAAAAATGGCTGAAAAAGAAATAAAACTAAGAGTTCATGAATCTGTGCAAGATGATGTTAACAAAGGAATAGTTAGAATAGATTCTAGTTATATGCAACAAATAGGAGTGAATCCTGGAGATATAGTAGAGATAGAAGGTACAAGAAAGACTGCAGCAATTGTAGGGAGAGGATATCCTGGAGATATAGGATTAGATATAATAAGAACAGATCCATTAATCAGAAGAAATGCTAAAACTGGAATAGGAGAAATTGTAAAAATAAGAAAAACAGAAATTATAGTTGCATCAAAAGTTACTGTTGCTCCCGCAAGAAAAGATGTGAGAGTTACCGCATCCCCCACATTATTCAAACGAGGATTATTAGGAAGAGTAATGAAAAAAGGAGATCTTGTTGCTCTAGGAGGAGTTACAAGAAGAAAATCTACAATCTTAGGGAATCCATTCTTCGATGATGTATTTCCTTCAAGTCTTATGGCAGATGAACCTAATGTTCTTGGGCTTGGAGGATTAAAATTTACAGTAGTAGATGCAAAACCAAATAATAAGTATGTTATCATTACAGAAAACACAATAGTAGAGTATAAACCAGAAGCTGTAGAGATATTAGATGAAGATAAATCCACAGAGATTGCATATGAAGATATAGGTGGATTGGAAGATGAAATAAAAAAGATAAGAGAGATGGTAGAACTCCCACTCAAACATCCAGAAATTTTTGAGAGATTAGGTATAGAAGCACCAAAAGGAGTTTTACTACACGGTCCTCCAGGAACTGGAAAAACTCTTTTGGCAAAAGCTGTTGCGAATGAAACACATAGTAATTTCATCCTCATTAACGGTCCTGAGATAATGGGAAAGTTTTATGGTGAATCAGAGAGTAATATAAGAAAGAAATTTGAGGAAGCTGAAAAAAATGCTCCTGCAATTATTTTCATTGATGAGATAGATGCTATTGCTTCCAAAAGAGAAGAGTCTCACGGAGAAGTTGAGAGAAGAGTAGTTGCACAATTATTAACATTAATGGATGGGCTCAAGTCAAGAGGGAAAGTCGTTGTCATAGCTGCTTCAAATATGCCAAACTTATTAGATCCTGCACTTAGAAGACCAGGAAGATTTGACCGAGAGATTGATATTGGAGCTCCAAGTAAAAAAGGACGATTTGATATACTCAAAATCCATACAAGAAATATGCCTTTGGATAAAGAAGTTAATCTAGATAAAATTTCACAAGTAACTCATGGTTTTGTTGGAGCAGATTTGGCATCATTAGCAAAAGAAGCTGCAATGATTGTTCTTAGAAAAGTTCTCCCAGATTTAAAATTAGATGAAGAAGAACCAATTCCTAAAGAAGTTCTTGAGAGAATGATAATCAAAGAAGAAGATTTCATAGAAGCATTGAGAGTAGTGCGTCCTTCAGCAATGAGAGAGGTGTTAGTTGAGATTCCTAACGTTAAATGGGAGGATATTGGGGGATTGAAAAACGTTAAACAAGAATTAGTTGAGATGGTAGAGTGGCCTCTCAAAAATCCTGAAGATTTTGATAGAATAGGAATATCTCCCCCAAAAGGAATTTTATTATACGGTCCTCCAGGAACTGGAAAAACTTTATTAGCAAAAGCTGTCGCTAACGAATCAGAAGCAAATTTTATTCTAGTAAAAGGATCATCATTATTATCAAAATGGGTAGGTGATAGTGAGAAAGGAGTTCGTAAAACATTTGATAAAGCAAGACAGACTGCTCCGTGTATTATATTCTTTGATGAGATAGATGCAATAGCTCCTAAAAGAGGAAGAGGAGGTGATTCTCAGGTTACTGAAAGAGTTGTGAATCAATTATTGACTGAGATGGATGGATTAGAAGACCTTAACCAAGTTATGATTATAGGAGCAACTAACAGACCAGATATACTTGACAGTGCACTTTTACGTCCTGGGAGATTCGATAGAATGTTATTAGTTGATGTTCCTGATGAAGAGGCAAGATTAAAGATATTTGAAGTCCATACAAAAAGTATGCCTCTAGATAAAGATGTTGATCTTAATAATCTCGCAAAAAGATCCGACTGTTATGTTGGAGCAGATATAGAAGGAGTTTGTAGAGAGGCGGGGATGTTAGCTTTACGTGAAGATATGAAAACAAAAAAAGTTAAACTACAACATTTTGAAGAAGCTCTTAATAAAATAAAACCTTCCGTGAATAAAGACATACAAAGCATGTATAAGAAATTTGAGGGATTGTTCAAGCAGAAAACTGCAGCTGAGATGAAAGAAGAACAACCAAGTTATTTCGGTTGATATTTTTGCTCTTCAACTAATCTTCCTTCTAAATTAACTTCACTCAAACAAGAATTAAATCTTCTATGATCTCTTTGTTCTAAAAAAATTAATCCTAATCTTGCTCTTATATACACAAAAGGAAATGCTATAGGAGTGTTAAATCTTTGAAAGTCAACAAATACTGGAGTTAATTTATCCAACTCCTTTTTGCATAATATATTTGGAGCAGAGATTTCTATAAAATATTCTCCACATTGATTAACACGTTCAATAACTCTCCTTGCATCGAAAACAAAACTCATCGGAACCGTGTAACAATGACTAAGACTTGTAGAAATTGTTCCATCATAATCAGTAACTAATTCTGAAACGAATGCTTCTCCTTGAGGAGAGTTTGTAATTCCTAATGGATTTTGAAGATTATCATATAGATTAGGACATTTTTCTCTCAATCCTGCGATTTTACTATATTCATGAGATGCACTATGATATATTCTTCTAGCTAAATATTTTGGAGTTCTTCTCTTATCATAAACTTTAACTGCAACTCTTTTTCCATCAAATTCTCCTATATGAATAGTACTAAAACTACCATGATCTATCGTTCTTCCAGATAATTGAATTGCTCTATAAGGAATTATTGGGATATCCATTATTTTATATTTGGTTGTTTTTTAAACACAATTCTCTAAGAAAGACCTTAGAGGTAACTAATCACCTCTTGTTTCTTCTTGAATTTATGGCTTTTTAAGTGTTTTTATAATGAGTTTACAATAAATAGATTATGGATAGAAAAGATTAAATACTTCCTAAATACAAATGAAAGGATGAATATATTTTACACCATATTTATTGTTGTATTATTAATAAATGTGGGATTATTGTTTTTCTCATTAAACGTTCGACAGGCTGTAAAGAAATAAACTTATTCACTCCATTTTTAACGAATTATCTCTAAAAAAATAATATTTTTACAAACAGATAACAAAATCTCTCTAATAATTGATATTTAATTCATAATTTTTCTTAATTTTTATCACTTTTCCAATGTTTTTTAGAGCTACCGCTAGTTCAATTTTTTGTTTTTTAAGAAAGTTATAGATTTTATTTATGTTATGTGCTATGCACATAAGATTAAACTCTCCTTTAACTTTTTTTAATCCTCTCAATAAAAAACCACGATAACTTAAATTCTCTTTTATATTTCCAAAAACAGGTTCTACAGTGTGCATACGTTTTTTGTATTCCATTTCTCCTTCTGGACTAAGAAGTTTTGTTAAATTATTATATTTTATATCATTATATTTCTTTCTAATATCCTCTAAATCAATATCTTCTTTTCTTCTGTTTTTATCATCAATATACAAATCAATTTCAGGAAATATTTCAGACGCTTTTTCTAATTGTGAATGGTATCCATTATCTGCTTTGACTTTTTCTGGAGTTTTTCCTATATTCTCTTTTGTTTGTGTAATCATAGGAATAAGTTGATGTGCGTCATTACAATCATCAGTAACATCATTAGCTAAAATAAATTGATATTCTTCATCTACAGACGCTTGTACATTATAGTTTGGCTTAATCACTCCATTTCTTTGTTTCATGAATTTCGCATCATTATCAGTCACATTTATTTTTTTCTCCTCTATTTTTTTAAGTTCAGAAGAAGTAGGTTCCCTACTTTTTTCTTTTATAATATCTTTTTTCAATTCTTCTTTTTGCATTTTCAATTTTTCATAAGCTTCTTGAATTGCTTTTTTTCTTGATTCTTTTGCTCTAAGTTTTTCTGGAAGTTCATCCCCACGATTATTCTTGCCATATTTTTTATCTTCTTCTTCATCAATACTTTGAGCTTCTTCAAGTATAGTTTCTATTTCTTTTTGTGTTTTTTCTAAAAGTTTTTTTAGACCGTTTTCATCTTTGCTTAATTTTGCAGAAGCATTGGCTTTAAATTTAGAACCGTCAATACTAGTTCTAATATTACCGACCTTTACAAGTCCTAAATTAGCACCCATTAAAACAATTTCTACAAAAAATTGTTTTATTTCTTCAAGATTATCTTTTCTAAAATTAGAAATTCTATCATGAGAAGGCTTTAAACCATCACTAAGAAAATTAAAATCAAACCTGTCTTCACAACTTTTTGATAATTTTCTAGAAGATCTTACTCCAATTGAATAACCATAAAATAAATTTTTAAGTATCATTCTAGGGTTATACGCATTCTGTCCTAATTCACTGTATTTATTTTCAATTGCACTTAAATCCAATAAATCAACAATCTCATAAATTGCTTTTGCCAAATGATTTTCTGGAAGAAAATCAGCAGGAGTTTTTGAAATAAGAAAAGATTGGTTATGGTTTATGCCTTGTTTGAATTTCATTTTTATCACCTCTATTTTTTATAATTTATAGAGGAAGAATAACTATTTATACTTTATGCAATTGTAGGATATAATTAATAAAATAAAAGAGATTAGATACCAATAATCAATTTGAAAAGTTTATTTTTACATGAAATAGTGTCATTCTCTTACAGCCTGTCGAA
>Ga0210057_1010433_pt1 | contig 10520 bp, 11 predicted proteins | sample CryGeyCG2114_010_2_FD_183968 | JGI IMG/M metagenome (GOLD analysis project Ga0210057, IMG submission 183968) | Groundwater microbial communities from aquifer - Crystal Geyser CG10_big_fil_rev_8/21/14_0.10 (SPAdes) (version 2) | ecosystem: Environmental > Aquatic > Deep subsurface > Groundwater ...
AATTTTTCAGCTATGCGTGTTTTCTCAAGACCATTCTCACATAACTCCCAAGCAATTGTAATCTTTGTTAATTGATTCACTTCCATCATTGTACTGGAAGTGCCGGATATTAAACTTTAATTAAGCGTCTATTTGACAAAAAGGGAATTAGTTCATATAATTTAATAACATGAATAAATCTTTATTCATCCTTAACATTAGTGTTCTCCTCGTTGAGGAGCAGCTTTTGTTTGGGAGATAAAGATCTATTCCAAGAAAAATTTATAAATCTCCCAACCGGGAGATTTTTTTATTTATATGGCAACAAGAGCTTTAGAAAGAAATGGATCATGCTTGACCTTGTTAAGTCGAGATGACTTAGCAACTATAATTCCACGTCCCGGCGACCCTCATGATAATGAGGAATTTTACTCACTTTACTATAATGTCACAAAAGAACCTGATAGTCCTCTTCAAACAAGACTATCGATATTAAAAAAATTAAAAAGAGAGGTTTCAAAACTTCAAGAAGAAGACTACGTCTTAGATTTAGGATCTGGAAGACAAACACTCGAGGCTGATTATAAAAAAAGGTATGGAGAACCAAAATTTAGATTTGTTACTTTAGATAAAGCTCGTATAGGCCAAAATCAATTATTGGCAGACATGTCAAACCTAGATCATGTTCAAGCCTCTGGATCTAGTCAACCTTTTAAAAAAGAGACCTTTTCAGTAGTCCTTAGCAATATGGCTCTTGATTTTATGCCACCGGAAACGATGAAAGAGGTCCATCTAGCCTTAAAACCCGGAGGAAGAGTTTTTGTGAATCTTCATCACCCCAGACTAGTTAGCGATATTGATGAACCAAAGATTATTTATCCCTCAAGAAACCGAAGTAAAAAAGATTTGGCTAAACGTGTACTTTTAAAAGCCTCTAAGGATTATAAAAAATATCTTAAAGAAAATGATATGCTTTATAAATCTCATGATGAAATAAAAGAAGCTTTTGGAAGAGTAGACCTTGTAGTAGACCAAGTCTTGTTAAAAAAGTCAGCATCAGACAATTGGTGGGAAGTTGATGCTCACAAAAGAGAGAGGGAAAGAAAGTCGGGAAACATTCTGGAAGTCTTTGACGAGTTTCGAGATATTTTAGAGCAAAACAAAGCAGAATATGAAGAAAAAGAATACTATGGAGAGTTAGAAAAAGTTTTAGATCAAGGTCCCTGCTCGATATACAGCTTGGCATCAAAAGGAAAGCAGAGTTTATTTCATAATAGAAAGGTCATTTTGAGATTTTTACAGGACGAGCTTGTACGTACAAAAGGAATGTATAAAGACGAAAAGGAAGAGCAGTTAGTTAGGGGCTGGCTTCTTTCTGTTAAAAGAAAATTATCAAGTCTACAAAGGACTGAAAGGCAAGAATACAATCGAAATCTTCCTAAATAATCTTCTTTTATGGTAAAATAAGTTGCTTATGGGCTCATAGCTCAGCTGGTTAGAGCGTTACATTGACATTGTAAAGGTCAGAGGTTCGACTCCTCTTGAGCCCACTCAAACCTCAATGTTTACAACCTCAAGAAATTTCAAGGTTTCTTTAGTATCTTTTAAATAATATTTAGCTTGAGTGTTGGAATTTTTTCCTACTTTTATCGTAATCCCTTTATTTAGTTTCTCAAAGACATCTTCATCCGTTGTATCATCTCCTAAATAAAGTGCAATTGGTACTGCTTTAGTCTTTTTTTTAATCTTCTCTATCACAAGATTTAAAAAATATCCTTTATCCCATTCTGAGTTAGGGCGTATCGAATAAACTTTTTTTCCATTTACAACAGAGATTAAACCGCTTTCCTTGTAAGACTTGAACAATTTATTTAAAGAAGAGTTTAAAGACAAAATTTTTTTTGAACTTACATTTCTGTAATGGAAACTAAGCAGAACTTGGTTGTCCTCAATAAATGCTCCATTAAATTTATGTGCTATTTCTTCAAGCTCATCTTTAATCCGGTCAAGACATTTTAAGTATTCTTTTGTTGGGGTAAAGCTATATTTCCTTTTACATATCTCTCCTTCCAAACCATGATTTCCTGCATAAATTAAATTAGGTAAATCTATTTTCCCTTTAATATCTTCAAGTCTTCTTCCGCTAATAATCCCCAAATAAAAACCTCGTTTTTTACTTAAACAGGAAAGCATTTTTTTTACCTGTAAGGAAAGCTTTGCTTCTTCAGGATGTTTGACAATAGGAGTTAAAGTTCCGTCAAAATCAAGCATCAAAATCTTTATTTCATTGATCTTCAAGATATTAATGACTTTATCCAAATTTTTCCATAAATTTTTCATATTTTACAAATTTTACAAAAATCTTTAGCTTAAATTCACAAGTGTTCTTAATAGCTCAGCTGACCATCGGTAAACATTATTATTTTTAATTACATCTCTCATCTTGCTCATATTGCGTTTTTGCTCTTTTTCTGACATCTCAAGTCCTGATTTTATGGCTTCGGAAACTTGTTCTGCATTGTATGGATTAATAATAAGAGCCTCCTTTAATTCCCGTGATGCACCGGCAAATTGACTCAAGATTAAAACTCCTTTTTCATCATCTCTGGCTGCAACAAATTCTTTCGAAACAAGGTTCATTCCATCATGAAGAGAAGTAACCAAACAAATATTTGCCAACTTATAAAATTCATTCAGTTCGTTATGTGTATGGCGTTTTTTAAGAAGAATTATCGGTTTCCATCCGCGGCTTTGAAATTTGGAGTTGATACGATCCGTCTCTGCCTTAACTTCATTATCAAAATCTTGATATCTTTTGATCCTGCTTCTGCTTGGAGGAGATATTTGAATAAGTACAAAGTTTTCTTTATAGGATGGATTTTTATCAAGAAAAAATTCAATTGCCTTAAAACGCTCTAAAATTCCTTTTGTGTAGTCCAAACGGTCAACTCCAAGAGCAATATATTTTGCTTTTATATCCAAGCTTTTTAATATATTAGCACTATCCAGCTGTATCGATTGATCATGAGGATGATAACCATTATAAAATGCAATGCTTATGGGAAAAGCTTTAATATAAGTAATATGTTCGTTTCGGGTTACTGCAAACTGTTCAAGATCAATTAACGATTCCAGTTCTTTACTTACTGTGTCTATAAAATTATTACAATGAAGCTGAGTATGAAAACCCAAAAGATCTGCTCCAAGCATTCCCTTTAGAAGATCTTTTTTAAATGGGCATATGCTGAAAGATTCGGAGTTGGGCCATGGCACATGCCAAAAAAGGCCTATTTTTGCATCTGGCCTTTCTCTTTTTATTAATCTGGGAAAAAGTGCGAGATGAAAGTCCTGAACAAGAATTACTGGATTTTTTACACTTTTTATCTCCTCCAATGTAGCTTTTGCAAATTTTCTATTTACATTTTGGTATTCTTGCCAATCTTCCTGTCTAAAAATTGGTCTGGTATGTGCTATATGACAAAGCGGCCAAAGTCCTTCATTTGAAAAACCATAATAGTAACCTTCTTCTTCCTCATCTGTGAGCCACACTCTTCTTAATGTGTATTTTGGTTCATCCGGAGGCACTTTAATCCGGTCATATTTATCTACAACAAGCTTATCCGCGTCTCCGCTTCCATGAGCAATCCATGTTCCTCCACATGCCTGAATAAAAGGTTCAATAGCTGTTACCATTCCGCTTGTTGGAAAGAAAAAGCTAGTTTTATTTCCTTCTTTAGTATGGACATATGGTTCTCTATTGGACACAACGAATATTTCCTGATTTTTAAGAAGATCTTTAACAAATTCCTTAAGTCTTTCTTTTGTCCACGGCGAATCTAATTTCTCAAGTCTTAATCTTGCCTCTTCTTTTGCTGCAAATCTTGCCTCCATAAGGCTTTTGTTCATATTTGAAATTTCTCTTGCTAAAGGTTTAAAGAATAAGTGATTGCCGTGCGATGTGATCCTTCTTCCTCCGGATCTCATCTGTTTTAATGACTCTGCAAGACCTATCATTGGTTTAAAAATTATCCATCTTAATAAAAGAACAGAAGCAATGGACAAAAGAAATATCTGAACAGATAATCTAATCAAATTATTTTTCCAAATCTCATTAAGACGGTTATCTATATATCCCGCATTTTGCACAATCATTAAAGAACCAACAACACTATTTTTGTCATGCAACGGCACTGCAAATAGATACATTTTTTTATCATTTAATTTTCCGAAATCTCCATTTGCTTTGTCGCTATCCATTACATCAAAGGCGGTTTTTTGTGAATCTGAAATATCTTTTGGTAGAATAGAAGAAACAGCTACGATATTTCCCTTATTGTCATAGACTACAAGACCTGCCAACCTCTCTTTATCAGCAAATTTTTCAACAACGTTTTGAAGGTACTGGTCTGATTTATTGATGAAGTTTGGTTCAATATTATCTTTTAAACTTTCGGCAAGAAGAGTGGACCTATGCTGTAGATCAATAGTAAGCCTTTTTTCCTCTTGACCTACTTGGCTTATTGTGAAGGATATAGCCACAAGGCTGACTATTAATGCTACTAAAAAAATTACAATAAGGAATTGCTTCATAGGATTCTATTCTAACACAGAGGCTTTTGAAGTCAAAAGAATGAAGCAATTTTTTAATACTTGATATTTTTCCTGAATTTGGCAACAATAATTATTACGACTTCTAGGTTGTACCTGTAAATCTTTATGACAAGAGAAGAAGGTTATAAAATCTTAACTTCGTTAATAAAATCTCCAAATCTTATAAAACACCATTTGGCAGCAGAGGCTGCAATGATAGGAATCGCAAAACATTTGAAGAAAACTCATTCCGATATAAATATTGATGATTGGGGATTAGTCGGGCTTTTACACGATGCGGATTACGAAGAAACAAAAAACATACCCGAAAAACACGCATTACTCGTAGCAGAAAAAATTGGAGATAAAGTAAAACCGGAAATTCTATATGCAATAAAATCTCATGGATATAGTGTTAATGGAGTAGAACCAAAATCTCTAATGGACTGGGCAATATACACTTGTGATGAGTTAACCGGATTTATTATTGCCTGTGCTTTAATAAAACCAGAGAAAAAACTTTCGGGAGTTGATATAAATTTTGTTTTAAACAGAATGAAAGAACCAGGTTTTGCAAGAGCAGTTGACAGAAACCAAATTAAAATGTGCGAAGAAAAATTAGGCATCCCTATTCCTGAATTTATAGACTTGACTCTAAAATCAATGCAAGCAATATCAAAAGACCTAGGACTCTGAGGTGTCAAGCTATTCCACCCCTGGGGTGTCTACTTAAAGCAACATTCTCTTGACAGATGTTGAGTTTGAAAATTATACTCAAACTATGGAAAGAAATGAGCAAGTTAAAAGAAACTTAAAAGACATGGCTTTCAATAATTTTGTGGGAGGAATTGCTTGGGGTCTTGGGGCAACAGTTGGGGTTTCTCTTATTATTGCAATCCTCGGAATACTTATAAGCAAAATAAATTTGATTCCGTTTATCGGCACTTTTGTTTCGCAAATAACCAGCTTTGTTTTACAAACTAACCCCTACCTGTTAAAATAACTTCAAATGGATAAACCAAATCTAAAAGATCACAGGGAAATAGGACAGGAACAAGATCTTTTTACAACCTCCGAGCTTGTCGGCCAGGGACTTCCGTTATTTACTCCAAAAGGTGCTGTTATAAGAGAGATTGTTGAAAAATACATGTTTGACCTTCTTAAAAAAAATGGCTACCAACATGTGTGGACTCCCCACATTGCCAGGAAAAAACTATACGAAATATCAGGGCATTGGGAAAAGTTCAGAGAAGATATGTTTCCCGAGATGAAAACAAAAGGAAGGGAATATGTGTTAAAAGCAATGAATTGTCCGCATCACATCCAAATTTTTATGAGAAAACCGGTTAGCTACCGTGAAATGCCGCAAAGATATGCGGAGACATCAACTGTTTACAGATCGGAACAATCAGGTGAATTAGGAGGACTTACAAGGGTTCTTTCAATATCAATTGACGATGCTCATGTTTTCTGTACAAAAGGTCAAATAAAAAACGAGTTCGAAAAAGCCCTTATTGTTGACAAAGAGATGTTAAAAGATTTTGGATTTAAAGAGTACTGGATAAGGTTCTCGTTGTGGGACCCAAAAAATAAAGCAAAATATTTAGGAGATAAGGAGCATTGGGAACACGCGCAAGATCTCATGAGAGATTTACTCAAGGAAACAAATACACCATTTAAAGAGATCGAAGGAGAGGCAGCGTTTTATGGTCCTAAAATGGATCTTATTGCAATTGATTCCCATGGTCGGGAGTGGCAAATATCAACAATTCAGCTTGATTTTAATCTTCCCGAGCGTTTCAAAATTTCCTACATTGGAGAGGACGGAAAAAATCATATGCCTTACATAATTCATAGAGCAACTTTAGGATCTATAGAAAGATTCTTAGGAGTTTACCTTGAACATGTCCAGGGAATAATTCCTCTGTGGCTTTCTCCTATTCAAATAGTCATAATTCCAATAGCTGAAAGGCACAATAAGGAGGCAGAAAAGGTTTTAGAACTATTGAACAAGGCAGGAATAAGGGCTGAATTAAATGATAAAACAGAGACTATGCAGGCCAAAATAAGGGAGGCTACTTTACAAAAAGTACCCTATATGTGTATAATTGGAGACAAGGAAGCAGAAACTTTCAAAGATAGCAACGGTAAGATAGTGATTTCGGTACGTACAAGAGAGGGAAAAGATTTAGGCCAAAAAAACCTTTTGGCCTTTATTGAAGGTTTAAAAGAAGAAGTTGATAAAAAGGTTTAAAAAAAGACAGGAACAAAGAATTTTTTATAGAGTTAACGAGCGCATAGGTGCTCCAACTCTTCGTGTTTTAGATACAGAGGGTAAGCAAATCGGAGTATTATCAAGGCAGGACGCATTGTTAAAAGCAAGAGAGCTGGAACTTGATTTAGTAGAAGTTGCTCCAAAAGCACAACCGCCTGTTGCAAGAATAATAGATTTTAAAAAATTTCTTTACCAGCAGGAAAAGAAAAAAAGGGAAGAAAAAAGAAAATCAAGAGCATCTGAAACAAAAGAGGTAAGACTCGGCCCTTTTATGAACGAACATGACCTTTCGGTCATGATAAGAAGGGCAAAAGAATTCTTAGAGGATGGGGACAAAGTCAGAGCGGTTGTAAAGTTTGCGGGAAGACAGATTACTCATCCGGAATTTGGAAAAGAGGTAATGAACAAGTTCATTCACTCGGTTTCTCAAATTTCTAAAGTAGAAAGAGACCCGCATTTTGAAGGAAGACAGTTGGTTGTAATAATAGTACCGGACAAGAAAGGAAAAAATGGGCAAGATCAAAGTCAAGAAATCAGTAAGTAAAAGATTTAAAGTAACAAAAAAAGGCAAGGTTCTTTTTGGGCATCAATATAAAGGCCATCTGAAAGTAAAAAAGAGCAAAAGAAGGCTGAGAAAATTAAAAGAACCGGGACAGCTAAAAGGGAAGTTTGCAAAAAAAATTAAAAAAATGCTGGCAAAAGCCTAAATATGGGAAAAAGACAGATTAGGAATATTAATTTTAGGCAGACAAAATCCGAAAGATCTGCAACAAATTCCTATAGAGGCTTTGGCAAGTATATAAAATTAAGACTTAATAAGTTTATTAAGTCTTAAATGTCAAATATCCAATGTCAAATATCAAATGCTAATAAATTGGGAATTGGACATTTGATATTGGTATTATTTTATATTCGAAGAATATGACTAGAGTAAAAAGAGGGTTAGTTTCAAGAAGGAAACATAAAAAACTGCTAAAAAGTGTAAAAGGTTACCGCGGGACAAAAAGCAGACTTATTAAGGTTGCAAAAGAAGCACAGCTTCATGCAGGCGCTTATGCCTATCATGGAAGAAAACTCCGAAAAAGAGACGCAAGGGAACTTTGGATTACAAGAATCAGTGAAGCATCTGCTCAGCAAGGCATATCATACAGTGTTTTCATAAACAAACTAAAAAAATCCAACGTGGAGCTTGACAGAAAAATACTAAGCGATTTACTCGTTGACGATCCCGTTACTTTTAAGCAAATTATTGACTTTGCCAAGAATATAAATTAGAATATAAAAAAATGAAGCATTCAACCTATTGGTTTTTTTATTTTACTTCCCAAACCGGGAGGTTGGTTGATGCTTTAGAAAACTAAACATCTAAAAAAATAAAAACCGCCTCCCTAAAGGGAGGTTTTTTGTTGGAAAAGGAGGTGAATTTTATGAGTAATAGCATAGAAAATGGGAAAGTTATACCGGGAATAAGAAGGCTTTCGGAAAAAGAAAAAATAGTAAGGGAAGATTATAACGTTGTAAATATTCTTCCTGTTCTTCAGGAAAAGGCAGCTGAAACAAAATCAGGAATGGTTTTAGATAAGCGTGTTGATTTAGGTACTTTGATTGAACTTCTTCCCGGTCAAATAGCTGAACTGTCTTCCGATCTTCAAAGAGTAGTAGACTTAAATGGAACAGTCAGAATCGACTATGTGGGAAATATAAGTGTTTATAAGAACGGTCATGAAAAAAAATAGATTTTTTGATATCCTTAACCTATGGAAGAAGAACTTATTGGCATTAAAAATAATGCAGTTTCGTTTATTTTAGATGCAGAGGATTTAAATGAACTGGAAGAAATTAAACTTCAATTTTTAGGAAGAAGCGGAAAATTAACAATAGCCTTGAAAGAAATCTCTAATGTACCTATTGAAAAACGTCCGGAAATCGGAAAACTTGCAAACGAAGTAAAACAAATAATAGAAGATACAATCGAAAGAAAAGAAGACGAACTTTCGGAAAAAAGAACCAGACAGCGAATAGAGAAGATAGACAAAACAGCCCCGGGAATAAAATCGGAAATAGGCCATCTTCATCCAATAACTCAGGTTATAAGTGAAGTAGCAGATATTTTTAAAGGACTTGGATTCCAAACAGCTGATGGTCCCGAAATTGAAACAGATTATTATAACTTTACTGCCTTGAACATGCCGCCCGATGCTCCATCACGCGATACTCAAGCCACTCTTTATTTGGATACCAAAAGCACTAAAGTACAGCCCGGAGAAATTTTGCTCAGAACCCAAACGTCAAATATGCAAGTTAGAATTATGGAAAAAATAAAACCACCGGTAAGAGCAATTGTACCCGGGAAGGTTTATCGAGTTGATGATGTTGACCCTTCACACAGCTTTGAGTTCTGGCAACTGGAAGGCTTTTGCGTTGATAAAGAAATAAGGCTCACAGACCTTTTTGGGACAATTGACTATGTCTTGAGAGAAATTTTTGGAAAAGAAGTAAAGATAAAATTTGCAACTACAAACTTTTCATTTGTAGAACCGGGAGTAGACACATATATGGAATGCACCGTGTGTAAAGGAAAGGGCTGCAGTTTTTGTAAGAACTCCGGATGGAGTGAAATAATGCCGGCAGGAATGATCCACCCTAACGTTTTAAAGGCAGCAAAGATTAATCCCGACCAATGGACAGGGTTTGCTTTTGCTATTGGTTTGTCCCGTCTTGTAACATTAAAGTACCAAATGGATGATTTAAGGCTTTTAACAAACCCTGATTTAAGAATCCTTGAACAGTTTTAGCTGTCATCCCGAACTCGTTTCGGGATCTAAGAAAAAGAGACGCTGAAACAAGTTCAGCATGACAAAGGAGTAATATATGCTTGCACCTTTATCTTGGCTTAAAGACTACATAGATATAACGATAAAACCTAAGGAATTAGGAGAACGTTTAACAGAAATTGGCCTTGGGACAGAAAAAATAACCAAAACCGATGAAGATGTTGTTTTTGATTTGGAAATAACGCCAAACAGACCCGATCTTTTGTCAATAATTGGAATTGCGAGGGAAATTGCAGCTATAGAGGGAAAAAAAGTTCGTTTACCTAAAATCAAAACAGATTTAAAAAAAATTAAGCCGGAAAAAAAACTGCCGATCACAATTAAAACCGACCCTAAAATCAATCCGAGATTTACAGCAATAATAATAGATGAAATAAAAGTAGGGGAGTCTCCAAAGTGGCTCAAGGACAAGCTGATCAAGATCGGACAAAGACCAATAAACAACATAGTTGATATTACTAATTACGTAATGTTTGAGCTTGGAAACCCTATTCATGCATTTGATTATGACAAAATAGCAGGACATATTATACAGGTTGAACTTGCAAAAGGAGGGGAAAAGTTTACATCTGTTGACGGAGTAACATATCATCTTCCAAAAGACGCACTAATTATAAAAGATGCAGAAAAAGTAATTGATTTATGTGGAATAAAAGGAGGAGAAAATACCGGCACGTACAATGAGACTAAAACAATTTTAATAAGGGTGCCGGTCGAACTTCCGCAAATAACAAGAAGAACATCCCAGCATTTAGGGCTTCGTTCTGAAGCATCTGCAATTTTTGAAAGAGGGGTAAATGCAGGAGGAACACTCGATGCTTTAACAAGAACGGTAGACTTGG
>Ga0210057_1010435_pt1 | contig 10520 bp, 15 predicted proteins | sample CryGeyCG2114_010_2_FD_183968 | JGI IMG/M metagenome (GOLD analysis project Ga0210057, IMG submission 183968) | Groundwater microbial communities from aquifer - Crystal Geyser CG10_big_fil_rev_8/21/14_0.10 (SPAdes) (version 2) | ecosystem: Environmental > Aquatic > Deep subsurface > Groundwater ...
TCAGTATGAAAAGAATTCGTGAATTTCTTCTTCTGGAATTTCTCCAGATTTTATTTTAGCTATTAATTCGCCCTTCGGAGAATATGTTCTAAGATGAATCATTTTTTGGTGTTTTTTATCTACTGCTTCAATTTCTCTAATTAAATCATCAATTGCTGAAACATCCGCTTCTTTTAATTTTTGAAGATTTTTAACATATTCTCTTAAATCTCCAAAACCTTCTAAATACCAGATTTGTAAAGGTTCATTTACTCTGTCATCATAAAAAGTAGCACTTCCCCTTACAGCAAATCTATTCCTGCCAAGAGTTACCCTTGGGATTATCTCTATAGATACTCTTGTTTTTTTAAAATCTATTTTTCCTTTCATAATTGAAGGCCTTTTTGTATCAAATCTGTCTGTAATAACATAATGCGAATAATCTGGGACTAATCTTGTTAAGGCAACATGGGCTATTTGTTCAATTGGAAAAAAATAATGGCATAGATGAAAGTTTGGATGTAAGTATCCTTGATTGCTAGTAAAATAAGGATCAAAAGCTTTCTTTAACTTTCTTTTGAATATGTGTGCTCTAAATATGGGTTTATCTTCAAATTGAAAAACCTGCCCTATAATTGGGAGCCCTGAATGCACATTATAAGAAGTTTCGGGTTTATACTTCCCAGTAAAAGAACTCCATTCTTCATTGTATCTTTTAATTTCATCTTCTGTTAGTATTTCTTGCAATGCCATTTTACCACTTAGAAGTAGTTTGTAAAATGACTATATTTATTTTATAGCGATATAGGTCGTGTTTTTATTTAGTTCTCTTAAAGAAAAAAGGTATAAGTTTTTGTTCCGCTTTTCTCAGGTGGGCTTGAAATGTTGAATAAGAAATTTTCATAATTTTAGCTAAGTCTCTCAATTCAACTTTTCTTGGATAAGAATAATAGTTCTCTTTTATTGCTAATTCCATAGCTCTTCTTTGTTTGGATGTTAATTCAGGTTGCATACTTACTATGGAAAAATTAGTTATCTTTTTTTGATTTATACTGATTAATTCGCCAGAGTATTCTTTTTCAACTACCTTGACAAAAGCCATTAATTCTTCTTTATTCCAGCTTCCAATTGTCCAATGATTATACCCTTGCTCATCAATAAAAACAGGTTCTAAATTAATAATTTTTGAGTCATACATCGGTGCTAATTTTAATGGCTCAATAACCTGTGCAATTATAAAATCATTTTTATTCTCAAAATGCAAAACCCCTTTTTCTTTTTTTATATCTTTAATGAATCTCTCCTTATTTTTTTGTTCTCCAAACAAAAATCCAACCATATAAACATAAATCCCATCTTTTTTTGCATAAAAAGAGATAGGAAAACCAGATACAGAAATATTAAACTTTTTAGTTCTACTTCCTATTCTTCCTGTTTCTCCAGATAATTTGACTTTAGCTACCCACATATTAATAATACGATATAGGTCGTGTTTATAATTCTTTTGTTTTTCGTCTGCCCCATCTCAATTATCGAAATCTCAAAAACTGAAAGTTTTTGGTTACCTGTTTTCTGAAAGAAAACCAATCGTGCTTTTTCCGTCGGGCGGGGTTTTGGTAAATAAGAGATTTAAATTTTAGCTAAAGAAAAAATTTCGTTGAACATGATGGTATCATAAGTTTACTTATGATAACATACTAAAAGGGTATATAAGTAAAATTATTTAAAGATTAAACTACTAATCAGATTATGCAAAAAGAGGAAGTAGAAGGGATTATTGAGAGACTCAAAACAGAGTTAGAAATAAGAAATTTTTCTTTTAAAACAAATAAGAGCTATATTAATTCTGTGAAAAAATTTTTAGAGTTTGCCAAAGAACAGGAATTAAATCAAGATTTAGTTAAAAAATATGTTCAAATTAAAATAAAGCAAAAAGAGCCAGCCTCTGTTGCCCACGATATTTTTGCAATACAGTTTTTCTTTGAAAAAGTTCTTGGAAAGAAAATTTATGTTCCAAGGCCTAAAAGAAATAAAAAAATTCCTGAAATCTTGACAAAAGAGGAAATTAAGAGAATGATTGATTCTATAAATAATATAAAGCATAAATTGATTCTAAAGATGCTTTATGGCTGCGGATTTAGAGTTTCTGAGATTGTTAATTTGAATAAAGATGATTTAAACTTTCAGGAAGGTCTTGTCCACATTAAACTTGGAAAAGGAAAAAAGGACAGATTTGTAAAAATTCCAGAATCTGCCAAAGAAGAATTAAAATCTTACTGCAGTCTTTCTGGAGAAGGGGTTTTATTCCCTTCTTCACGCGGCGGAAAGCTTACAACAGCAACAATACAGGCAGTAGTAGAAAAGTCAGCAAAAAAAGCCGAAATAAAAAAAGAAGTTTATCCACATTTGCTAAGGCACAGCTTCGCAACACATTTGCTCGAATCTGGGGTAGATTTGAGGATTATTCAAAAATTGCTTGGGCACTCTGACATTAAAACAACCCAGATATATACGCAAATATCTCAAGCATCAATAAAAAACATAAAAAGCCCTCTTGATAGTTTAGAATGAAAAAAATTATCTGTTTAGGAATTGAAAGAATCAGCGAACGTTTGAAGAGGTTTTGGGGGAGATTCTAGTCATTTTTTCATGAACTACTTCTATAATTATTTTGTGGAAGGCAGGGGAAACCATTCTATTTGAGGATAATATAAGTTTCTCCCCGAGTTACGAGCCTCTGCGAGTAATTTCATTTAATTGCTGTTATATTCCCTGACTTCCAAATTTTAGTGAGTTTCAAAGAAACGAGCGTTAAAAAATTTGAGAATGGAAGGCGCGGGCTGAGAAATTTAGAGTATAGAAATCATACATGAATAAATAGTCAAACGCATGCAAATTCAATTCTCCAGTAGCCATCTCCAAACTGGCCACACAATTAGCTTTTTACCTTCAATTAAAAACTCATCTTCTTGATTAAAAGTTAAAATTAATCCATTATTCAAGCCAAATTTTTTCAAAGCGCTTACTAACCCTTCTATTTCCCTCTCTTTATTCTCCTCATTCAGATCAAAACAAACCTGAATTGCCCTTGTGATTTTGTCCTTTTCTTTAACTATGAAATCACACTCATTTTTTTCCTGAAAATAAAAGATATCTTTAAATCTTCTTCTTAAGCCCAAGAATACAGCATTTTCAAGCATTTTTCCCTTATCTTTTGAGAAAGAGGCGGAATTTGCATAAGAAAATCCATTATCAATAGAATAAACTTTTTTAGGGCTTATTTGTTGCTGCTTGTAGGAATAACTAAATTTTGGGATTGTGAATACCAAATAAGAATTTTCGAAATAGAATATATAATCAATGACACTCTGAACTGACTTGATTTTAAACATTTTCTTTATAGAATTATAAGAGAACTCTTTTCCGACATTACTAATTAGGTAAATTGCAATTTTGTTAAGCATGTCTGTGTTTTTTATGCCGAATCTAATTGCAACATCTTTCATGACTACATCTGAAAGAAGCTCATGATTAATGGCCGGATCTTCCTTTTTTAGATATTCTGGAAAACCTCCATTGTTCAAATACTCCCCGAATGATTCAGCTGAAGGGCTCTTTTTTTTCATATCTAAAAATTCCCTATATGAAAAAGGGAATAGTTCTAAATGCAGATGCCTGCCTGTTAGCTTTGTTCCTAGTTCTCTGCTCAAAAGCGAGGCATTAGAGCCGGTTATAAGAACTTTTTCTTTTTTATCTGTTAAATATCTTATGAATTTTTCCCATTTGTCAATGTTCTGGATTTCGTCAAAAAAATATATCCCCCTTTCACCATACAGCTCTCTCATTATCTGCTCTATTTTGTTAAAATCAGAAAGTTCAAACCCCTCTAATCGAGGATCTTCAAGATTAAGGTAATACCCCTTTGCTTGTTTTTTTAAAATTTGGTGAAGAAAAGTGCTTTTTCCACATCTCCTTATTCCTGTAATTAAAAGGGCAAAAGAGTCCCTGATCTTAACATTTTTTAGTATCTCCCTCAAAATTCCAAGATCCAGTCTATCCAGAGATTCTCTCTGCGCAATTATTACCTCCTTAAGTATTTCGCGGGTTATCATAATATTGTGGGGCTTGAGTCGTTTATAAATCTTTCTATTGACAATAGAAGTTATTTTCTATTTAGGATAGAAACTCTGTAAAAAGAAGATATCTGGAAATTTGAGAGTGGAAGAAGCGAGTGAAAATTAGATATAATGAAATGGAATATAATTTTCCTCCTGCGAGTCACGAGCGTAGCGAAGGAGTAATATTGCATATAATCGCTGTTAGTTTCTCCTTTAGGACGAAATTTTAGTGCAACGTTGCGAAGCAAAAATTTCGAGTTGCGGGGCTAGGATTTTGCGTTATTAAGGATTTCCGCTAAATGTTCCTTTACATTTATTTTCGACACATTCACATCCATCAATAGAAGGAAATCCACATACATTAGATTTAAGCTCAGGAGGATTTGGCTGATAATTTTTATTTACACATAATGGATAATATCCGCAATAGTTTCCCACATTTTTAATTTCACAATCTGAATCAACATTACACGAGTAATCAATATGTGGAACACTAAACCAGTAAATAAAAATTCCGACTGCAATAATAGCAAGAACTGCTATCAAAATTATATAAATTTTTTTCATATAATAAATATAAAATAGCAAGTAAATAAATGTTTCGCAAAATCCGTTAAAGCCCCGCAATTGCACATAATCGCTGTTATGTGTTTTTTCTGCAAGAAAAAATGCCGACTGAAAGGAGGCACAGTATGACGCAGACACCAAACATTAAATAATAAAATATAAAAAGCCCCCCAGATAACCTATAAAACGAAATCCTTATTAATCTTGCAAGAATAATAATTCTATGACAAGCACAGGATTTGGATGAATTAAATATAATGACAAAATATATGAGAATGATGTTTTGATAACTGCTTCTGGGCAGGTTATTCCGAGAAACAAGGATGAGTTAACCAGAAAATACGGAACACAGCATGCAATAGGTATTGAGGAAATAGACTTGCTGCTTAAAGATGACCCTGAAGTCATATTTATAGGATTAGGACAGCGAGGAATAGCAAGAATTACAAGTGATGCAAAGACAAGACTGCTGAAAAGCAGGGCAAGAATAGTTGAAGGACCTACACCGCAGGTAGTCAAGAGATTTGGCTCATTTGAAAGAAAAAAGGCAGGAATATTTCACGTGACGTGCTGATAATCTTATAATGTGGTACAAAAATTAGTGTGATGGTCCCATTCCATCAAAAGTTGTCTCTTTTTCTAATTCCATATCTTTGACTTCTTTATAAAATTTTTCCAATAATTCAAATATTTGTTTATGACTGGGAGAAATAAGAGATAATTTCTCAATTTTAAAATCAAGAGTGTGCCTTTGCTCGTTTCCTCTACATTCCCAAACACCAGTATGAGTTAATCCAGCATAAATTGAAGCATATTCCCCAGAATAACAACTATTTAGTGAGTTAAATTTAAGAAGCAAGCCATCATCAAAGCAATTTACTAATTTAACTTCATAGCCCCCCAATTTTGCACATAACCCGTCTTCTTTCATATAATAAGGGGGTTTGGAAATCTTTTTAAAAAATTTTGATAATGCCTTAACTTCTTTATAATTTGGGGCTTTTTTAAGAAATTTATTAATTTGTGAGTTATTCATAGTAATTTTGCAGTTATAACATATATAAAACTTTCTTTTTACATTAATTTCCCAAGAAATTAAAGTCCAAACGCCTCTGTAATTCCCTTCATTTTTTCTATATCAGAAATAAATTTCACGCCTTTTTCAGATATTTTGTAGTAGTTATGGCCGTCAGCAGATATTTTTATCATAAGCTCTTTCTGAATGAGGCTGTCAATATATTCTTTCAGCCTTAAATGAGAGAGATTTCCCTTGTATAACAGATGAGTTGGCTTAATCCTGCCTTTCTGTTTAGCTGCAATAAGCAAATCATAAACAATCTGGATTTTACTTCTTCTTTGATTCATGTGTGTTTCTCGGCTTGCGTTTTATGAATATAAACAGGAATGAAAGATATCCCAAGAATAATGCAACATATGCAGAAAGCACATTGTTTGAAATAAAAAGAGGATGAGAGATGCTGATTAGTGAAAATGCAATAAGAGCAAGTTTTGTGTTTATGTTCTTATTTGACTTGTAATTTCTATATGCGCCATAAACAATAAACAATGTAAATATGAATCCTACAACATTAAACATGTCTGAATCATATGTAAGGGTTGCAAGCAAAATCGCCTGAACAAAGGCAAAAACAGCAATTGCTTTTTCTTTTACTTTAAAGTATATTAAAATCAGCGTGACATATGCCAAGAAAGTAAGCAAAATATGCGAAAGATATGCTATAGAAAGTGTTCTTTGAGAAAGACTGCATAAGGTGTTCATTAAGCACCTTTTTATTCCAAGATAGATAGATAGATTTCCAACTGAATGCATAATTAATCCGAGCGAAAGAAGAATAAATCCAATGCTGAAGTAAAGATGCTTTTTTTCTTTTGTAAGCCTGAATGCCTTGTAGCTGAAAAATGATATGAAAAAAGCAACTAGTGCAGAGAATAGAAATACCACTATATTAAGCGTTAAAAGGTTCATAGAAATCAGCTGTACAGCCATGTTTATACAGCAAATTTTCAATATATAAAGCTTATGGACTAAAAATCTGATTTAGAGTATGAATTTTCTCTTCATAATTGATTTAAAAGGCAATTCATTAGAAGAAATAAGAAATACAGGAGGTGATAAATCGGTGTGTTTCGCGAGGATACGGGGGGTTGACTCCTCTCCCTCCTGATCCCTTTCCTCTAATCAACAGGATTTAGTTTTCTTATTATTATCAGCGATATTATCGCTATTACAGGCAATTGAATTAACGGAACTAATCCAACACCAAAGATTTTTGGCATTAAAGAAGAATAAAACCAGCTTCCAGAGCTTAATGCATATAATTCAACTCTCAATGAAATAAACAATCCCAATGCAGTTATTATCAGATAATCCATAGGTTCTGGCTTGCATATCCAGTCCAGATTCTTGTGCTTTAGATAAACTGCAAACAAAAAACTGAATATAAAACACACATTGACTATTGCTGCTGTCAAAATATGCTAGCCCAGATTCATATCAAGAGAATACACATAAAGAAAAGAGCCAAAAAACTGGAACGCAAGATTCAGGATAAATATAATTCCTATAAAGGAAATAATGCTGTACCATTTCATTGCCTGATGAAAGAAAAGCACATTAAAAACATTATCATAAGATATAAAAATCAAGAAATTTATAGATTAGTGAGGTGAATAATGCTATCCCAAGAACCTATAGACTTGAAAAAATCCAAAAAAGAGGACATAGACAAGGAAATTTGCAGGCTTGGAATGATTGCCGAGCTTGATGCAGTCAGCTTATACGAGCAGCTTGCAGCAAAAGCAGCAAGCAATGACATAAAAAAAGTCCTTCTGGACATTGCAAAAGAAGAAAAGACGCACTTGGCGGAATTTCAGACTCTGCTTTTAAGAATAGACAAGGAACAAGTTGATGAAAATATGAAAGGAAAAGAAGAAGTCAGAAAAACGACTGGAAAATAATTCAGAAATCATATATTTCTGAAAGCAAAAAAATTGCAAACTTGGCGATTTCATCGTGGCATTGCAATTTTTAGGCTATTAAAAATCTGAGGATTTATTAATATGGCAAAAAAGAAAATCAAGAAAAAGAAGAAAGCACGCTCTTGCTGCAGCTGCTGCAAGTAAAATTACTATGATAAAAGTAAAGGTGTATTCCACCCAGACATGTCCATTTTGCGACAAGCTAAAAGATTTTCTGAAAGAGCATAAAGTCAAGTTTGAGGATTTTGATGTAAATGAAGACAGAAATGCCGCGCTTGAGATGATAAAAAAATCAAAACAGACGGGAGTTCCTGTTATTGAGATTGACGGAAAGATAATTGCTGGTTTTGATGTTCTAAAAATCAAGAAGGCACTTGGACTTTAAGATAATCTTTAAAACACCCATAAAACTTTATTCTTTATGAAATTAGCAGTTCTTTTTTCAGGCGGGAAAGACAGCACATTTGCATTGTTCAGGGCAATGCAAAAAAATGAAATTATGTGCTTGATTAATCTGGTTTCTGAAAACACTGAAAGCTATATGTTTCACACACCAAACATTCATCTTGCCAAGATGCAGGCAAGCGTAATTGGCATTCCTTTAATGATTTCAAAGACAAAAGGCGAAAAAGAGAAAGAATTAGATGACTTGATAAAAGCAATTGAAAGCGCAAAAAAGAAATACAAGATTGAGGGAATTGTTACAGGTGCTGTTGCTTCCAATTATCAGGCAGAAAGAATACAGAAAATTTGTGATGATTTAAAATTAAAGTGCATAAATCCTTTGTGGCATTCCAATCCCGAGAAATATTGGAAAGAAATTTTAGATAATGGCTTTGAAGTTATAATCTCAGGAATTTCTGCTGAAGGGCTTGAAGAAGAGTGGCTAGGAAAAAAAATCGATAAAGAGAATTTTAAAAAATTAAGAGAGTTGAGCAAAAAATTTCATTTCAATCTTGCATTTGAAGGTGGTGAAGCTGAGACCACTGTTTTGGACTGCCCTATCTTTAAGAAAAAAATTGAGATTTTGAAATCTGAAATAAAATATAAAAATTATGCAGGAGTTTTCAGAATTTTAAAGGCGAGACTTGCTAAAAAATGAACACCAATCAATTTGAGCGCAAAATAAGGCAGACAATCCAAAAATACAATCTTCTTAGCAAAAAAGACAAAGTCATAGTCGCCGTGAGCGGCGGAAAAGACTCTATGAGTGTTATGTATATTCTAAAAACATTAGGTTACAATACTTCTGCTTTGCATATTAATTTAGAAATGGGAAAATGGAGTGAAATACATCTGAATAATATAAAAAAATTATGCAGTGAATTGAAAGTGCCTTTGCATGTTTATTCTGTAAGAAAAGAGCTTGGAAGAAGCATGTGCTCAATAAAGTCAATAGTAAAGTCGCATACAAGACTGCAGGACTGCACTATATGCGGAATATTAAGAAGATGGCTCATCAACAGAAAGGCAAGAGAGCTTGGAGCAGACAAGCTCGTCACAGGGCATAATATTGATGATGCTTCGCAGACTGTATTAATGAATTATTTCAAGGGAAACTTGTTTGTCGGAATAAATGAAGGGCCTAAAGTAGGAATAATAAGCGACAAGAAATTTGTGCAGAGAATCAAGCCATTGTATTTTATTCCTGAAAAAGAAGTTGAAAATTATTCAAGAGCGCAGAAGTTTCCTGTTATTTACGAGAGATGCCCGTGTGTTGTCAATGCATACAGGCACAAGATAAGGCAGATGCTTGATGAATTTGAAAAGAAAAACCCAAAATTAAAAGAAAATATAGTAAAATCTTATCTTGAAATTGTTCCAAAACTGAGAAAAAACATAGAAATAAAAAATATTCATTACTGCAAGACGTGCGGAGAGCCTGCAAGAAACGAGATATGCAAGGCGTGCCTGATTATGAGGGAAATAAGGTAAAGTTCAAAAGACTAAAATGGTTTACTAAATAAGTTGAAAAAGTTTAAGCAAACAAAATAAATATAATGCGATAACAATACCTTTGCTTAAACTTTTTGTGCAAACCCATTGGAAACATTAACATTAAAAGTAAACAAATATTATAAAATAAATAATCAGAGTTAAAAACTAAAATCCTATAAGCTCACGCACTGATGTGCGCTCGCTTTAAACTTTTACTAGAAAACCTTAATGAACAATTATCTTCTTTGGAATAATTATCTCATCAAATAATGCGACAAGCTTTTTAACAAAAGGATTATCTAAATTTAGCCTGTATAGCTTAGCATTGCCTATTTCTCTTGTTGGGATTATTATTCTGGTTTTTACCAAATCATCCCAGATTCTAAATAAAGTTGTTCTTCCTATCTCAGCCCCTTCTGCAATATCGCTTATGCTGTAATCTAATTCTCTCCCTTCTATAAGAAATTCTAATACTCTTATTTTTGGATTGTCTCCAAATGCCTTTCTAAACAAAGTTTCCATAATATTTAAGTTGAAATAAACTTTATAAATGTTTCTAATATGGAACACTAATGTTCCACTAAAATACAAACTCTTAAATATCAAATCTTATTAATAATATTATGAACGAGCAAGAAATAGCGATTATGAAAAGATTTCTAAGAAAATTGCTTAACCTGAACATTTGGGGCGGCAGGCATACAGAACTTACAAATCTGCCAAAGTGATTGCCAAAACATTTGCGTGAAACAAAAGAAGCAAAAAATGCCTTGCAAGAATTAGTAAAATTGGAATTTATATTGATGAAAATTTCAACAGGAGAAAAGCATCTTTCTCTTAACAGTCATAAACAGAAAGAGATTTATGATTTTGTTAGTGATTATATTAGATAGTCATAATATTCTCGTGGGGACATAT
>Ga0210057_1010437_pt1 | contig 10518 bp, 11 predicted proteins | sample CryGeyCG2114_010_2_FD_183968 | JGI IMG/M metagenome (GOLD analysis project Ga0210057, IMG submission 183968) | Groundwater microbial communities from aquifer - Crystal Geyser CG10_big_fil_rev_8/21/14_0.10 (SPAdes) (version 2) | ecosystem: Environmental > Aquatic > Deep subsurface > Groundwater ...
TCACCCGCCACAAGAGCATATAAATAGCAGGGCTTAGGAAAAGGGTCGTGCCACTTTGCAAAGTGCTGGCCGTTATCTAAATCACCTTGCTCGATAAGATTTCCGTTGGATAACAGGACAGGGTATTTGCTTTTATTGGCAATAATTTTGGTGCTAAAGCGAGACATGACATCAGGCCTATCTAAATAATAAGTTATACGCCTAAAGCCCTCAGGTTCATTCTGACTACAAAACATATTGGCGGCAAAGTATAGTCCATCTAAGGATGTATTTGTTGAGGGATTAATACAGTTTTCAATTTCCAAAACGAACTGATCAGCGGGCCGTTTGAGAATAAAGGCCTCGGGCGTGACCTCAAACTGAGACGGCTGCAATTCCCGTCCATTTAGATACGCCTTTACAAACTTTAATTCCTCGCCCACTAGCGCCAACTCACCTGGTTCCGCCTTGTACTTGGGATTGCGAACCATCTCAAGGCGGCTTTTAACTAGAGTCTGCTCCTCGTCTAGAGAAAATGTCAGTTCAACCATTTCAATTAAAAATTCAGGAACGGTATAATCTTTTAAAAATACTGTTTTTGGTGCTTCAGGCTGCATGCTCATCTCCACTGCAAGTACGGCTTAAAAAACACCCAACCATAGGGAATCCTTTTCAGTTTGCCAAGGGGCGCTGTTATCTTCTAAAATAAATCTGGGCCATAAAAAAATATGACAGATAAAAAAGCACATAAGGCAAAAGACCCTAACCGCAAGCACTATTTCACCACTGTTCCGAATTCGGAAGTGGATGGAATCTTTGCTGATATTGCCCGTAAAAATGCTGAGATATCGGTCTGGAAAAAAGGCCAAAATGAAAAAAATGTTGAGGCCTATCAAATCGTTGAATACAAAGCAGGCATGCGCAAACTGGTAATTGAAAAAGTGGGGGGACTGCTGAGTAAATTTACTTCATCTGCCCGACTTTTAAATGAAAATATTCTTTTTAAAATTTCCCTAGGAAAAACCCATTATTTTTCCACTTCAACTCTAGTCAAAGACCCGACCAGCAAATTTTATTTTTTAAATCTGACAGGTGAAATCTATCGCAGCCAGCAGCGCTCCAATTATCGCCTGAGCGCCGGCCCACATATTTCAGTTCAGATCAAAATAGATGGTAGTGTCTTTGAGGCACTCGATCTTTCCGCCGGTGGAACCAGTGCCATCATTCCCGAAAGTGATCGTTCTCGCTTTGCCAAGGGCATGGAATTTAGTGATTGCACGCTGCGTTTTAATAAAAAGAACTACTCTATCCCCCTGATGAAAATTGTTGCTATATGGGAACAAAAAGATCGCCATGACAATGTTCTGCCAGAACTGCGGATTGGAATTCAGTTTGCCAACCTGGACAAAGAAACTGAGGAAAAATTGGTGCTGGAAATTAACAGCGAGGCCAGGGGCGAAGAAATTCGTAAAAAATTCAACATGGGTAGCTAGCTAAGTCGCTGTTTTTCCACGGCACGGTACGCTTGTAATGGCCCGATCGCGACTACCCCCAAATGTACAAACCCGACCAATTTGCGTTTGACTAGTTAGGCCAAAAGCGCTAACAATGTCAGTCATTATTCTAGATCAAAGGGCCATTTTTCTAAGGGCGGAAGTCAGTATGTCAAATCTTTTTGCTGATAGTAAGATAATGCAAAAGGCTAACCTTTTGCGCCAAATGAAACTCTATCCTTTTTTGCGCGCCATTGAGGCCTCAGAGGGATCTTCAGTCACAGTTAAAGGCAAGCGCCAAATCATGATTGGCTCTAATAATTATTTAGGCCTGACCCATCATCCCGAGGTGATTGAAGCTGCCATTTCGGCCATTTCAAAATATGGAACAGGCTGTACCGGCAGTCGCTTTCTCAATGGCAACCTACAAATTCACGAAGAGCTAGAAGAAAAATTAGCCGCCTATATTGGCCATCCTGCCGCTCTACTTTTTTCTACCGGCATGCAATCAAATCTTGGGGCCTTACCGACTCTTTGCGGCCCCAAAGACTGCTTGATTTTTGATAACGAAAACCATGCTAGCTTGATCGATGCCACTCGACTAGGGCTAGGCCCCACTTTCAAATACAAACACAATGATATGGAGTCACTGGAAGAGCAACTTCAAAGCACCGTCGGTCGCTTTCGCGCCGTCACCATCGTTGCCGACGGGGTATTTTCTATGACCGGATCGATTGCCAAACTTCCAGAGATGGTCAAATTGGCAAAAAAATATGGGGTGCAGATCTATATTGATGATGCTCACGGTTTGGGAGTTCTGGGAGAGCGCGGGCGTGGAACCATGAACCATTTTGGCCTGACTGAACAAGTTGACTTCAACATGGGAACTTTCTCTAAATCTTTTGCATCGATTGGCGGCTTCGTTTCAGGCTCTAAAGAAGCAATTGATTATATTAAACATACCGCCAGGTCGTTTATGTTCTCTGCCAGTATGCCTCCTTCTGCTGTTGCCACTGTCTCTAAGTGTATCGACGTGGTTAATGCTGACCCAACCATTCATCAGCGCCTATGGGATAATGTGCATTTTATGCGTGAAGGCTTTAAAACTCTGGGCTTTTATACCTACAACTCGCAAACGCCCATACTTCCGGTCTTTATTGGCGACGATGTTAAGGCCATGCAGGTGACCGCCTTTTTGCAAGACCACGGTGTTTTCTGTACCCCGGTCATCCCACCTGCGGTTCCCAAGGGAGAGGCGCTGATTCGCACCAGCTATATGCCTACTCATAGCAAAGAAGACTTAAGTTACGTACTCGATGTTTTTGCCAAGGCAAAAAAAGAATACTCCATTCCGACCAGACAATAATTATCAAGAGGGTTAACTGAATGAATCTGACTATCACCGAGCTAAAAGGAAAATCGGATCTTAACAAATTTGTAAACCTTCCATGGAGCATTTACCGCAATGATCCGCACTGGGTTCCACCACTTAAAATTGCAATTAAGGACTTGATGGCCCCCAAGCACCCCTTCTATGAAACCTCACAATGCAGAACATTTTTGGCCATGCAAGATGGTAAGGTGCTCGGCCGAATTATGGGCATCATCAATCATGAGCACAATAAATTTCACCAAGAAAAATGTGGTTTTTTTGGTTTTTTCGAAGCAACAAATAATGAAAAAGTTGCCAATGCCCTTTTAAGAAAAGTCCAAGATTGGTTGCTGGCCGAAGGCATGGATATTGTGCGCGGTCCGGTTAATCCCTCAACCAATTATGAATGTGGACTCTTGGTCGAAGGCTTTGACGATGATCCTCAGCTTATGATGACCTACAACCCGCCATTTTATAAAAAGCTAAATGAAGACAATGGTTATGCCAAGTCTAAGGATTTGCTCGCCTATCAAATTGATCTGAATTTTCAAATGCCCGAGAAGATCGTCAAAATTGCCGAGCGAGTAGAAAAAAGTGAGAACGTCACTTACCGAAAAATTAATATGAAGGATTGGGATAATGAAATTCGTCTTATGATGGATATCTACAATTCTGCTTGGGAGAAAAACTGGGGCTTCATTCCCATGACTGAAAAGGAATTTCTACATACGGCAAAAGACCTTAAAACCGTCATCGACCCTAACCTCATTCAGTTCTGTATGGTTAAAGGCGACCCTGCTGCCTTTATTGTCGCCCTTCCCGACTATAACCAAGTATTTAAACGAATTCCCAATGGGCGTCTGCTTCCAACCGGCATTTTTAAACTCTTGACTGGCAAAAAACATATTAACCGCATGCGTGTTATCACCATGGGCGTAAAAGAAAAATACCGTAACTTAGGTCTTGCCTCACTTTTATACAAGCGAGAAAAAGAAGATGCTCTGGCCCAAGGTTATAAAGAGTGCGAGATGAGCTGGATTTTGGAAGATAATTTCAATATGAATCGCCCATTGGTAGTTATGGGTGCAAAACCCTACAAGCGTTACCGCATCTTTGAAAAGGTTCTTAGTAAGAAAAGCTAATCGCCAAACCTTTGCCGCCATCAAGAGGCAGCAAGTAACTCAATCTCAAGTCATGTTGCGCCCACCACTTATAAAATTTTGAGTGGTGGTTTTTTCCGTTGGCAGCGCGCACACCTTCTGAGGCAAATGCCGTAAAAAATATTGCCCCCACGACGTCAGAGGGGTAATGCTTGCCATCCTCTACCCGATGAATTCCGGCCATGACTGTTAGTGCCGCCGGAATGATGGAATAAATGGGACCGTAGTATTGCAGCGTTTTAAAAAAGAGTGCGGCATAAGGCACAACGTGGCCTGAGGGAAAAGAGGACTTGCCACGAAAGCCCTTTTCCCAATAACTAAGATTGTGAGTATTTGGCCGCTCATGCACCGGCACAAAACTTAAAATTCCTGATTCGGCCAAACTGACGTAGAGAGTAGCGGCGTACTCCTTGGCAAAGTTGACCAGCTTTTCATCATGGTATTTCTTCCCATAGGCCCAAACCCCCATGGCGGCAAAGGGGAAATTTAAAAAAACCCCCATATCTCCCACCAGGTTGATGCCCTTGGGGATGTCGCCACGCATGTAGTGATTGGAAAGTCGTTTATCGTTATCAAAAGAATACCACAGCGCTGGAGCGGCCATGGCGACATAATATAAATTAGTTTTTTGAGTAAATTGTAACCCGCTACCTCGCCACATTAAGTGGCCGGTGTCTTTGACATCTGCCCAGAGAGCGTTGCTGCTGACGCCAGGAATATCATCATTTTTTATCTCACCTGCGGCCGGTTTTTGTTCCTGTGCCTTCAGACATGTCGTGAGTAAAAGAAAAATTGTAAGTATTTTTAACAAAGTAATTTCACTTTTGGCTTTTTGGGCCATCGACGGACTTAAAAATATAGTCCCATAATGGAGAGCTTACACCGTATTTGGAGTCTTCCCCAGCAAAGTGGTGTTTCAAATGATAGGACTTAAGCGCGCGCGCCATAGTTCCCGTCATGGGAAAATGGTGAGTAGCGTAGTGAATATAATCATAAATGAGATAACCAATAAGAAAAAATCCCATGAAAATACCCATGCTCTCGGCCGGTATAAAAATTGAAAAAAAGAGATAGAGAAGGGCCACAATCAAAAGTGCAGGAACCGGCGGCATAACCAATCGAGTACCATCTTTGGGATCGTCGTGGTGAAGGCCATGAAACAAGTAGACAAAATATTTACCGGCCTTACTTTTGGCAGGAAAATGAAAAACAAAACGGTGTAAAACATACTCGGATAACGTCCAGACCACTAGCCCAATCAGTGACCACAGGCACATAACCGCTACTGTAGGAGCATAAGTTGTATAATTTGTATAAAATAGCATGAAAATAATAGGCACCCAGACAAGCAATGGCACTATGGGATGAACGTGCGTCAAGGCCTCTAGGAAAGGGTTTTCAAAAATTCTAATGCCTTGATGGTCTTTTTTGACATTCTCCATACTTCCCTCAAATCAGCTTAACTTTGTCTTTTGTGGCCTAAACTATTATAATTTTCGCAGTCTGTAAACTTTGGAATCAGCATGTTTTTTAGCTTGATGACGCAAAAGGAAGGCGTGTGAAACTTTATCATTTTTTGATTCTGTCGGGAGTATTTTGGCCTATCTTTAGTGGCGCGCAATTGCCAACACAAAACATCCTCTCAAGCGAGATTTTACAGCAACTGAAACACGCACCAGTGGTTAAAACTTACAAAGTGAAAGGCGCGCCTTGGCCAAAAATTGACGTCTATATTTCTATTCAGGCCAGCGCCTTAGACTCTGTCGCCGTTTATTATGCCCTCGAATATCAGCAGGAATACGTACCTGATTTGTTGCAATCAAAACCGGTCAAACAGATTTCGCCCACCGAGATATACACCCGATACCGTTATCACGTTCCCTGGCCTTTTACCGACTCGATCTACGTCAATGGTTCTAAACTGGAAAAAAATGGAAGCGACTACTCAGTTAATTGGTATATGGTAGAAAACGACTCGGCAGATGAGGTCTATGGCAAAGCAACTTTTATAGATCATGGCGGGGAGACAATTTTACACTATGAAAATTTTGTCAAACCAAAAGCTTTCTTGGCCATTTTATTAAAAAGAATTCCGCGCACCAATACCCTGGCAGCAGTCCAGGCCATCAAAGCTCAAATTGAAAAGCTAAGGACGCAAAACTCTCTCCTGTTAAATCTTTTTCGACAACGAATCGAAGATGCTTTGAAGGGAAAGTATCCCTACCGCAAAATTGTTGAAGCAAATCTACAGAAGGAAGATAAAATCACTCCCTGAGATTAAAGAAAATTACTCGAGAAGTTTTCGTAAATTCACTCCCTTAGTGGCGCATTCGACTTAATCGCTTTGCAAGTAATTAATTGTAAGGAAATAGTTGTTTTAAAAAGAAGGGATGGCCCAATAAAATGAAAACACAAGAGTCGTTTGGCACACATCTATCGACGCAAAAAATGGAATTTGAGCGTCGATTCAATTTAAGTACAGCTGACAGATTTTTTATTCTCGCTTCCATCTTCGCATTTATCTTTATGTTCACAAAATTCGCAATCTTCGCCGGTAATTCTTCCAATCCCTCCGCAACTGCCTTTGATTTCGCGGTTGCTGAGCAAGACACCAACGGCCATTCCCAATACTGCAAGTCCCAAAACTAACAGTGTCGCCCAAAATGTTCCAGCTGCGCTCATAATTTCCCTTTTAAAGCTTTTTTAGACAGCATGCCTAATCGCACGTTGTTCCAGAGTCTAGAGGGCCTCAAATAGGCGTTCAAAACCTTCAGTCCACTGCACATCAAAACGCGAATAATCGGCCTGTGGCCGATAAAAAATTATGTATGCCATAATTCCCTGCTTTTTGGCCATGGCCAATCCTTGCTCTGGCCCCAGCGCTGTTATTGCAGTGGCCCAAGCATCAGCGTTCATGCAGGACTTTGAATCAATAACAGTCACAGAGGCCATGAGGTTTTGAATCGGATGACCTGTCGCGACATCAATAGTATGGGAATAGCGCTTGCCCTGATCTTCAAAGAAATTGCGATAGTCCCCCGAAGTGGCAATAGCACTATCTGATAACTTGAGTACCTTTTGAATTGATCTTTCGCCGGCAACAGGTGACTCAATGGCAACCAGCCAGGCCCCATCAGGTTTGCGGCCTTTAACTCTCATTTCGCCGCCAATTTCAACCAAAAAATTGCTGATTCCCTTTTCTTCCAGCAACTCTGCGACTTGATCCACGCCGTATCCCTTGGCCGAGGCGGAAAGATCAACGTACATATTTTGGCGTTCCTTCAAAACTTCTAACGACTGTGGCCATAGCTTAATATTTTGGTAACCAACACTTTTTTTGGCCTTTTGAATTTGTGCTTCCGTGGGCATTAACCTAGGGCCTTTCTTAGGTCCAAAACCCCACAGATTAACCAGCGGACCAATCGTGGGATCAAAGCTTCCGTTCGTAATCTGGGCGATGTTCAAGGCGTGTTGCAGTAGCATGAAAAGATCTTTGGACACTTTGATCCGTGTGCCAGCAGGGGCGCTATTTAAGCGGGATAATTCGCTGTCGGGAATATAGGTCGACATACTTTGATTGACGCGCGCAAGTAGAGCATCGACGTCGCGTTTTAAAACACTCTCTGTACTAGGAGAATGCGCGCCTTGCACCCACGAAATATGGTAGGTGGTGCCCATGGTGCTGCCTTGAATATGTAAAATGGAGTGAGATTCATGGCATGAGACCAATCCCCATAGGAGGCAAGTAAATAAACCTAACTTTGAAACAATCGTGGCAGTAGAAAATCTAATCTGCTTATCATTTCTCAAGATCAGCCGCCAAAATCGTCTAACATAATGTCTTCGCGCTCAACCCCAATGTTGAGTAATAAGTCAATAACCGCCTTATTCATCATTGGTGGACCACACATGTAATATTCACAATCTTCCGGATTTGGATGGTTTTTAAGATAATTTTCAAATAAGACTTGATGGATAAAGCCAGTATAACCACTCCAATTATCTTCTGGCTGAGGCTCGCTTAAAGCGACATGCCATTCAAAGTTGGGGTTCTCCTTGGCCAAAGTATCAAAATCTTCAACATAAAACATTTCTTTGCGCGAACGCGCTCCATACCAAAAAGTCATCTTGCGCTTAGTGTTTATTCGTCTAAGCTGGTCAAAAATATGTGATCGCATCGGTGCCATACCAGCTCCACCGCCGACAAAAACCATCTCTTTATCTGTTTCACGAGCGAAGAATTCACCAAAAGGCCCTGAGATAGTCACCTCGTCACCTGGCTTCAAATTAAAAATATAGGAACTCATCTTGCCTGGCTCAACGTTAGGCATGCGAGGTGGCGGGCTGGCAATCCTCACGTTGAGCATGATAATACCTTTTTCCTCAGGATAATTCGCCATAGAGTAAGCGCGCATGACTTCCTCTTCTGTAAAAGACTTGTACTGCCATATATTAAATTTATCCCAGTCTGCGCGAAACTCAGGTTCAATATCAAAATTTTTGTAATCTATGGCCAAACCTGCTGGGCGATCGATTTGAATATAACCACCAGCACGGAAGGGAACCGATTCTCCCGAGGGTAGTTCAAGCACCAATTCCTTAATAAATGTAGCGACGTTGTGATTTGATCTGACCTTACATTTCCATTTTTTTACGCCAAATACTTCTTCCGGAATTTCTATCGTTAGATTCTGCTTTACTGCCACTTGGCATGAAAGCCTAACACCCTCTTTTGCTTCACGCTTGGTGATGTGTGCCAGTTCTGTTGGAAGAATATCTCCTCCACCGGAGAAAACCTTGACCCTACATTGTCCGCAAGTTCCACCTCCACCACAGGCCGAGGGAATAAACAATTTTTGATCGGCTAAAACGTTCAGCAACTTGCCGCCAGCACTTATGACCAAGTCCTTTTCATGGTTGACATTGATCTTCACATCTCCAGTTGAAACCAGTTTTGATTTGGCAACTAAGATGAGCACTACCAAGGCCAAAACAATGAGCGTAAACATTCCCACGCCTAGTACAATTTCATTCATGAGCTTTCTCTTTGTTTATATTTAAACTTAAAATAATTTCTTCCTTATAGTTGGATACCTGAAAATGACAGGAATCCCAGGGCCATCAGACCAACCGTAATAAAGGTTATTCCCAGGCCACGCAAGCCAGAGGGAATATCACTATATTTTAGCTTCTCACGCACACCGGCTAAAACTGTAATCGCCAAGGCCCAGCCGACTCCCGAGCCGACACCAAAGACCACACTTTCGGAAAAAGTATAATCGCGCTCAACCATAAATAATGAGCCGCCCATGATGGCACAGTTAACAGTAATCAGTGGAAGGAAAATTCCCAAGGCGTTGTAAAGTGAAGGCACATATTTGTCTAAGGCCATCTCAAGAATCTGTACCATAGCGGCAATAACACCGATGTAGGAAATAAGACCCAAAAAGGACAGATCGGTGCCAGGCAAACCGGCCCAAGCCAAAGCGTTTTCTTTAAGTACATATTGGAAGAGTAAGTTGTTAATGGGAACAGTTATGGCCTGAACAACGACCACCGCTATACCAAGGCTCATGGCCGTTTGTACTTTTTTTGATAGGGCAATAAAAGTACACATGCCGAGAAAAAAACTGAGCGCCAAGTTTTCAATAAAAACTGATTTAATGAAAAGGCTAAGATAGTGCTCAAACATATTTAACTCCCAAAAATTTATTCTTTTTCAACCTGTTCTGTTTTCACTGTTCGAATCACCCAGATAATCATTCCGATCAAGAAAAAGGCACTGGGGGAAAGCAGCATTAGACCATTAGGTACATACCAACCACCATGATTGGCAGTTTGCAAAATGGTTATGCCGAACAGCTTACCTGAACCAAGTAACTCGCGAAAAACACCTACAATAAGAAGAATAAGACTGTAGCCCAAACCGTTGCCAATACCATCGAGGAAGCTCATGACTGGACCATTTTTCATCGCGTAAGCTTCTGCCCTTCCCATCACAATACAGTTAGTAATAATCAGACCAACATAAACCGACATGCTCTTGGCTATATCGTAAACGTAGGCGCGCAGAATTTGGTCGGTCACAATCACTAAGGAAGCGATGATCGTCATCTGAACAATAATTCTGATACTGGAAGGGATATGATTGCGGATAATACTGACAAAAAAGCTGGAAAAGGCTGTCACCAGTGTCACCGCTGCGGCCATCACCACTACCGACTCTAATTTGGTGGTAACGGCCAAGGCGGAACAAATTCCAAGAATTTGCAGGGTAATTGGGTTATTCTTAAAAAGTGGGTCAAATAAAACTTTTTTTAAGCTCATAAATGAATTTCCCCTGTTCTAAATTTTGCCAGAAATTTGCCATAGCCATCGCTACCAAGCCAATACTTAACCAGTTTTTCTACGCTACGTGAGGTTATTGTAGCGCCACTCAATCCATCAATTTTACTTTCGGCCCCGGGCGTACTCTCTGTTACTTGCCCTTTAATAATTGTCAGAATAGGCGCAA
>Ga0210057_1010440_pt1 | contig 10517 bp, 13 predicted proteins | sample CryGeyCG2114_010_2_FD_183968 | JGI IMG/M metagenome (GOLD analysis project Ga0210057, IMG submission 183968) | Groundwater microbial communities from aquifer - Crystal Geyser CG10_big_fil_rev_8/21/14_0.10 (SPAdes) (version 2) | ecosystem: Environmental > Aquatic > Deep subsurface > Groundwater ...
ATCATAGAAATAAAAAATCTTTTTTTACAAAAAAGTTTTCTGATATTAAGTTAGTTTATTCTGAAGAATTTAAAAATAAGTTAGATGCAGCCAAACGAGAAAAGCAATTTAAGGGTTGGAGCAGGAAAAAGAAAATAGTTCTAATTAATAAAAGTTTATATTGAGTTTGTTGACGATGTTAGAGATGGGATGTTTTACTCTGAGTTTATCGAAGAGAATCCCTCCTCCCCAGCCATAAGATATATTTATAAATAGTTAAAAATTATGAGGAATTTAATTAAAAAGATATTATATATTTTCTTAGTTTTTATGTGGTTTTTTCTTTTCGTTGTAGAATATGTTCTTGAAAAATTATATGGGGAATTTTCTAATGATAATTGGTTTTTATTATTAACATTAATTGTTGTTTTTATTTTTTTTAAATACATATCAAAGCATAAAACAGATATTTTAAAAAATATTAAACAAGGAGTACCTGTTCCGATTATAATAACACTTTTAATTAATTGGGTGATTTTAACATTTATTTTTTGTAGGGGGGATTTGAAGTCTTTGGCATTTATGTTGATGCTTACTTTAATTCCTGCTTGTATAGGCATATTTTTATTTACAGTATTTTCTATTTTAATAATCATAAAACGTTCGACCAAGCTTTATAAAATTATTATTATTGATAATGTTATTTTTAGTATCTATATTATTTTAATGGATTTTTTGGTAATGTTGAATCTTTGATAATTAAAACACAAGTTCGAAAATTATCCCATCGGGGGGGAGCAATTTATAACTTATATAATATGTTTAAAAAATTTTGGATATATTTAAAAGCAAATTTTATCCGAAATTTATTTCGGATATAAAATTTAGTGTCCGTCTCTGGCGAACCAAGCATATTTTTTATTGGTTTTTTCTGGAGCTTTTTTTATTTTTAAAATAATGTGGTATTATAAGAAATATGAGGAGCTTTATTTCAGCATTTATTATTTTAATAATTGTCGGAGGCGGTTTTTATTTTGCTTCTAAAGTTTTTAGTGATAAAGATGAAATAGAAGGAATTAATATGGATAAAAAAGAAAATGAATTAATTTTTCCCGGAGATGAAAACTATCAGCAAACGAATCAACAGCAAGAATCTGGAGATGAATTAAAAGCGGAAGTATTGAAAAAAGGAACAGGACAAGAAGCAAAAGAAGGCAATAAAGCAACTGTTCATTATGCTGGTTTTTTAGAAGATGGAACTAAATTTGATTCAAGCATTGACAGAGGCGAGCCGTTTCAATTCACTTTAGGCGCTGGGCAAGTTATTCAAGGATGGGATTTAGGCGTTGTTGGAATGAAAATTGGAGAAATTAGAAGATTATATGTTCCTTCAGCTTACGGATATGGAGAACAAGGCTCTGGAAATATTATTCCTCCAAACGCTAATTTAATTTTTGAAGTAGAACTTTTAGGATTAGATTAATGAATAAAAAAAAAGTTTTTCAGATTTTTATTCTAATTTTATTAATGTTATGGTACGGATTTTTTTTATTCCATAAAATTGATTTAACTACTGTTGACTTAGGGAGGCACATAAAAAATGGAGAACTTATTTTAAATGGAGATTTCGGTATTTTAAAAAATAATTTATATTCATACACTGAATCTGATTTTAAAGTAATTAATCATCATTGGGGAGGAGGAGTATTTTTTTATCTTATTTTTAAAGTTGTCGGTTTTGTCGGACTTTCTTTCTTCTATCTATTCCTAAGTTTATTTATTTTCTATTTATTTTTCCGTATTGCTTGGAAGGAATCAAATTTCTATATCGCTTTCACTCTTTCCTTATTGCTTATTCCTTTAATTGCTCAAAGAACGGAAATCAGACCTGAAATATTCAGCTATTTATTTATCGCCTTATTCTTCTGGATTCTTTGGAATTGGAAGAATAAAAAGATTAGTTATAAATGGCTTTTTATTTTACCCATTCTAGAGATTATATGGGTTAATACTCATATCTACTTTATTTTCGGTCCTGCTTTAATTGGACTCTTCTTAGTGGATAGATTAATTAAAAAGAAAAAAGTTTTTAATAAATTCGGTTTAATTTTAATTCTGACAGGATTAGCTTCCTTAATTAATCCCTTTTTTATAAAGGGTGTTTTAGAACCTTTTGATATTTTTAAAAATTATGGTTACCGCATAGTTGAAAACCAATCGGTTTGGTTTTTGCAAAAATTAGGCATTGTTAATAATCCTAATTTAATTCTTTATGAAATAGTTTTAGGGATTCTTATTTTGAGTTTTATTTTGCTTTTAATATTAAAAAGAAAAAGAATTTCATTTATATATTTTTGTTTAGCTTTTGTATGGAGTATTTTGGGATGGCTGGCAATTAGGAATTTCACTATTTTTGGATTGTTTGCTTTGCCAATTATCTCGTATAACATAAATAATATTTTAAATAAAAAAATTAAATTAAAATTTCTTAATGCGAAAATATTTTTTACTTTTATTATTTTATCCATATTTTTAATTATTTTTATGATTTATCAGCAGAAATTACCTCTAAACAAAGAAATAATTGGTTTTGGATTAATTTCAGAAAATAATCAATCAGCCCAATTTTTTAAAGATAATAATATCAAAGGTCCTATTTTTAATAATTATGATATTGGAGGATATCTTATTTATCATCTTTATCCTCAAGAAAAAGTTTTTACCGATAATCGTCCTGAAGCTTATTCTGTTTCTTTTTTTGAAGATAAATATATTCCTGCTCAGCAAGATAATTCTGTTTGGCAAAAAGAAATTGAGGAATATAATTTTAATTCTATTTTCTTTTCTCATCGCGATTATACTCCTTGGGGTCAGAATTTCTTAATTGAAAGAGTTAATGATCCTGAATGGGCAGTTGTTTTTGCAGATCAATATGCAATTATTTTTCTAAAAAGAAATTCTTTAAATCAATCAATTATTGAAAAATATGAAATTCCAAAAGATTATTTTAAAGTTGTTCAATAATTATGTTAAAACTGATTAAAAAAAATAGGGTATTATTAATTATAGGTGGTTGTTTATTGATGGCCACCTTTTTTATTTTTGATCACATTATAGTCAGATGTTTTTGGATTGACGAAGTTCTAATGGCTAATGCTCTTTCAGTTCCGTTTCTTGAAATTTATCGAGCTGGATTAACTGGTGGAAGTGAATATTATCCTCTTTTTTATATCTACACTCTGAAGTTCTGGTCAATAATTTTTGGCGACAGCGAATTGGCAATAAGAGGATTTTCCGCTTTTTTTGGCCTTATTTTAATTGTTTTCATTTATCAAGCTGGCTCCTATATATTTAAAAGCAAGAAAGTTGGTCTTTGGTCTTCATTCTTAGCCAGTACAAATTATTTCTTAATTTGGTTTTCTACTCAAGGCAGACAATATACATTAGCTGCTTTGTTAGGATTGCTTTCTTATTATTTTTTATTTAAATTAATCCGTCAGCCTCAAAAATCAATTTATATTTTCTATATTTCTTTTACTTTAATTAGCGTTTATACTCACCCTTGGTCAAGTTTAGTTTCTGCTTCTCAATTTTTAGCTCTTTTTTTATTTCGCAAAGATATTCCAAACTATTTGAAAATTTTATTAAGTCAGATTATTGTGGTTATTCTTTCTATCCCTAATATTTTAATGACGCTCCATTTGGGTAAAATCGGTTCAACTTCATGGATGGATTTAGTAGGTATTTCTACTCTTTTTGAAAGTTTTAAGAATTTAAGTTTTGGCAGTTCTTGGGTTTATTTTATTTTCTCTATTATTGCTTTAATTTTTCTATTAGAGCAAAAATATAAATTTAAAGATAAAAAAATTGATTACAATTATAAAAAAATTATTAATTTTAGTTTGGGATTATATTTATTATTCCCTTTGATTTCGGCTTTAATTATTTCTCAATTTAAGCCGGCCTATGTAGTTGGCCGTTATGAAATGGTTGTTTTGCCAGCCTTCATTTTAATTTTGGCCAATTTATTTTCTAAAATAAGAGTTAGATTTTTTTTATTTTTAATAATTCTGTTGTTGATTATTTTTGCTTCTAAAAATGTTATAAATGATAGAAATTATGTTTATAGCTTAAAATCAAATGATAAAGAAATAGCTAATTCTTTATTAAATGAAATTAAAAATAATGATACAATTATCGCAACCGATTTAAGCTGGAGTGTATTTTATTATTATTTTAAACATTTAAATAATAATAAAGATTTTGATTTAATTTCATTTCCTCAAGAAATTATGAACGAACATCCAGGATGGAAAGATATTAGTGAAATGATGAAAGAAAGGTTAAGATATGAAAAAGAAGCAGAAGAATTAATTTTAAAGCTAAAGGAATCTAAAAAAAAGGAATCAAAAATTTGGGTTTTATATTCATCTTTGAATCCAATAAATGAAATTTTATACAAAGAACTTGAACAAAATTTTGATTTAGTTAATGCGCAAGAAATGCTTGAATTACGTCAACCTTCATGGTTTGATAAAATTTTGGTTTTCAAATAAATATATAATATGAACAAAAAGCTTTCAATTATAATACCTGTTTTAAATGAAGAAGAAACAATAGGAAAAGTTATTGAACAAATTAGCAATGTTCCTACTCTTAATTATGAAAAAGAAATTATTATTATCAACGATGGTTCTTCAGATAAAACTAAGGAAATATTAGAAAGCATTAAGGATAAATATAATTTAGTTATTTTGGAACATAATAAAAATATGGGGAAAGGAAAAGCTCTTCAAACTGGTTTTGCTTCAGTTAGCGGAGATGTTGTTATTATTCAAGATGCTGATTTGGAATATAATCCTAATGATTGGATTTTTCTTTTAAAAGAATTTAATAAAAATCAAATGAATGTTATTTATGGTTCTCGCAATATTCATCCTGAAAAAAGGGGTTATTTCCACTATGTTCTAGGAGTTAAAATTTTGACTGCTTTTAATAATCTTCTTTTTAAAAGCAAATTAACGGATATTTACACATGCTATAAACTTTTTCCATCTGATTTGATAAAATCAATTAAATTAAAAAGCAATGGTTTTGAAATAGAAGCGGAAATAACCGCGAAAATATTAAAAAGGGGAATATTAATTAAAGAGGTTCCGATTTCATATAATCCCAGAAAATTTGAACAAGGAAAAAAAATCAGATTTAAGGATGGATTAATTGGATTATGGACATTGGTAAAATATCGACTCTTGCCATAAATAATATTTTCTGTTATCGTATATTCAATGAATAAGAAACAGATTATTTATCTTGATAACGCTGCTACAACTCCAGTTGACCCGGCTGTTTTTAAGAAGATGCAGCCGTATTTTTTTGAGAAATACGGAAATCCTTCTACTGTTTATAAATTAGGAGAAGAAAGCAAGTTTGCCGTTGAAAGGGCTCGTAAGCAAATTGCCGATTTTTTAAAATGTTCTTCAGATGAAATATATTTTACCGGTTCTGCTAGTGAAAGCGATAACTGGATTATTTCCGGAGTGATTAATAAGATTCTTGAAAAAGAAAAAAACCCACATATTATAATCTCATCAATTGAACATAAAGCGATTATTGAGCCAGCTAAAAATTATCAAAGAAAAGGATTAATTGAATTAACGCTTTTGCCCGTTAATAAAGATGGACTAGTTGAATTAGAAGAATTAGAAAAAGCGATTAAAAAGAATACCAAATTAATTTCAATAATGTATGTTAATAGCGAAATAGGAACAATCCAGCCGATTGGAGAAATAGGTTCTTTAATTAAAAAGATTAATGATAAAAGAAAAGAAAAAATAATTTTTCATACGGATGCGGTTCAAGCTATAAATTATATTGATTGCGATGTTCAAAAATTAGGCATTGACGCTTTATCTTTATCGGGACACAAGATTTATGGACCAAAAGGCATTGGCTCTTTATATATTAAAAAAAGAATTTCTGTAGACTCTTTGATTTATGGCGGCGGACAGGAAAGGAATATGCGTTCAGGCACTGAGAATGTCCCTGGTATTGTCGGATTAGGAGAAGCAATTTCAAAAATAAAGATTAGCGATGGAAAAAGAATTAAAATATTGAGAAATAAATTAATCACTGGAATATTGAAAGATATTCCTAATTCTCAATTTAATGGTTCTATGGAAAAACGTTTGCCTAATAACGCGCATATTAGTTTCAGCGGAGCAGAGGGTGAAAGTATTGTTATGGAACTTTCTCAGAAGAATATTTTTGTTTCAACAGGTTCAGCTTGTGCTAGTAATTCCTTAAATCCTTCTCATGTTTTAACAGCTATCGGACTTTCTCATGAAGAATCACATTGCAGTATTCGCTTTACATTAGGAAAACAAACAAAAGATAGCGATATTAATTTTGTTTTGAAAGTTCTACCGAAAATAGTTGAAAGATTAAGAAAAATATCAGGACGATAAAATTAAAAATTTATTTACATGTATAGCAAAAAAGTCATTGAACACTTCCAAAAACCAAAAAATATGGGTAAACTCAAAAATCCAGATGTTGTTGCTGAGGTTGGCAATCCTCGATGTGGAGATATTATGAAATTGTATTTAAAAATAGATAAAGATAAAATAGAAGATATATCTTTTGAAACAATGGGTTGTGTTGCCGCCATCTCAACTTCTTCAATGATAACAGAAATGGCAAAAGGTAAAAAACTTGCCCAAGCTCTTAAAATTTCATATAATGATGTAGCTGAAGAACTTGGAACATTGCCTCCGGTTAAAATGCATTGCGCCGATTTAGCCGTTAAGGCCCTTAGAAAAGCAATAGGGATTTACAAAGAAAAATTAAAAATTAAAAATTAAAAATTTTATTTATGCCAGTTCCAAAACAAAGACATACTAAATCAAGAAGAGACAGGAGGCGTTCTCATCATGCTTTAAAACAAAAAGCTTCTTCTGTTTGCCCAAAATGCGGCGAACCAATTCTACCTCATACTATTTGTTCTAATTGCGGTTTTTATTCAGGTAAGGAAATTATTGATGTTATGGCTAAATTAAACAAAAAGGAAAAAAAGAAAAAGGAAAAAGAAATGGCCGCTCAAGAGAAGGAACAAGGAGCTCAAAAATCAATAAGTATGGAAGAAATGTCAAAAAAATAATTTTAAGTTATGGCTAATCGTCATCTATCAAGAAGTATTGCAATGCAATCCCTATATGAATGGGATTTTAAAAATATGAATATGGATGAGTTAAAAGAGACCGTTGAAAGAAATGTAAGTGAATTTGGTCCAGGAATAGAAAAAAATGATTTTATTTGGCAAATTGTTAATGGGGTTATAGAAAACTTGGCTAAACTAGATAAAATTATTGAAAAATCAGCTCCGGAATGGCCGATTAGTCAGATTACAATTGTTGATCGCAATGTTCTCAGAATAGGTCTTTATGAACTTCTTTTTGGAAATAGAAAAGAAGTTCCGCCTAAAGTAGCTATTAATGAAGCTATTGAATTAGCTAAAACATTTGGAGGGGAATCATCGGGAAAATTTATTAATGGCGTTTTAGGAACAGTTTACAGAGAAATTGGAGAACCTGGAAAGGATGAGTAATTAAAAAAATTTAAAATGAGTCTTTCTTCTCTTGAAAAAAAAATTAAAATAGAGTTTAATAATAAAGATCTTTTAAAACAATCTTTGGTTCATCGTTCTTACTTGAATGAAAATCCAGGATTTAATCTTAAAGACAATGAAAGACTTGAATTTTTAGGTGATGCTGTTTTAGAGATGGTTGTCACACAATATCTTTATGATAATTATCCTAATCCTGAAGGAGAGCTTACTAATTGGCGCGCGTCTTTAGTTAATTCTAAAATGTTAGCTAAAGTTGCGAATCAATTAAAGTTAAATAATGATTTGCTTTTAAGCAAAGGAGAATCAAAAGATGTTGGTCGGGCGCGTCAATATATTTTAGCTAATGCAGTTGAGGCGTTAATAGGAGCGATTTATCTTGATCAAGGATATGAGAAATCATGCGAATTTATTAAAAGAGAGATAATTAAAGAACTTCCAGAAATTATTGAAAAAAAACTTTATCATGATCCTAAAAGCTTATTTCAAGAAAAAGCTCAAGAGAAAACGGGAATTACTCCTTCTTATGAAGTCATTAGGGAATGGGGACCTGATCACGCTAAGAATTTTATAATCGGAGTTTACCTCGGAGAAAAATTAATTGCTCAAGGACAAGGAATTTCAAAACAAGAAGCTCAAGAAAAGGCGGCTATGGCCGGATTAAAGAAAAAAAAATGGAATTAAATTTAAAATTAGAAATTAATTTATGTTAACTATTCGTTTAATCAAAACAGGAAGAAAAAATAGCTCTAGCTTTAGGGTTATTTTAATTGAGAATACAGCCGCTCCTCAAAGCGGAAAGTTTTTAGAGATATTAGGAAATTATAATCCTCATAATAAGGAGATTAATTTTAAAGAGGAAAGAATAAAATACTGGCTTTCCCAGGGAGTAAAAACTTCTGAGACAGTCCATAATCTATTAGTTAAAAAAGGATTAATTGAAGGTCCTAAGATTAAGAGGAATATAAAAAAGAAAAAGAAAAAATCAAGTTCGGGAGATGAACAAAAACCTGAAGTAAAAGAGGAAATTAAAGAAGAAATAAAAGAGGTGAAAGAAGAAATTGAAGAAAAGGAATAGATCTTGACAAAAGTAATTTAATATAATATTCTAAAAAAATAGAGTAGCAGAATAGTCGAACTGCTATCAGAACATTAAGAAAAACAAAGTTAAGTAAAGATATGGCTAAAGAACAAACCGATCAAGAATTCTTAGAGTTCGTTATCAAATCAATTGCTAGTCATCCTGATGATGTTAAAGTTACCAGGACAGTTGATGAGATGGGAGTCCTATTAAATCTTAAAGTTAACCCAGAAGATATGGGTCAGATTATTGGACGACAAGGATCCACAGCTAGGGCAATTAGAACTATTCTTAGAGTAATTGGCGTTAAAAATAATGCCAGAATTAATCTTAAGATAGAAGAGCCGGAAGGTGGCAGAGTTCGAACTCAAGAAAGAACATCCGCTCCTGAAGCTGGTGTTAAGAAAAATGTTGATGAAGTAGTTGATGAATTAAAATTGTAAAATTAGTTTATTCTGTTTATCAGAGTAAACAAAATTTCAAAAACTGCGCTACTCTTGTAGGGCGGTTTTTGTTTATTTATGAAATTTGATATTATTACAATATTTCCAAAAATATTTGATTCCTATTTCAATGAATCGATAATTAAACGTGCTCAAAAAAGAAAATTAATTAAAATTAATATTCATAATTTGCGTGATTTTACTAGTGATAATCATAAAACGGTTGATGATAAACCCTATGGCGGCGGATTTGGAATGGTTCTAATGGTTGAACCAATAAAAAAAGCAGTTGATTTTATAAATAGAAAATTTAAAAATAAGAAAAGAAAAATAATTTTACTTTCAGCAAAAGGAAAAAAATTTAATCAAAGAATGGCTCAAAAATTTTCTAAATTAGATCAATTAATAATTATATCTGGACGCTACGAAGGAGTTGATGAAAGAATTGCTAAATATATAGCTGATGAAGAAATTTCTATTGGAGATTATATTTTAACCGGAGGAGAGATTCCTGCGATGGTTTTAATTGATTCAATTACAAGACTTATTCCGGGAACAATAACAAAAGGATCTTTAGAAGAAGAAAGCTTCACTGAAAATGATAAATATAAAGAATATCCTCATTATACTAGACCTGAGAAAATAAAGATTGATGGAAAAGAAAGAAAAGTGCCAAAAATTCTTTTATCTGGAAATCATAAAAAAATTAAAGAATGGCAAATTAAGAATTCAAAATTTTTTAAATAATTTGATTTGACCCTGTAGAGAAAATTTAAAATAATTTTTCTAAAAGAAAAATTAATTTTTAGAATTTAAATTTCTTCTACAGGGTTTGACAAAGATTTTTAGATATTATAATATGGTAAAGCACTTTAATAATTAAATAGTTAAAAAAACAATTGCAATTTTGTGCAGTTGTCCCAATTTATTTACACGGAAGTAAGTGAAATAAAAATTTATTTTTATTTCTAAGCGAACGAGTAAATCACTATATTTTATTTGAGAGTTTGATCCTGGCTCAGGATGAACGCTGGCGGTGTGGATAAGGCATGCAAGTCGAGCGTCGATTTATCGGCGCGGCAAACGGGTTAGTAACACGTAGGAATCTGCCTTTGTCTCGAGAATAACTCGGAGAAATCCGAAATAATACTCGATAGTCCTCGGCTTATGTCGAGGTAAAGGTTCCCGATTTATCGGGATTCTGGACAAAGAGGAGCCTGCGTCCTATCAGCTTGTTGGTAAGGTAATGGCTTACCAAGGCAATGACGGGTAGGGGGAGTGAGAGCTTGACCCCCAACAATGGGACTGAGACACGGCCCATACACCTACGGGTGGCAGCAGTCGAGAATCTTCCACAATGGGCGAAAGCCTGATGGAGCGACACCGCGTG
>Ga0210057_1010441_pt1 | contig 10516 bp, 7 predicted proteins | sample CryGeyCG2114_010_2_FD_183968 | JGI IMG/M metagenome (GOLD analysis project Ga0210057, IMG submission 183968) | Groundwater microbial communities from aquifer - Crystal Geyser CG10_big_fil_rev_8/21/14_0.10 (SPAdes) (version 2) | ecosystem: Environmental > Aquatic > Deep subsurface > Groundwater ...
GCAATCAACGGCGCAGTAGCAATGATTGCGGAGAGTGTGGACACTACAGATTCACGCAACCCAAACACTTCCGGAACTTTTTCAAACTTTGGCTCAATAATTGGCGCGAGATAAATAAGACCAACTACTGCGACAAACGAAAGTTGAAATCCTGCGTCCCACAAGAGCGCAAATGGATTGAACAACGCCATCAAGACTGCGGTCAATGCAAGTACATTTGCCATTGCTTTTTGCCGACCAAGTTGCTTTGCCAGAAGTACCAATGAACCCATAATCCCCGCGCGAACGACCGAAGCGCTCGCTCCGGTGAACAAAACAAAGAGTCCAATTCCAAGCAGAAGAAACCAAAACGATTTCTTTCTGTTGATCCAAAATCCTTTGACCAACACCGCAAATAAAATACTCGCGACAATGGATATATTATACCCTGAAATTGCAATGATGTGCGTTACTCCCGTACGATTGAACGCATCATCCAAACTTCCCAATCCCCCGCGATAGCCATACAACAATCCTGCCATAAAACTCGCGTGCGGTTCATGCCAAAGCAAATTTATTTTTTCTGCCACAGCATCTTTGAGCGACAATATCTTGCTCATCAATCCAAGAAACACGTCATCCCGAGCGACCGAAGGGAGTCGAGGGATCTCGTCGTTCGCCAACAAAACCTTCGCACCATTGCACACCCCACTCACTCCCAATCTCGCCAAATACATATCATACCGAAACCCTTCAAATGGCTCCGGCTTCGCGACATCACATTCAAATTCAAACGTATCACCATATTGATACCGAGGATAAAGATTCATTTTTACAAACAAACGCTCACTGGTTCTATCCCGGATTTCAGATTCCAAATTTCTCATTTCAACAACATACCTCACTCCATCAATCCGCACATCCGGCTCTGCGACAATCTGTGCGACCATCGTTTGCGTGCCTTCTTGAATTTCCGCAGGGAAAAATAATTGCGCGCGAACGAAGGAAAACACAATGAACAAGGAACAAAGAACAATGAATGTTGCTGTCTTCTTTTTCCACGCAAGAACAAAAAAACAAACAAAAACAAAAAAACTCGCATACCAATACACGAGCGGGATAGAGAAATGCTTGACTGATCCGAGCGCGATGCCGATGAGGATACAGAGGCAAAGGGTGATGAAAGTTTTGGATTTTGATTGAATAACACCCTCCAACATAACGCAATCAATTTACGTCATCCCGAGCGACTGTAAGGAGCCGAGGGATCTCGTTGCGAACGAAATATATTTTTCATCTCAGGATTTATAGTTTTGATAAGATTCAATTTTTTCTCTCTCCTCCATTTTTTTAATTGTTTTTCTCTTTGAATCGCATAGAGTGAAGAATCATGTTCCTCAAAATACAGAAGTTCATTCACGTTATACTTTGAACAAAATGAGTTTGGATCTTTTTTCCAAAGATGATCCATGTAGCGTCGTTCAATGGAGTTCGTAACACCAACATAATACACAGTCCGACGACAATTGCTCAAAATGTATACGAAAAAACTCCTTTGCATAATTCTCCTTTTCCCCACGAGATCCCTCGGCTCCCTTCGGTCGCTCGGGATGACGTAAAAAATCTGTGTGTTCTATTCTACCACCACCGACACCAACTTCCCCTTCACATACATCACCTTCTTTGGGACAGAATCGCCAACCCATTTCATCACGCTCTCATTCTCAAGCGCAAATGCTTGTATATCATCTTCGGACATGTCTATGGGCACATCAAACGTCGCGCGAAGTTTTCCATTGACTTGCACGGCAATGGTCATCGTGTCTTCCGCAATCTTTTCCACATCAAATGCCGGCCACGACTCCAGAGAAATACTTTGTTTGTTGCCGAGCAGACGCCACAGCTCTTCGCAGATATGTGGGGCAAACGGTGAAAGAAGTTTGATAAGTATTTCAAAATGATGTTGTGAAATCTCCCCTGCTTTGGTGAAGACATTGACCAACTCCATCAATTTTGCAATCGCAGTATTGCACTTCAAAACCGCCAAATCCTCACCAACTTTCTTTATCGTCTTGTGCACCAATCGTTCAATTTTCAAATCGTGTCTCATGTTACGTGTCTCGTGTCTCGTGTCTTGTAAGCGCCACACTCTCTCCAAAAATCTCTTCACTCCTCGCACTCCATCCGTACTCCATGGTTTGTCATCTTCAAGCGGGCCCATAAACATCTCATACACACGGCATGTATCCGCGCCAAACTCATGTATCACATCCGTCGGATTGACAACATTTCCCCACCGCTTGCTCATCTTTCTATTGTCTTCTCCAAGAATAAGTCCTTGATGACGATGCACGGTAAACGGTTCATCAAAATCAATATATCCCGCGTCATACAACACCTTGGTAAAAAATCGTGAATACAATAAGTGTCCATTGACATGTTCAGGACCTCCCAAATAAAAATCCACTGGCATCCATTTTTTTAACTGCTCTCTAGACGCAAAGCATTCGTTATTTTTTGGATCAAGATACCGATAGTAGTACCACGATGAACACATAAACGTATCAAGCGTGTCCGGCTCTCGTGTCCAACCCTCTCCATATTTTTCTTCAACACCATCATTGAAACTGGGAGAGTAATTCAACGGTGATTCCCCTGTTGGTTTGAAATCCACGTCATCAGGAAGAAGGACAGGAAGGTCTGACATCATTAACGCGCGCAAATCAGGACGAACAGGACGAATAATCTCGTCTAAGAGCATTGGAAATGTGGTATATGCCCCATGGTCATCCGTATCAAAATGTCCTGCATCTCGCACACGAATAATTCGGGCAAACGGCAAATGCTCGGCAAAAAATGCTTCTGACGCTTCAAGCGGAATATAGGGATCATCAGTAGAAAGAAAGATCACAATATCTCCAACATTTTCTTGTATTTTCTTGTAGTCCAAATCTCCGCGAACAAATTCTGTCACCGTCTTCTGTTCTTTTTCATCATGCACCACAGATTGAAATCGCGCGTACCACTCGTCTATGGGAAGTGTTGGCGCGATGAGAATAAGTTTTCTCAATACATGGGTTTGTGATGCTTGCAGTGCTGTCCAACACCCAAGCGAACGACCTGTAAGCACCGTGTTGATTGTCTGCTCGCCTAGCGCGTCATTCACTGTTTCCAACCACTCACTGTTCACGGGCAAATCCGCGTGTGGAAGCAATGGCGTGATAGACTCAATGCCTAATTTTTTTTCTTGCTCACGGAGCCACGGACGAAAATGACTATCAGGATTCGCCCCCCACGCATGGACATGGATAACTCTCTCCGACAATCCCTGATTTCCAATTTTCAGGAAACACTGATGCTCTAGTACAAATTTCTGATTTCGTATAACCGGAATCGGCGCTCCCCAAAATCGCTGACGAGAGACAGACCAATCACGAAGTTTATATTGAACTTTCCTTTTGCCAACGCCATGCTCTTCAAGCCATACTATCATTTTTTCTTTGGCTTCTGATGTTGGAAGATTGTTGAGAAAGTCGGAATTGATAGACACTCCTTCGGCGCTCATACTATTGTCGGTAATGCCAAAATATTTTTTTATCAATTCTCCTTCTCCCGTGTCATGCGGAACAATTTTGGAATATTTATTTTTGTCAAATGCTTCAATCGCTTCATCTTTATCCATCCACATATATCTATACGCTCCCGCGTCTTCTTCCAGAAGCTCTTCCGTTCTCTCCTCATTCTCTATGAGAATACGATATGCTTTTCTCATATAAAAAACAACTTCTCTGTGTTTTGATGTCAAAAAATGTACTGCCACTTGTCCCACATAATCTTGAACAATGGGATGCACATACCCGGTTTCTTCTGAAAATTCTCGCTCAAGCGTTTGTATATCATTTTCACCAATTTCTTTCGTGCCACCAGGCAAGCGATACAGATCATATCTCTCCTCATACATGACAAGAATTTTCCCATTTTTTTCAAAAATACCATAAACTCCCTCTAGCTTTTCCTCATTCGCGCGAACACTGCCAACTTCCTTTGCTACCACTTCTCTCACTGGAAGTCCATACTTTTTCGCAAACACAAAATCTCTCTCATCATGCGCGGGCACTGCCATAATCGCGCCGGTTCCATATCCTGCCAATACATAATCCGCGATCCAAATAGGAATTTCTTCGCCATTGACAGGATTGATTGCTTTGATGCCTTTCAATTCCACTCCTGTTTTTTCTTTTTCAATCTGTCTGTCCAAATTAGTTTTTTTTGCGGTTTGCTCAATATATTGATTCACTTCATCCCAGTTTTCTATTTCAGGTTTCATATTCCCGATCAACTCATTCTCTGGCGACAAGACCATGTACGTTGCACCAAAGAGCGTATCAGGTCGAGTGGTGAAAACGTCAATAAACACGTCATCCCGAGCGGAAGACGATCCGCCAGCAGGCGGAGAGTCTGAAGTAGAGGGATCTCGTTGTTCAACCTTACTGACACGGGATTCCTCCGCTCCCTGCGGTCGGTCGGAATGACGTACCAAAAATTTCACCTCTCCACCATCGCTCCGTCCAATCCAATCTCTTTGCCGTTTTTTTGTCTCCTCCGGCCAGTCAATACGATCCAGCCCTTCAAGCAGACGATCCGCGTATTCAGTAATTTTCAAATACCACTGTTCCATTTCCCTCTGGATAATCTCCGTACCACACCGTTCACAATTTCCCTCCGTGGTTACCTGTTCATTCGCGAGTACGGTCTTGCATGAATCACACCAATTCACGGCCTGATTCTTGCGATACGCGAGTCCTCTATTGTACATGAGTAAGAAAAACCATTGTGTCCATTGGTAGTAATCCGGATTGTGACTTCCCACTTCCCGATCCCAATCCACGGAAATGCCAAGGGCTTTTATTTGCGAACGAAAATTATCAATCGCGTCATTAGTGCTTTTCTGCGGATGCACATTGGTCTTGATTGCGTAATTTTCCGCAGGCAAACCAAAACTATCCCAACCAATCACTTGCAACACGTTCTTTCCTTTCATCCGCTGATAGCGCGCGTATATATCGCACGCCGTGTACACTTCCGCGTGCCCCACATGGAGACCACTCCCTGATGGGTATGGAAGCTGTGGAAGAATATAAAATTTGTTATCTTTTGTAACATTTTCCGGTGTCTGAAAAAGCCCCTGATCTTCCCAGTACATCTGCCATTTTTTTTCTATTTCCTGTGGGTTATATTCATTCATAAAAAAATCAAATGCTACATGCTATACGCTATACGCTATATGTCAATAGCAAACAACTCCATCACTTTCCCATGCAAATTCGGATTCGCAATCACATAATCCTGTCGTCCTCGCTTCCATGGATTGCCATCACTGTCAGTCACCACTGCTCCTGCTTCTTCACAAATCAGAAATGGCGCGCGATAATCCCACTCCAATCCCGCATTTCCAATAGAAAAATCCACGGCGCCGGTCGCAACATATGTTTGACCGAGCATACTTCCATAATTATGAATCCACACTTCTGTCTCAAGATTGACGCGCGTCATGGCAATGCGATACCGCTCTATCAAATCGCCATACGTGCCGGTTTCATACGCTCTCACAATGACCCCATACGCGTGACGAAGTGAATCTGTATTATTGACATGAATCTGCGCGTCATTCAAAAATGCTCCCCCGCCCTTCGTCGCAAAAAATAAATCATTATTCACCGCATTATACACTGCGCCAAGTACGGTCTCTCCACCTTTCTCCACTGCGATAATCGTACACCAAAACGGAATCCTATTGGCAAAATTTCTGGTTCCATCAATCGGATCAATCACCCAGCGATACTCACCACCCGGATTGATGTCATCATCCACTTCTTCGCTTTTTATCGTGTGATCAGGAAACGTTGTTTGAATTTTTGATATGATAAAATCACTCACTGCGATATCTGCCTCGGTCAATAAGTCACCGATGTTACTTTTTGCCTTTCCTATAACACCACGATCAAAAAACTCCTTGGCAAGCGCCCCGGCTTCGCGAATGGTTTGTTTCAAAAATGCTTCCATAATGATATATAGAGTACCGTAGATGGAAGGAATAATCAAGGAGAAAATTTACGGTTGAACAAAAGACAATTCAAGCATATACTTTGTCTATGAGAATAAGTGAAATAGGTGCCAAAGTGGTACTCGCGGGAATCAGTCCCGCGATCTACATTGGCGCAATGACGACAATTGCCGTGGCCACCATAGGCACGGCGATTGTTTTCAGAATCGGCGATCGGATTCATCCGATTGTCGAAATCGTCCTCCCTCGGAGGACGCGCGAAAGCGCAAAGGAGACGAGGCGGTGAGCAGTGGATCGTCCCGACGACCCACGCTCACCGCCCCTCACCATAGAGATATGATAAAAAAACTTACAGACATTCAAATATCAACCACGTTGGCGGTCGCACTCTACACATGTCTCCGCTTGTTTTCTTTTGTCTCTTATGAACACACGACTGGACAAACCATCATTGGTGTTTTTTTGATTGGTTGTTTTTTGGTTCTCTGTACCAAAAAACTGCCACTGGCATGGGTGGTGCTTGTCGGAGAATTACTCCTCGATGGGTCAGGACATTTTTTTGAAATACAAGGACTCATTCTCAGAACATGGTTTTTGGGAATCTTTGGCATAGTCTGGTTTGTGAGAGCGATTACTTACAAAACTTTTTTTACATCAATCCCGCGGAATGTTCAAAAAGGAATGATAGTCATGGGTATCGTCCTCATGTGGTCTATAATCAATGGATTTCTCAATCAGCACAGCACCATGAACATCTTGCAAGACGGTATGCTCTATGTATTTTTTCTCTTGCTTTTTCCTGCAAGCGAATTTCGCCAAACACTCCGTGATTATTCCCCTGCACTTATCAAAGGGTATCTCATTGGGACTGCATTTTTTTCGCTCATCACCTTTTCCATATATGCGAGTGGTATCGGGACACTGCCGGATATCTTTTATCACTGGTTTCGAAATGTGGCATCCGGAAAAATAACAGACCTTGGCAATAATTTTTTCCGCGTCGTGCTTCCCGAGCATCTCCTCCTCATTCCCATCATCCTCATAGTAACGGCATTTCTTATCCAAAAACCAAAAGAAAAGACACTGTGGGTATTGCTCTTGTCAGGATTATTTGTGCTCACACTCAACTTTTCTCGCATCTACATCATCGCGCTTTTTGCGGGAATCCTTATCCTTGGAATCAAGGAAACATTCAGCCGATGGGCAAAAATTGCTTTCGCAATTCCACTCATTTTCGTCAGTATATTTTTTAGTCTGCATCTCCTTGCAAGTCATGGACAGTCTCTCGGGCTTGAGCTTCTTGGTTTCAAGGTGAACGGCGTCACCACCATGCGAGACGATCCAAGTGGCGCGATACGACTTGCCATTTTGCCCGTTGCCATTGATACAATAAAGCAACATCCGTGGCTCGGTAATGGACTCGGGACGACCATAACCTATGTGGATCCCACGATGAACGTGTCTACTACTCGCACACAATTTGATTTTGGCTATTTGGAAATGCTTGCGGAACTTGGTATTGTGGGAACCATAATTTTTCTCTTTTTCCTCGGGTCTATCCTTTTCCCTGTTGCACGATACGCATGGGGATCCCAGAAAAAAATATATCATAATCAAACACTCATGCGAGGGATACTGGCTGGATCATGCGCGCTCTTTGTTATCAACCTGACCACCCCTGCGTTATTTCAAGGATTTGGTATACTCTTTTTCATCTTTGCCATCGTCATGACAATACCTGAAAATGATGAAACAGTTAGACGAAGTACACTTGCTGATTCCTAATGCGTGACAAAATAAATTTTTCCGTATCAAAAATCCCGACAGTATCGGAATTTTATTCATCCATGTATGTGAAAAGCTTACAAAGAAACTATCCACAATCTGGTAATTGATTCTTGTAGACCCATCAAATCGTGTTCGTCATTTGGAGCTTTTGGAATGGCGAGATCTTGCACCATTTTGTATGCGTCATTGAGTGTGGTCATAGAGGAAATAGTAAAAAAACAAAATCTTTTCTGAATTTTTACTTTTGCATTGCATCCGCCACCCGCTCAATCGCTCTCACAAACGCAGCAGTCCGCATGTCAATACCAAACTTTTCTTTTGTTTCCCATACTTCATCAAACGCATTCACCATAATTTTTTCCAGCTTCTCCAACACCACCGTTTCTGTCCAATGTTCCCCTTTTACATTTTGATCCCATTCAAAATAACTCACCGTCACGCCACCTGCGTTTGCAAGAACATCAGGAACCACTATAATCCCCTTTTCTTTGAGAACATCATCTGCCTCCGGAGTAGTCGGCCCGTTTGCCAATTCAACAATCGCCTTTGCGCGAATTCGTCCAACATTTTCCAAAGTAATAACATTCTCCAACGCAGCCGGCACAAGAATGTCAACCTCTAATTTAAGCAACTCCTCATTCGTAATCATTTCCGTCCCCTCAAATCCAACAACACTCCCAGTATCATGTTTGAACTTCTCCAATGCTTCTACATCAAGCTTGTTCCATGTTCCATGCTCCATGTTCTTTACTGCGCCTCGCGAATCGCTCACCGCTATAATTCTGTATCCCATTTCACTCAAAATCCTCGCCATATGCGCGCCTGCATTCCCAAATCCCTGCACGGCAACCGTCGTTTGTTCGGGTTTCAAATTCATTTTTTTTGCAAGCTCACGAACACAATAGACCCCGCCTTGCGCTGTGGAAAATCCGCGACCCTCTGACCCACCATCGGCAATCGGTTTGCCGGTAATCACTCCTGGATCCGAATGACCAACTAATTTTTCATATTCATCGAGCATCCACGCCATGATTTGTGGAGTCGTATAGACATCCGGCGCAGGAACATCTTGATCTGATCCAATGTTTCGCCAAATACCGCGCACATAACTGCGGGACAATCGCTCAATCTCGCCTTCGCTCAATTCTTTTGGATTGACAATCACTCCGCCTTTTCCACCGCCCATTGGGATGTTTACCGTGGCGCACTTTACCATCATCCAAAACGACAATGCCTTGACTTCATCAATCGTAACTCCCGGATGATACCGAATACCACCTTTGTATGGTCCGAGCGCGTTGTTGTATTGACTGCGGTAACCGATAAACACTTTTGTTGAACCATCATCCATTACCACGGGAACCGCGACGGTCAACATTCGTTCTGGCTGTTTGAGACGTTCGTGAATGTTTGTATCCAAATGCAAAATCTCTACCGCCTTATCCAATTGTTTCATTGCATTGTCAAATGGGGACATAGAAATTCAAAATTAGGATTGTGAAATGGAGAATAATTGAGAATGCGCTATGACGTTGAAAAAAATGAATAATAAATACACAACAAACAACATTCTGCATTCTTATTTCTTCATTTAGACGTGTTTCTCCATCATTGCCTTCAACTTTTCTTTTGGCACGCCTCCAACCATCTGGTCAACGACTTGTCCACCCTTAAATACGAGAAATGTCGGAATACTCATCACTTGATATTTCCCGGATGTCGATTGATTTTCATCCACATTTAACTTCCCAACTTTTATCTTTTCTCCCACTTCTGTTGCCAATTCCTCAACAATCGGACCCATCATTTGGCACGGGCCACACCATGGCGCCCAAAAATCAACAAAGACAGGTGTCTCTGCATCAAGCACTTCTGATTGAAAATTTGCGTCAGTAAATGTATTTTCCATAGGATAAAACATTATAAATAATTTGATAAGGTAGGCGTGGAGTATAGCAATTGACGGAGTGTCGAGCAAGAGTGGATAAGTACGAAAAAAAACCACCCCGATGCCGTGGAGTGGAAAAGAATGAAGGCATTGTATCGGATTATGGCAGGACAAACTCGATCTTTCTCGTCTTGCTTTCTTCTTTGTATGCTTCAATGACATCACCTTCTTCCAGACGAATCTTGCCTTCAAATCGCATACCACATTCAGTGCCACTCGGCGCTTGTTTGATCTCTTGCTGACCGGTTTGCAATTTGGTCAACATACCTTCTCCAATAATTTCTCCCGCGCGCTTGACGCGTGCTTTCGCGCCGACTTCGAGTTTGCCATTTTCCACACGACCACCGATGGTCATCGCGCCTTTGTCCGTGCGGAAAATTGCAAGAATTTTGACATTGCCGAGCTCGTGAACAATTTTTTCTTGATCAAGCATTTTTTCCAATTCATCACGAATCCAATTGATCAAATCATAAATCACTTCATATCGCTGAAACGAGACACCACACTCCTGCATATTCATCTCTGCGCCAGGCGTGGCTTTGACGTGGAATCCCACAACCGTGGCATGTCCTGCTTCTGCTTTGTGAACATCATCCTCGGTGATGTTGCCCAGTCCTTTTCCAACAACTTTGATTCCAACTTCATCATGTTTGAAGCGATCAAATGATCCCAAAATAGCTTCCAGACTTCCGAGCACATCAGCCTTGATCAGGAGATTAAATGTTTTCTTTTTGTCC
>Ga0210057_1010442_pt1 | contig 10515 bp, 13 predicted proteins | sample CryGeyCG2114_010_2_FD_183968 | JGI IMG/M metagenome (GOLD analysis project Ga0210057, IMG submission 183968) | Groundwater microbial communities from aquifer - Crystal Geyser CG10_big_fil_rev_8/21/14_0.10 (SPAdes) (version 2) | ecosystem: Environmental > Aquatic > Deep subsurface > Groundwater ...
CATGAATTAGGAATTAAGAATTATGTAAAATGCGCACATAATTCCTAATTCATCATTCCTGATTCATTGTGATTTTAATTAACTTAACCCTATCCGCTTTTCCGCTTATTATAGTAACACTATTCTTATCAACGCCGAATTCTTTAGCTAAAAATTTTATTAATTCTATATTTGCCTTATTTTTTTCCGCCACAGCCGATATATTAATTTTAATAGTTTCATCCTCTAAGACGCCGTTAATGTCGGTTTTAGGGCTATTGGGGTGCGCTTTAATACGTAGATATATTTCGCCATCTTGTTGAAATTGTTTTTTAAATTTCTCCCACATACATATACGCTAATTATTAATTATTATTTTTCAACTTTCTGCAAATATTTGATTGCTTTTATAATTTTCCATCTAAAATGTCTTTCCGTATTAAAAATTTGAAAATTATATTTTTCCGCTTCTTTTTTTGTATATTTTCCATACTCACTAATCATCTTAGCCACTTTATGTAAAGTTTCTCTATTTCTTGTATTTCGTAGAATCCAGTCTGATTTTGGATCGCCTTTTTTTAATCCCCAAATAATTGAATCAATATTTTCACGATATAAAAAAACTACCTTTATATTTTCCTGTAAATCTGGATTGCTGTTTAATAATTTATAAATTAAATTTGGTTGTATGTGATATCCCTCCAATATCGCATTCCCCCTTTCTTTTACTAATTGTTTACAATAATTTCTTAAGCCGGGCCATATTGTGCTTGCTTGTATTTTATAATATTTCACTAATTCTTTAGAAGTATATTTATTAAAAATAATGTCATTATCCCAATTAACGCGTTTCTTTATATAAGAAAAGGGAAATTTTTCACATCGTTCTTGATTTGAATAATAACCAGAAACTATAAATCTAAAATGATTTATTTGCACCCACTGATATTTTGTTTTTTTGGCCAAAATTTTAGCAATAGTAGTTTTGCCACACCGAGGAGGGCCACCAATTAAATAAATCATACTTAATTTCCTCCTTATATTTTATAATTTTATCTATTATCTCCACTACCGCCTAACTTTCCCCGATCTAACCGGGAAAATAATTTCTCTAAATTCTTTTCAGCGACTTCTTCTAAACTAACCTTTAACTCAGTGGCGATTTGCGATACGTACCATAATACATCCCCCAACTCTTTAGCGATTTCAATTTTTTTTTCTTCACTGATTTTACCACCGTCGTCACGGATAACTTTTTTCATTTTTTCCGCCACCTCCCCAGCCTCGCCTGCTAAACCCAGTACCGGATAAATCATATTATTATCAGCGTTGGGATAAAATGCTGTTTTTCTTGATTCTTTTTGATATTCGTTAAATGTCATAATTTAAATAATTAATTATTTATTTTTTCATCCCCTCTGTGAGGACGTATACAATAACTCCGAAAGCGACCGAAACGTTTAAGGATTCTTTTTTACCGCTCATAGGAATTTCAATAATTTCGTCAGCCAACTTTAAAGCATCTTTTGAGATGCCATCAACTTCTGCACCCATTATAACTGCGTATCTTTCTTTTTTATTAGTTTTAAAATCAAACAACGAAATTGATTTTTTATTTTGTTCAACCGCTAAAATTTTATAGTCCTGTTTTTTTAATTTCTTTATAACGTCTAGTATATATTTTTCTTGCTTCCATGTTACAGAATTTTCAGCTCCCAGTGCGACTTTTGCCAAAGCTTTATTTTTTAAGCCAAATCTATCAATCGGTGCCGGTGTTATTCCGCATAAATAAATTTTCTCTATTTCAACCGCGTCACTCGTCCTAAAAATCGATCCGACGTTATGTACGCTTCTAATATTATCCAATATTATTATCATATGTGGACCTGAGGAGACTCGAACTCCTTACCTCGTGATTGCGAACCACGCGCTCTACCAGGTGAGCTACAGGCCCCCTACTTTAATTTTCAATTTTCAATTTTCAATTTTTAAACAATTTTTAATGATTAAATAACATAATTTTCAAACACGACGTCGTGTTTGAAAATTAAAAAATTAAATCATTGTTTGAAAATTGAAAATTGAAAATTGGAAATTATTCCTCCGTAGTACTCGCTATATTTTCTTCCGTAGAAGTGCTATCGTTGTTTTTCAAATCTTCCAATTCTTCTGAATTTAACTTATATCCGTCGTCACTATGTAGTAACTCAATACCATCAATAACTATATCTTCTGTTGGATGACTATTCTCGTTTACCGCCACCTCCTCTATTTTATTAATTATATCCATGCCCTCTACTACATATCCGAAATTAGTATGTTTACCGTCAAGCCAGGAAGTTTCACTAGCAGTAACAATAAAAAACTGGGAACCGTTAGTATTCGGCCCGGAATTAGCCATTGCCAAACTTCCTCTGACTAATTTATGCTGATTAATCTCATCCTGAAAACTATAACCCGGCCCGCCTATACCATCGTTAGACCAGTCATCATCCTTTGAATTAGGGTCTCCGCCCTGAACCATAAAATCTTTTATCACCCGATGAAATTTTGTACCATTATAGAATTCTTTTGTGGCTAAATTCATAAAATTATTCACTGTTAATGGCGACTCAGGATAAAACTGGACTTTTATATTCCCCTTATTTGTTCTTATTAGCGCCTGATTATATTTAGAAAATAAATCTTCTAACTGAATTCCGTTGTTTTGGTCTTGGGTGGGAGATGCGCTATTATTTTGCTCTCCCGATTGGTCTTGCTGGCTCATGTTGTTGTCTTTTAATTGATTAATTTTACTTAAAATATCATTTTCATTATATACGCCTTTTACCGCTCCTATCAACTTTGTTTCATTAATACTATCTCCTGATTTTAAATTACATCCCCCTAAAATTATTATGAATAAAAAAAGAATAAAAATTTTCTTCATATACGTTTGTTAATTGTTATATTACTGAATTTAACATTATTATTTTACATAAAACCCCTTTTTCATTCTACTATCATCAACTTCTCTTCTTTCTTTAATAACTTCTTTCGCCTGAGTACGAAGTTCATCTAAATCAAGCTTATTAAGCTCTTTACTTCGCTTTTCTAGAAGCTTCTTATCATTAAGATTCGGATCTTCTATCACCTCCGATAAAAGTACCTCTAAAATAGCACCAATTTTTGGTCCTGGCTTAATTTTTAATAAAGGCATTAGTTCATCCCCATTAATTTTTAGCATCTTAACAGATACTGGGTCATTTTGCACTTTTTCCATCATATACTGTAAATGGCGTAATTTATACGGCATCGCTTTCGGTGTGCCAGAGCCTAAACGATCGGCTACGCGTAAGTCAATCAAATCCTGTAGATTTTCTTTACCGACTTTATTTATTAAACGTCGCACTGATGATGCGGTTACTTCGTCTGTATTATAATAAAACATGTGGTGGCGAATTAAGTTCGTCACTCGGTCAATATCATCACGAGAAAACTTTAGCCTTTCCATTATTTTTTTGGCCATTTTAGCGCCGGCATATTCATGGTTATAAAAAGTCGCCTCTTCGCCTTTCCCTTCTTTTGTTTTCGGCTTACCAATATCATGCAAAAGAGATGCTAAACGCACCTGATACTCTTTATTTTTAGTATGACGCAAAGATTCAACTAGATGTTTAAAAACGCTATAAGTATGGTGTTTATTCTGTTTTACATCAACCGCATTTTCTAATTCCGGAATAATATATTGCAACAATTTTGTTTTATGTAGTAACAAAATTCCGTCAGCTGGTTTATTAGAACTTAAAATTTTTACCAATTCGTCATGAATTCTTTCCTTAGAGACAAACTTAATCGCACCGGCCATTTTAACAATCGCCCGTTCGGTTTTTGGTTCTATTTCAAAACCCAGTTGTACACTAAATCTAATCGCTCGCATCATCCGCAACGCATCCTCTTTAAATCTATCTATTGGTTCCCCCACCGCTCTAACGACTCTCTTCTTAAGATCTTTTTGTCCACCGAATAAATCAACTATCACCCACCCTTTCATTGGCGAGCTCCCATCTCCCGCTGGGAGAGGGCCTGCCTGTCCGATAGGCAGGGTTGGGGGTGAGGGCGTCATCGCCATTGAATTAATCGTAAAATCTCGCCTCTCCAAATCCTTCTCTAATTTTTCTTCAAATATTACTTCATCCGGATGCCTGCGGTCAGAATAACCCTGCTCGGAACGATAAGTGGTAATTTCCACGTGCTTTAACCCCTCCACGCGCTCATCTTCCGGCATAGAAACAAGCACAGTCCCAAACTCATTTTCATATTTTGAATCAGGAAAAACTTTCATAATTTCTTCCGGCTTAGCATTAGTTGTTATATCCCAATCCACTGGTTCTCGCTCCATTAATAAATCACGCACGCATCCGCCTACAATATAAGCTTCATAGTCCGCTTTTACTAATTTATCTAATATATCTTGTATTTTCTTTTGAATTTCCATATAACTACACACTACCTTATTTTCATTATCTTTTCAAGAATTTTGACAAAATAAGTTATAAACTTAATAATAAGTGTATATGATTATAAATAAAAGGCTTAGCAAGGTTTATAAACAGTCGACAGAAATAGGTATTAATGATAATTCAAAAATTATCATGTTTAGCGACTGCCATCGGGGTGGCAACTGGTGGTTTGATGATTTTAACCATAATAAACATATTTTTTTACACGCCTTAAATCATTACTATCAGGCAGGTTTTACTTATATTGAAATAGGAGATGGTGATGAACTTTGGAAAAATGGAAATTTTTCTAAAATTTTTAAAAAACATGAGGATGTTTTTTTGTTAATGAGAAAATTTCATGATGAGCAAAGGCTTCTTTTACTCTGGGGAAATCATGATATGATGAAAAAAAATGAAAAATTTATAAAAAATAAATTAAATTATTTTCAAAATGAAGTAACTAACACAAAAGAAGAATTATTTAAAAACATAAAAACTTACGAGGGATTAAAATTAAAATATAAAAATGCAAAAAATTTATTCATCCTCCATGGCCATCAAGGGGATTTATTCGCCGATCAGCTTTGGTTAGTAGGAAGATTCTTTGTTAGATATTTCTGGCGCTACCTGCAACTAATAAATATCCACCATCCGGACAGTCCGGCTGAAGATATTAATAAAAGAAGATGGTTAATAAAAAAATTAAAGAAATGGGTTAATATGCATGATCAGCCGACAATATTTGGGCATACCCACCAATACGCGTTACCTCAATACGACAAAACTCCGTACTTCAATACCGGGTGTTGTGTCTATCATCGATGCATTACCGGCATAGAAATAGAAAAAGGAAAAATTACTTTAACAAAATGGTCAATTAATACACAAGCTGATGGAGAATTAAAAGTTGTAAAAAATATTTTAGAAGGGCCTAGAGATATAAATAGGTATTGAAACTATATTTTAAGATAAGTAGATAATATTGACAAAAGTCGCATCTAAGACTACGCTAATATGTTCATTTGAATCGTTCATATTAAAAAATAAAAGGAGCAATGCCATGAAATTCTACGCAAAGGCAACATATAAAAATAATGTAATGCCTGCCATGCAATTATTGCAATCTGCTCAAAGGTATTTACAGGATTTAATCATGAGAACAATTATGCTCTCATTAAATGCTCTAGAAGATGACAGTGGTACCGTGGCGGTACTACAGTGTGAAACTTTGCAACAAGCGCAACAATTTATCACAAATTATCCATTGCATGAATATTTCGATTGGGAAGTAGAACCATTAGACGGTGATGTCAGTGATAAATTTCAATTGAATGATACTGACGTTATGTCAGTACTTTCACAAGAAATCGAAGGAACTAAAACAGCTATGTGCTAATTAATCATATTAGCATATACATGCGAGCGCAATACATAAAGTTAGCGCTCGTTTTTTTATTTTAAAATTTATTTGTGATATAATAGAAAAGTAAAAAGTTGAAAGTTATAAAGTTAAAAGGACTTACTTTAAAAAATTTTCTAACTTTACCTGCCCGCAGTTGCTACAGCGTTGCAGGTGGAAAAACTTCTAACTTTCTAACTAATGCCCATGCAAAAAATTAATGACAAAAATATTGTCTTTTTTGAGGTAGAAAAAGAAGACCGAGAAAAAGTAATAAAAGTTTTTCCTAATGCCACTATTTATAAAGAGGCCTTTAATAAAAAATTTATTCGAAAATTAAAAAAGGCTGAGATACTTTGCGGAATGATTTATTCCGATTTTTCCGGAGAATTATTAACGAAATGCCCTAATTTAAAGATGGTGGCGGTTAGAACGGTTGGCTATAATCAAGTTGATTTAAAATGGTGTAAAAAAAATAATATTCCTGTTTCCAATGTTCCTGATTATGGTTCTCACGTAATCGCCGAACATGCCTTCGCGTTACTACTTGCCTCAGTTAGGAATGTAGTAGAAGGTGTTAAACGTACTGAACGTAATAAATTCGTCTGGCCGGGGCTACGCGGGACTGCTTTAAAAGGAAAAACTCTTGGCGTGGTTGGCACCGGAAAAATCGGCGAACATATGTGCCGTATCGCGTCAGCCGGCTTTTTAATGAATGTTATTGCCTATGATGTATGCCCAGACAAAAATAAAGCGCAAAAAAATAATTTTTCTTATGTAAAAAAACTGGATGAAATTTGGAAAAAAGCTGATATTATAACTTTACATACCCCCCTTTGCACAGCCACGGAACATTTAATAAACGAAAAAACAATCAATAAAATGAAAGATGGCGTGATTATAGTAAATACTGCCCGTGGCGGTTTAATTGATAGCTCCGCGTTAGTGAAAGCCGTAAAATCTGGTAAAGTTGCCCATGCGGCAATTGACGTAATCGAAAATGAAAAAAATATCCGAAAAAATAAAAAAATCCTCCATACTAAAAATATACTAGTAACTCCGCATATCGCTTTTTATGCTGATGATTCAATGGACTTGATGTTTTCAGAAGCGATTGCCTCTATTAAGCAGTTTATGAACGAGAAGAAAATTTTGCATGAAGTGAAGAAATAAAAAAAAATTATACCAAATTTCAAATCACTCAAATCAATGTCAAATACATAAATGCCAAACGCGACGACGTCATGTTTGGCATTTGAATTTTAGATTTAATTTGAGTGATTTGAAATTTGATATTTGAAATTACTTCCCAAATATCTCCACCATCTCCGCTAACCGATTAGAGTATCCCCATTCATTATCATACCAAGCGATAATTTTTACCAAATCGCCGTCAACTACTTTTGTTAAACTTAAATCAACTATTGCTGACGCTGGATTGCCAATTATGTCGGTTGATACTAAAGGCTCTTTAGTAACTGTCATTATTCCTTTTAACTTCCCGCCTGAATATTTACGCAAAGCTTCGTTAATTTTTTGTGTCGTTACTTTTTTGTTTACTAGGTAAACCGCGTCCACAATTGAACCACAAACAACCGGCACTCGCATTGCTATGCCGTCGAACTTGCCTGCTAATTCAGGAATAGTTTCAGTAGTGGCAATCGCCGCGCCGGTAGTGGTCGGTACGATATTCATAGCCGCCGCCCGGGCTCGGCGTGGATCTTTATGCGGACCGTCAACTAAATTCTGATCCGCAGTATAGCCGTGTACGGTGGTCATAATCGCTTTTTTAATCCCGATATTTTTTTGGATACAATCGGTAATCGGCGCTAAACAATTAGTTGTACAGGACGCCATGGAAATAATTTTATCAGTTTTACTAATTTTATTTTCGTTCACCCCTAAAACGATAGTTTTTATTTTTTCATCCTTAGCCGGCGCACTAATAATTACTTTTTTCGCCCCGGCTTGTATGTGTCCGTTAGCCGTTTCTTGAGTCCTAAAAATTCCGGTGCATTCTAAGACCACATCTACACCCAACTTTTTCCAAGGTAGCTCCGCTGGATTTTTAATAGCATAAATTGGGTATTTTTGACCGTCAACAACGATTCCTTCTTTCTCACTGCTTACTTTTTTATTGTACTTTCCGTACACACTGTCATACTGCAATAAATACGCTAAAGCTTCCGGTTCTACTAAATCATTAACTGCTACCACCTCAATTTTCGGATTATTCAATAAAATTTTAAATGTTGCTCGGCCGATTCGACCGAAGCCGTTAATGGCTACTTTTATTCTCTTCTTATTTGCAAACATATGTGTTAGTTATAAAATTATAAAGTTATAAAGTTGAAAGTTAAAAAATAGGCCCTTTTAACTTTTTAACTTTCAACTTTATAACTATTATAGTATATCATAAATAAATTTTAAAATAAAAAAAAACAAAGTTTCACCAGCGTTTGACAAAGATAATAATATGTTTTAATGTTCGTCATAACGGCTTTCTTTATTACTATAATGTCATGTTTTATATTATTCTTTATATCAATAAGACACCAAGCTTTGCAGTGCGTTAGAAGCACAGAGGATAATATAAAGTTATACAGAACTGAAAAATATATTTTGGACAGACTAGCTTACAATGCTAAAGCCGTCGCCGTGATAAAATTTGCAAAAGAAAAAGGTTGTTTAGAACAAACCAGTGAAGACGTAATAACATCTATTGATTTTAATCCGTTGCTTGATATTGTGAAACATCCATATTTTGCAGGACTTATAGCGACTACATTAATCGTATGTCTGGAAAAAAAGGGGATTTAATAAGTGATGCAGGGTTAAAAAACATTTGCGACATTATTAAACCCCTAAACATGCGTAATCCACATGACAAGATGATGTTCGAAATGGGTGCAAAGAAAAAAAAGGAAAATATAGTTATGTCTTATAGAACAAATTAATTATCTCTTCAAAATGAACACTAAAACGGCACTCCTTAAATGGAATGCCGTCTTTTTTTTCTATAATTATTTTGTTTGTTACTTGTGCCTTGGGATTTGTACTTTGTCTAAACCAACATCAAAGATTCTTTCTGTCTCGCCTTTATTTCTTACTTTTAAATCAACTGATTTTTTTAGAGTATGCCAGCCGATTATTTCCGCCTCAACGCCATCATATTTAACTTTTGAGCCAATCGGGGGGAAATTTTTAGCCAATTCTTTATATCCTTCATTTTCAAACTGTAAGCAACACATTAAACGACCACAACTGCCTGAAAGACGTTCGCTTCCTCGATGAGCGATTTGTTGCGCTTCTGCCATTTCCGAATTTATCCCGCCTAAATCATTTAAAAACTTCTTGCAACACATTGAACGCACACCACAGCGACCGACATCGCCGAAAACTTTAGCTTCATCGCGAATACCTACTTGATGTAAAATAATAGATTTTTGGTAATGACGCGCTAAATCTTTTACTAATTCGCGAAAATCAATGCGACCATCAGCTATAAAGGCGAATTTTAAACGTGAGCCGTCGTAAGAGCAATGCGCGTCAATTATCTTCATCGGCAAGCTATGTTTTTTTACTAAACTACGACAGTATTTAACCATTTCGTCTTTTTCCGCATTATTCGTATGCATTCTTTCTATATCTTCTTTATTAGCTAATCTGGTGATAGGCTTTAATTCTCCTTCTTTGCGATTAGTTTCTATTTCCTTAATCGCGACAATCTGACCAATATCAACTCCCACATCAGTTTCAACTATTACTTGATCACCTTTCTTTAACTCTATATTATGCTCGTTGCTAAAATCATATTCTTTGTCCCATGAGCAAAACTTCATTTGAATAATGGTCATATTTATATGAATTTTTTAATCTTTAATTTTTAAATAATACTTACCGGCGAACATGAATAAAAACTTATAATTTATTTAAAAATTATAAATTATAACGAATACCTAATAAATTTATTTATCTTTACATCACCTAAAACTTCCTCTACTTTTTTCTTGTCATCCTTAATATATTCCTGTTTTATTAAACAGACATCTTCGTAATATTTATTAATTTTACCAGCTAAAATCTTCTCAATCATTTCTTCTGATTTGCCTTCATTTTTTAACTGTTCGCGATAAATATCTTTTTCTTTTTCTATTTCTTCAACCGGTACATCTTCCGGTTTTAAATATTGAGGATTGGTAGCTGCTATCTGCATGGCGATATCAAAGGCTAATTCTTTTTTACTAGGCTTATCCAAAGACACTAAAATACCAATTTTTCCCCCCATATGGATGTAGCTACCGACAGTGCCATTGTCGTTTTTTAACACCGCCATATTATTTACTACTATTTTTTCACCAATCACTCCGCTCATACTTTCTACTTGTTCCTTAATAGTAGAATCTTCCATTTCCATATTTAATAGTTCTTCCACTGTTGATGGTTTTTTCTCTTTTACTAATGAAAAAATTTTATTAACAAATTCTTGAAATTTTTCATTTAGTGCCACAAAATCAGTTTCTGAATTTACCTCAATCATATAGCCCTCAGTGCTACCTTCGTTCACGTCGGCTAAAATTATTCCTTCGCTAGTTTCCCTATCGGCACGTTTAGCGGCTTTGGCAATTCCTTTTTTACGTAATATTTCTCCGG
>Ga0210057_1010446_pt1 | contig 10513 bp, 7 predicted proteins | sample CryGeyCG2114_010_2_FD_183968 | JGI IMG/M metagenome (GOLD analysis project Ga0210057, IMG submission 183968) | Groundwater microbial communities from aquifer - Crystal Geyser CG10_big_fil_rev_8/21/14_0.10 (SPAdes) (version 2) | ecosystem: Environmental > Aquatic > Deep subsurface > Groundwater ...
TTGCAAATTGGACATTTTTTTATATATCATAACATTAGATTTACGATTAGTTTTTAATTATATTCGTATTTTATCTAATGTATAAAGAAAAATCCAATTTTTAGCCTCACAAATATTAACTTAAGTCTATAATTCTTATATGGGATATTTAAGATGTTTGTGATTTTTAGGATGTTTAGGATGAAGCTGATAGTTATTTCAAGGCGTCCTAATTATTTTAAGAATCTTAAAAATCCTAATAATTTTAAATATTTTATGAAATTTCACATTATCACAATTTTTCCAGAAATTTTTAACTCTTATTTTAACGAGAGCATACTTAAGCGCGCTCAAGAAAAAGGGATTGTGGAAATAAAAATTCACGATTTGCGGAAATGGACAATTGACAAGCACAAAACCGTGGACGATACTCCTTATGGCGGCGGGGCTGGCATGGTTATGAAAGTGGAACCGATATATAAGGCGGTTAAAAGTATAAAGTTAAAAGTTAAAAGTAAGAATTCTAAAATAATTTTGTTGTCAGCTATGGGCAAAAAATGGAACCAGCAAATGGCCAGAAAATATTCCAACTTGGATGAAGTGGTTTTAATTTGCGGGCGCTATGAGGGCGTGGATGAAAGAGTAAAAAAGTTCGTGGACGAAGAAATTTCCATCGGCGATTATGTCTTGACCGGCGGGGAGGTCCCGGCTATGGCCATAGTTGATTCAATCACTCGTTTGCTGCCCGGAGTCTTGGGAAACCAGGAGAGCCTGGAAAGCGAGTCGCACTCTATTCCAGGGGTTTTGGAATATCCGCAATACACCCGGCCGGAAGTTTTTGAAGCTGGCGGTAAAAAGTTTAGAGTGCCGAAAGTTTTGCTTTCCGGAAATCATAAAAAAATCAAAGAATGGCAAGAGAAACAAATGAAAAAAATAAAAACGTAGACACAGGGCAATGCCCTGTGTCTACGTTTTTATTTTACCCGCCAGCCGTTGGCTGTTTTTTCCAATTCGCCTTCAATTATAAAACCGGAAGCTTTGGCGTGTCCGCCTCCGCCCAGCCGGGTGGCCAGCCGGGAAACATCCACTTCCGGGTGGGAACTTCTTATACTCCCTTTTATTTGTTTTTTGCCTTCTGGAGTAATTTCTTCCCGCAAAAGCATAACCGCTTTTACGCCGTAGAGATTTCCCAAGAAAGTGGAGATGCCGTCAAAAACATCTTCTTCATCTTTAAATTTGCCGGTTTCTTTTATAGATAAAACGGCAAAGGCCAGATTATATTTTTCGTTTATTACCAGACTGCTTAAGGCCCGGCCCCAGAGTTTCATGGCGGTCAGGCTTTTGTTTTGCCAGGTGTGGCGCATGATGGCCGGAAATTGGGCGCCGTGGATAAGCATTTCCGAAGCGATAGTGACGGCCTCTTCCGAGGTTGATTGATGCAGAAAATTCGAAGTGTCGGTCAAAATGCCGGTCAAAATGCAATTGGCCATATTCTTGGTGATTCTTATCCGGTTGGCTTTTAAAAAACGGTACAGAACCTCGGCGGTAGAAGTGGCGGCCGGAATTTTGATTTCAATTTGGGCATAACTGTCAATTTTGGGGTGGTGGTCAAACTCAATAATAAATTGGCCTTCATTTTTATTTTTAATCTCTTCTTCCAGGCCGGTTCTGGACAAGCTGCCGCAGTCCAGGACGATTATCAAATCAAAGTCTTTGAAATTTATATTATCTTTTCCGGAGATTATTTTTTCAAAATGAGGCAGAAAAGAAAAAAGCCCTTCCGGTTTGTCGGCGCAAAAGGCGGTGTATTTTTTGTCTGATTTTTCCATTAAATCAGCCATAGTCCCAAGCGAAGACAGGGCGTCTCCGTCCGGGCGCACGTGGGTTATTATTAAAATGTTTTCGGCCGGTTTTATTTTATTGTAGGCCTGCCGGTATTTAGCTTCCATTTCTTATTTTTTTTATTAGCTAATTGTTTAAATAAAAATAATATAATTAATAAAGTATAAATCAAAAAAAGTAAAAAGGCAAGGGAAAATAAAAACAGGGCTTTTGGCCCGGTTTTTTAATATCAAAATTGTTGGATTTTAGAATATTGTTTATTCTTTTGTTATTCTCAACTTACTGGCCTCGCTTAAGGGGCGAGCGACCAGGGATTGGGAATTTAAAGGAAAAGCGGTAAAGATAGTTTTAAAAGCTTTGGGAGACAATTCCCATTTTTACGGCTCACTCCTAGATCCTCCGGTCAAGCCGGAGGATGACAAAAAAGGAAGCTTGGCTTAAATTTTTCTTATCACCTTTTCTTCTTTATAAAAATGCAGAATATCGCCTTCAGCTATAACCGGCCGGCCCTGGTATTGCAGGCCGCATTCCTGGTCGGTTCCAATTTCGCTTACATCCTCCTTGCCTGATTGGAGTTTGGTTAATTTTCCGCTTTCTATTAATTTTTTATCGCGAAAAACTTCAATGTTGGCGTTAGCCTCAATTTTTCCTTCCAGGACTTTTCCGCCCACAATCTGGCTCTCGCCCTCGGTCCGAAATACAGCCAGGACTTTTAAGCGGCCCAAATCCACCCTTTTTATTTCCGGCTCAAATATGGTTTGCATTTCTTCTTTAACGTATTCAATCAGGTCATAAATTACGTTAAAAATTTTAGCTTTTATTTCTTTTTCCCGGATTAAGTCCTGGACTTGGGGAAGAATTTTTACATTAAAACCAAGAATTTGGGCATCTCCGGCTTCGGCTTTACCAATATCGCCCTCAGTAATGTTTCCTAAGCCCTTAAAGATTATTTTTGATTTTACTTCCTTAATATTTATTTTTTCCAAAGATTCTTCAATCGCTTCGGCCGAACCCAAAACATCGGCCTTGATGATTAAATAAAGCTTTTTGACTTTGCGGTCGTTATCTTCGGCCTGTTTGGCTTCTGGCCTGGATTTCATTTTTAGCTGGCTTGTTTTAACTTTTTGCCCTTCTCCGACTTCCAAAATATCGCCTACTTCCGGGAGGATTTTTAAGCCCAGGATTTGGGCCGGAGTTGACGGCGGGGCTTCTTTAATATCCTCGCCTTTGTAGTTTTTTAAAGTTCGGACCTTGCCAAAGATTTTATTATTAAAGCAGAGCTGGTCGCCCACGCGGAGAGTTCCATTTTGGATTAAAATAGTGGCCATTGGCCCGGCCCCTTTGTCAATATGCGATTCAACCACTGTGCCGGCGGCTTGGGCTTTTGGATTGGCGCTGACGTTTTCTTCGCTCAGATCAGAAGTCAATAAAACCATATCTAAGAGCTCTTCTACCCCCTCGCCTTTTAGGGCTGATATCGGCGCGCAGATGGTTTTTCCTCCCCAGTCTTCAGGGGTAATATTTAATTGGCTGGAAAGTTCTTGCTTGGCTTTGTTGATGTCGGCTCCTTCTTTGTCAATTTTATTGATAGCGACGATGAAAGGAATTTTGGCGGCTTCAATTATCCGAAAAGCTTCCACGGTTTGGGGCTTGACTCCGTCGTCGGCGGCCACCACCAGAATGGCAATATCGGCTACTCGGGCGCCCCGACTGCGCATAGCGGTAAAGGCTTCGTGGCCGGGAGTGTCAATGAAAGTTATCAGCCGGTTTTTGCGTTCAATCTGATAAGCGCCGATGTGCTGGGTGATGCCGCCGTATTCGCCGGCGACTACGTCGGTTTTTCTGATAGCGTCCAAGAGCTTGGTTTTGCCGTGGTCCACATGCCCCATGACCACGATTACCGGCGGCCTGACCCGCAGGCCTTTTTTGTCTTCTTTAGCCATAATTTCGGTTAATTTACTGCCGGCCTTTTTTTCGTTTTCCTTGCCTAGAGATTCATCCAGGATGACTTCCAGCCCCAGGTTGGCGCCGACAATGGCGGCGGTTTCATAATCAATCCTTTCATTCATGGAAGCAAAAACGCCGTTTGCCATTAATTCTTTTAGGACTCCGGAAACGGGAATGTTGGCCATATCAGCCAAATCCCTGACAGTTATCAGATTAGGAATGGTTATTTTTATTTTTTCCTTGCCCTCTTTTTTTTCCTCCTCGATTTTGGCTTGAGCTTCGGCCAGCTTTTTTCGTTCCAATTCTCTCATGTGCCGAGGCCATTCTTTTATGATTTTTTGGGCTGTCCAATTATCAATTTTGATAGCCCTTTGGCCAATATCAAAACCAAACTGCGGTAAAAGGTCGCGCAGTTCCTGCGGATTAATCTTTAAAATTCTAGCCAGCTGGGTTAGGTTCATGAGGTTATTAAGTTAGAAGTAAGAAGTTAGAAGTAAAAGATGAATAGTATTTTACACTTTACCTTAAATATCGGGCTTAGTCAAATAAAAAAAAGAAAGCACCGGCCAGGGGTCGGTGCTTTTGTGGAATTGAAATATTTTTGGTTAATACCCGGGGTCAAGTTCTTCAATTTGGAATTGGCGCATCATATGAAGGATCGGGTTTTTTTGCGCCAAAATTTGTATAGCGGCCGTGACAGAGTTGTTTTCGTAAAGGCAGACAAGGTGTGGCGCTAATGACGGCATATCAAGATGGCTCCAGATGTTTTGCGGTTTTTGTTTCCAGTCAGGAGGCACGGAGATAACCGGCCAAGTTGTGTGGGCAGAAAGGGTGGGGCCAAGGCCGTTGCTTCTGCCTATATCGCCGATTATAACTCCTCCGTCAGGATAATCCCGCATCAGCTCTTCAAGCCTCATAAGGCACGCATGGCTTCCCTTGTGTCCGGATTCTATAATTTCCACTACGTTCACGCCAGGTAAATCCGAAGGAGCTTTAATTGGGTCATCCTTGGATCCTTTCCAGATAACCAGGGCTTGCCTGGGAATACGGAAAAATTCAGCCATCCGGGCAATTTGGCCGTATTTTTTTTCAACCTCTCCTAAATCTTCGCCGTCGCGGAAGGCTTGTTTGGAAAAACCGATCCAGTCATGGGTAAGCAGCCGCCAACTGTCCGCGTCAATGACATCAGCCACGACCAGTTCGTTTTCCATAGTGATGCCGAATTCAATTTTTATGTCGGCAAACCGGTAGCCGAAGATTTGAAAAAGTCCTTCCAGTATCAAGGTGACCTTTCGCAAAATAATATCAAGATCATTGATTTTGATATTGCCAAGAACTTTTTTGGCATTAACGGTTTTTTTGAGGTCTGCCTCTGGGTGAAACTGCGGCAATCCTGGATGAAACAAATTCCAGGTTTTTTCTCCGGGGTTGATAATAAACGGATCATCTTGCTCGGTGGTAAATCCCTTTAGAATAGTTTTGCCGCCGATTACTAATTTGCCTTTTGTGGTTTTAAGGAAATACTCCGTTACCAGCCTGTGAAAACGCCTAGGCGGTTTTTGTCCGCACCAGGGAAAGCGCTTTAAATAACTTCCGATACCCAAACGCCTGGCTACCGCTTCCAACATAATCATTGTTGCTTTTTTTGCCACGAATTTAGTGGTTCCGATTTGCTCCACAAAGGCCACCGGTATGCCCGCCGCTTTAAGTATTTCAAAAATACGACAGGTAATGGCTGTGCAATACGCACCTTTTCCCGGAAACCGCCGAGTGGCCGATGGATCGTTAAAGGCCGTAATTTCATCTTTATTTTCTGTAATAAGTAAACCTGGATAATGCGAGACATCATACAAAATTTTTGTTTTTCCTTCGCCAATTTTGTCTTCCTGCTTGTAATCCATAACAACCCTCCTTTTATTTTCAGTTCATGTTTGATGCCAATGTCAAAGAACTATAAAGACCAAACTTTCTAGCCTAGCCTCCTTTTATTGTTTTTTAAATTTATCTTAATTTTTTAATTTAGTCAATAAAAAGAGTTTTTTTGACTTTATTTACAGAATTTGATAAGGTGATAAGGTAATATAACTAACGCTCAAATCTACTAACACTCAAATCTACAAATGATATTCAAATCTACGAATAAAAGAAGGGGGTTTGAATATATTTTTGGATTGAATAATTTTATGAGGAATAAAATCATTATTTTCGGTATCATCATCATCGCTTTGGCGGCCGTGGGCTATAAATTGACCCAAAGTAAGCCAATGGCGAGCATTTTGCCGGTGGAAGAGGCCAAGGCCAAAGTGGAGAAATTTATCAATAATAATCTGATGCAGCCGGGCAGTAAAGCCACGATTAAGGAGGTTACCGAAGAGGGCGATTTGTATAAAGTGGTGGTCAGTATCGGCGCGGGCCAGGATATTGATTCTTATCTAACCAAGGACGGCAGGATGTTTTTCCCCCAGGCTATGAATATCACCGAGATTGAAAGCCAAAACAACACTCAGGCCGATGCTTCCGCAAATACTCAGCCAACAGCGGTTGTCAAAACCAAGCAGGACAAACCTGTAGTTGAACTGTTTGTCATGAGCTATTGCCCCTACGGCACCCAGATAGAAAAAGGCATTTTGCCGGTGTTGGAAACCTTGGGCGATAAAATAAGCTTTGAATTAAAGTTCGTGGATTATGCCATGCATGACAAAAAAGAGATTGATGAAAATTTGCGCCAATATTGCCTAGTCAAAAAGGGTAATGACAAGCTGGCGGTTTACCTGAATTCATTTTTAGCAGACGGTGATTCAGCCAAGGCCTTTGTCGCTTCGGGGATCAGCGCCGGAGACATCCAGTCCTGCATAGACTCGGCTGACAAAGAATACAAGATTACAGAAGGGTATAACGACAAGAGCGCTTGGAAAGGAAATTATCCGCCTTTTAATGTTGATAAAGCCGACAATGAAAAATACGGCGTCAGCGGTTCTCCGACTTTGGTGATTAACGGCGAAACGGTTTCTTCGGCTCGCGACGCCAAGAGCCTGCTAGCCGCGATTTGTTCTGGCTTTAATACTCAACCGGAGCAGTGCGGCGCCCAGTTGTCCTCGGCTACGCCGGCGCCCGGGTTTGGGTCAGGTACAGGCACGGCTGATGATGGGAGTTGCGACTAAATATATAGAAAATAGTAAATAAAAAAATAGTCCCGAGGATTCGGGACTATTTTTTGTTTTTTGTTTTGGATTTTGGGCAGAGGGGTCAGGGGTGAATGCCCAAAATTCAAAACTCCTTATTGTAAACTTCCAGAATAAGGCAATGATTTAATATATTCTTCCATAAATTTCCAATCAATTTTTTTATTTTTTTCAACTGGTAGTGGTATGCGATCAGAAATCCATTTATTTTTAAAAGCTTTTCTGCCAAATGAATATTTATATTTATTTTTTGTCATTACGGTTGATATAAAAAGTCCATTATAAATATTGAGGTTTTTATCTTTAAAAATACTGATTTCATCGCTTGCGGTAAATTTACCGCTAATATAATACGCGTCTCCGAAAGTTGTGTATATAATGGCATCGTTTTCAATGAATAAAGGATTTGAAATACTATCCGTCCACCCATTATTAAACTCAGACGCAGAAAAATATAAAACATCTCCTTTTTCTCTGTGATCCGCTATTAACCTTTTTCCTCGAGAGGTATAACCAAAAATTTCTTCATATTCAAAATATTCCCATTTTTTTTCTTGTAACTTTATTATTTTATTATTTTTCTTTTTATTACTAATTTCATTTATGTTATAGGTTGCAAACCGAAAACTTACATAATTATGTATAGATTTTATAAAATCATCATCCTTAAATTCTTTAAAATCAGTTTTTAAATATGCTTCAGCTAACCATTCGTCTTTTTCATCTACCGATTTCAAAATTGATAAACCGGGTTTCTCTCTTTTGTTATAATATGAATCAAGCCATTTATTTCTTATTTCATTTTTAAATTTATTTTTGGCGTCTATTCTGCCTTTATGCTTTATTTTTTCAAAGCCATCATATTTCCAATACCCAAACCAAGTCTTTTTGTTTTTGTTGTGAGGTTTGTGCGCCTCAAAAACTACTACACAAGTTACTGTTCCGGTGGGATAAAACAAATCGCTCGGCAAACTCATTACGGCTTTTAATGAATGATTTTTTAGTATTTCTCTTTTTAGATCATCATTAGCTTTATTAGACATAACTGTCGATTGCGGAATAATTGCAACCCCTACTCCGCCAGTTACTAAAGAGTCTAGCAACTTTTTAACAAACAGTAATTCTTTTTCTTTTTCCTTTTTTTGAGAATATGGAGGATTAATTAATCCTATATTGCAATTATATTTTTGCAGTTCAGAGTTTGGGATATCAAAAGAATTTGCTTGAGTAAGATTGGTTTTTCCGTCTCCGCGGATAATCATATTAGCAACTGCTAAGGCAAACATGTTTGTTTGGGTTTCGACGCCCACTAAGCTGTTTTTATAAATATAATCAATTTCTGCTACGGTTGGATCATCTTCAAGCATTTTTTTCATAGCCGAAATTAAAAAACCACCTGTGCCAGTGCAGATATCCAAAACTTTTGAATTTTTATTAACTTCCGCTAGATCACAAAAAAGATCAGTTATATGAGTCGGAGTTAAAACAATGCCCAATCCTTTACCATCTCCTCCGGTGTATCTTAAAAATTCGGAATAAAATTTACCAATTATATCGATATTGTTAACTTTTTTAACAAAAGGATAAACTTTATTTTGAATGTCAACTAGAAATTTATGCAATGAATTATTGTCATGGCTAGGATTTGCATGGTCAATTTCCCCGCTATTCAGATAAGTATGAGTCTTGATGAAAGCAAACTCACCGACCAAAGTGTCAATTTTAGATTTTTTTACTCCCGAATTTTCTAATGACTCCTCTATTGATTCAATTATTATAGTTGCTAATTTTTTAGGATTTTGAATAGTTGGAAATTCTCTTGCAAAATCATCATTATCTAAGGCAAGTAATAAAGCGGCGACAAGCAATGGTTTTTCTGCCTCCTTTAATTTAACCTCGTCTCTCATTTGATCATGAAGTTTTTTTGCATATTGCATCAGCTCTTCCTCGGTAAGTAGAACCTTGTCTTTTGCATGAAAAATTTCGTAATAATCTTTATATTTCTGTAAATCTAAAAATTTTCTAAATAAATATCTTTTTTCTCCTTTGTTCCATTGGTAAGTTGAGATTCTGTTATTTTTTTCATCACCGCTAGCACCTATGGCGATTACATGGAATTCATTTTTTAAAAAACTTGCATAATGAAGTGCGCCGTCGACCGCATAGTCTTTTGGCTTGTCTTTTGTCGAGCTCTCATGAAATTTTGGAATGGCTTTACATTCTATAACTATTAAAACATCAGAATTTTTTGATCGTATAATAAATTCGGGATAGCCAGCACCGCCTCCTGACTTACTCGCTTTTGATAAAAGATTATTTATTATTTTGCTATCGCTTTTCTGTTCCTCAACAATAATTTCGGAATCATTAAAATAATCCAATTTTCTTAATTTATTTCTAATTAAATTTTCTGTTTTTCTCTCATTCATATAATAATGTTTATAATTATATTATACCTAAAAATCGCCAAAAAAGAAAATTTACGACCAGTTTACAATCGGTTTTTTAATTACATATTTAACAACGCCATTTATTAAAAATTTATCATCCTCATGAATAAAAATAGTCGGATGATTTTCTGTTGATTCTGATATAAGGGAAATAATTTTATTTTTTGAATCCAGCAGTAATTTTTTTATATTTGCGCAATTATCAATGATTGCCAGAACGTAATCATTTGGTTGAGGTTGTTTTTTTGAATTAACAATTACATAATCGCCATCTTCAATATTTTGTCCGTTGACATTTGCTTTATTCATGGAATTGCCTGAGGCCTTAATAGCAAGCAAGCCGTCGCCAGCTTTAATAATATTTTTTGACACCTTGATATAGCCATCTAAATTTTCTTCGGCAAATATGTTTGCATCTCCACAGTTCGCAGATCCAAGAACGGGAATCGCCAAAAATAAACCTTTTTGTGGTTTATCATTTTTAATTTTTTTTATTTCGCCAGTTTTTTTATCAATTTTAATAAAACCTTTTTCTTCAAGTTTTTTTAAGTGATAGGAAACTGTAAAAGGATGTGGTTCACCAACCAATCTGCCAATCTGCCTAAGCCCGTCTCGTTTTAGATTTAGTTTATCGGCAAAATTTAATATTTTTTGTTGAATTTGGTGCATATTTTTGCGTTTCATTATATATCCACAGTATAACTTTTAAATTTTCTTTTGTCAAATATTATTAAAAGCGTCAAAATGTTGACAGATATTTGTTGTTTTGCTAAAATGAAGCTATAAACTCCAAAAACAAAACGGGGTCTCGTAAACCCCGCCTGTAAATATGCGGTCGATTATCCGTACAAATTACTTTAATAATTAAAGGATAGCACATTTTTAGTTTTTGGGGAAATAATAATTAATCAAAAACAATTATGAGTATTACCATTGAGGGGTATGAGTTTGAAGGACCGTTCACATCAGCCGATTCTTTAAAAAAGTGATTAGTCCTGTATATACTGAACTGGTAGGCATATGGGAAATTAATGCCTGATATTTTAAATTTACGGCAACTGTGTTATTGTAAATTCATAATATCAACCAACAATTTTATGTCAAATGAAAAAC
>Ga0210057_1010447_pt1 | contig 10513 bp, 8 predicted proteins | sample CryGeyCG2114_010_2_FD_183968 | JGI IMG/M metagenome (GOLD analysis project Ga0210057, IMG submission 183968) | Groundwater microbial communities from aquifer - Crystal Geyser CG10_big_fil_rev_8/21/14_0.10 (SPAdes) (version 2) | ecosystem: Environmental > Aquatic > Deep subsurface > Groundwater ...
AAATTATCTCGAGGTGAAAGACCGACTTGCTGATTAAACGGAGACCTTGATGTTTTTTCTCCGAAGAATGGAAAAATCTTTCTGATAATCTTAAGGGCAACCCGGAGAGACCCACCTTCGGGATATGGACCAAAAATATATTTGAAATCCTTTTTAACATCATATTTATTTTGAAAATCCTTCCCTCTAACAATGAAAACCCGAGGAAATTTATCTGTGGTAATTACAACGAAACTAAAGCTTTTGTCGTCCTTTAGTTGTGTGTTGTGTGTTGGTTTATATTTTTTTACTAAATTTGATTCAAGAATCAACGCCTCAAGAACCGAGTCCGTCTGAATCCATTCCAGAGCGTCTGCTTTTTCAACCATTTTCTCAATTAGTAGTGAGCGAACGAAAGCGATGTCTTTAGAAAAATATGATTTGATTCTGTCTTTGAGAGAAGTAGCCTTACCAATGTATAAAATCGCTTTTCCTTTTTTAAATAAATAAACCCCAGGGACATCAGGCAGTCTGTACTTTTTAAAATTTAATAAGTCCATTATTTCTTTAAGACTTTTTTCAGATACTCCCCAGTGTAAGAGCCCTTGGTATTTGCCACTTCCTCTGGTGTGCCTTTGGCAACAATGTTTCCGCCCTTTTCTCCCCCTTCTGGGCCAATATCAATTACATAGTCAGAAGATTTGATTAAATCCATATTGTGCTCGATAAGAACCACGGTATTTCCGTTGTCCACCAATTTTCTCAGAATTTCAATGAGTTTTTTTACATCTTCATAATGAAGCCCAACAGTCGGTTCGTCTAAGAGATAAATGGTCTTGTGAGTGTGTGGCCGGTAAAGCTCTGAGGAAATCTTGACTCTTTGAGCCTCCCCACCAGAAAGAGTCTTAGAGCTTTGTCCTAATTCCAGATATCTAAGACCCACGTCATCAAGTGATTTCAATCGGTCATAGATTGCGGGGATGTCCTCAAAAAAAACCAGAGCTTCCTCGATAGTCATCCTCAGTACTTCATGGATATTTTTGTGTTTATATCTAACTCCAAGAGTTTCCTTCATAAACCTTTTACCCTTACAAACATCGCAAGTCGTATATATTGTCGGCAAGAAGTGCATCTCGACCGCGATTTCTCCATTTCCTTGGCAAGCCTCACATCTTCCACCTTTAACGTTAAAAGAGAACCTGCCCGGCTTCCACCCGCGTACTCGCGCTTCTGATGTGGTGGCGAATAAATCTCGAATATGGCTAAAGGCCCCTGTATATGTAGCAGGGTTTGAACGTGGAGTTCTTCCTATTGGAGATTGATCAATCATAATGGCACGTGATAGATATTCACTTCCAGTAAATACAGAGCAATTAAATATTTCATTTGAACGATACCTTCTGTCAAACCGAGCCTTTAGATTTTCATAAAGAAGTTCGTGAAGAAGCGTAGATTTACCTGAACCAGAGACTCCGGTTATCGTTATCATTCTTCCCAAGGGCAAATCAACACTTAGATTTTTTATGTTATATTTCTTCCCTCCTCGAATTTTTATTTGACCTTTTTCCGTTTCTCTCCTTTTTGTAGGTATTTCAATTTTGCTTTCATTCCTGAGGTAGCTAAGCGTTGAAGATTTTGATGGATTAGTCTTTGCCGTTAAAAGATCATCTAGCCAACCAGATGCAACAATTTCTCCACCATGTACTCCGGCACCAGGGCCGATATCGACAATATAATCAGAAGAGTAGATTGTATCTTCATCATGCTCCACAACAATAATCGTATTTCCAAGGTTACGTAATTCGTGCAGGGTTTTTATAAGCCTGTCATTATCTCTCTGATGAAGACCTATGGTTGGTTCATCTAATACATAAAGAGCACCAACCAGGCCAGAACCCAACTGTGACGCTAATCTGATTCTCTGGGCTTCTCCACCCGAGAGTGTATTCGCTCTTCTGTCTAGAGTTAAATACTCTATCCCTACGTTTATCATAAACTGAAGCCTAGAATCAATTTCCTTGATCACAACGCCAGAAATCTCCTGCTCTCTTTTAGTTAATTTTAGCGAGTCTATAGCCTCTTTTGCTTCTTTGATAGACATCGAGACAAAATTCGAAATGTTTTTCTTTGTTTTTCCAAGAAAGACATTCAGAGCTTCCGGACGCAGTCGATCACCGTTACAAACCTCACAGCTATCAGTGCCAAACAAATGTTTTGTTCCCAGACCATTACAAGCCTCACATGCACCGTATGGGGAGTTGAAGGAGAACAGCCTTGGCTCAACCTCTGGATAGGAATAGCCGTCGTTTGGGCAAGAGAATTCAGATGACATAATAAATTCCTCATTGAACCTTGCATCAGACAAAACAATAGTGACTAGATTTTTGGCTTCTTCCAAAGACTTTTCGATACTTTCGCTTAACCTTTCAGTAGAATCTTTTTCATTTGTCTTAAAATCATTAATATAAAACTTATCAACCAAAATATCGATTTCGTGCTTCTTGTTTTTAGAAAGTTCAATTCTGTCTCGAAGCTGGACTTTATTACCATCAATTCGAGCACTAGAATAGCCTTTGTTTAAATAGTCATAAAGCAACTGATAATATTCTCCTTTCCTACCTCTGACCACGGGAGCATAAATATGTACCTCTGATAATCTTGAACCCTTGAACGCTTTTATTTTTTTTATGATTAAACTGTTAATTTCATCTTTTGAAAGTTTTTGAATCTCATCTCCACAAATTAAACAATGTGGACGACCAACTCTTGCATATAAAATTCTTAGGTAGTCATAAATCTCTGTAATAGTAGCAACTGTCGAGCGAGGGTTATTTGACCTGGATTTTTGATCGATAGAAATAGCGGGAGAAAGGCCTTCAATTTCTTCTACATCTGGTTTCTGTAATTTTTGTAGAAATTGCCTTGCATAAGAAGAAAGTGACTCAACATATCGCCGCTGTCCCTCGGCAAAAATCGTGTCAAAAGCTAAGGAGCTTTTCCCAGAACCAGAAAGACCCGTAAACACCACCATCTTATTCCGTGGCATTTCGACTGTAATGTTCTTTAGATTGTGGGTCTTAGCACCCCGAACAACAATTTTTTCTCCTTTTTTTAGTTCTTTAGACATACTTTTTAATTATCAACATAAATTCCCCTGGCTTTAGACACTAGGGGTAACAACCTTTTGTAGAAAGATACTAACACAATAACTTGAATCAGACGAACAAAAAGCTCTTGTACAAAAAACACTCTTGCAGAGGGTGAAAAGTAACGCGAGACGGGCTTACGAGCGTTTATCTGCGCGCTTCTGATCGGGAACCTCGTCCCCCAGTTGCCTGAGTTCGTTTATCTCGTCTCTTAAAATAGCTGCTGTCTCAAAGTCTAGAATCTTGGCAGCCGCATTCATTTGCTTCTCCTTTTGTCTCATCAGCTTAATCGGATCTTTTTTAAACAAGCCAACATCAATTTTCATTAGAGCCTTAACAGCTTTTGAATGGTCAGTGTGAAGAGTGTCTCTAATATCATGAATTTGTTTTTCAATGCTTTTGGGAGTAATGCCTTGTTTTTTGTTATACGTAAGCTGTATCTTCCTTCTCCTCTCTGTTTCACCTATGGCCCGCTCCATAGAGCCAGTAATTCGGTCGGCATAAAGAATAACCCGCCCATTAACATTTCGAGCAGCACGACCAATTGTCTGGATTAAGGATGTTTCGCTTCTAAGGAATCCCTCCTTGTCAGCGTCCAATATTCCGATAAGGGCAACCTCTGGAAGGTCTAGGCCTTCACGTAATAAATTTACCCCAACGAGAATATCGAACTCCCCTTTTCTGAAATCAGTCAATATTTCAATTCTTTCGATTGTCTTGATATCACTATGCAAATATTTTGACTTGTGTCCTTTGTCTAATAGATACTCACTCAAATCCTCAGCCATTTTTTTTGTCAAAGTTGTAGCAATTACTCTTTCTCCTTTCTTGATAGCCTTTTCAGATTCCTCAATAAAATCCTTAACCTGCCCCTCATACGTGGAAGCCTCGCTTCCAAGTATGGGTTTGAGAATAATCTTCGGATCAATAAGGCCAGTTGGACGAATGACCTGCTCGGCGACGACTCTACTGTTTTCTCTTTCATAATTTCCTGGAGTTGCTGACGTATAAACTACCTGACCAACCCTCTCTTCGAACTCTCTGAACTTCAGAGGGCGATTATCTAAAGCCGAAGGAAGACGAAATCCAAATTGTACCAAGTTTCTCTTCCTGGAAGCATCGCCATTATACATTCCTCCAATCTGGGGAACTGTCACGTGAGATTCGTCAATGATTGTTAAAAAGTCCTTAGGGAAATATGAGAGTAGGGTGTCAGGAGCATCCCCCTCTTTCTTACCTGAAAAATGCCTAGAGTAATTCTCAATCCCATTACAATACCCAACTTCTCTTATCAGAGCTAGGTCATAGCTTGTTCTCCTCTTCAGCCTTTCATGCTCGAGTATCTTGCCCTCTTCCTTTAAAACCTTCAACCTCTCTTCCAATTCTAACTTGATTGATTGAATGGCTTTTTTCCTTTGATCAACTGGGGTTATAAAGTGTTTGGTTGGAAAAATAAAAACACTGTTCTCATCGCTAATGATTGCGCGTGTTATTGCATCAATTTTTTGAATGTTTTTTATCCCCCTCTCGTCAATGTTAACTCGAATTATTACTTTCTCTTGTGCAGGCATTATTTCAAGGTCTGGTCCGACGGCCCGAACTTTTCCTGGTTCTAAATCCGCATTTGTTCGCTCAAAATGAATATCAACTAGTTTTTGAAGTAGACCACGTCTATCTATTCTATCGCCCTTCTTTAATTTCAAATTAACTTTCTCATATTCCTCTGGTGAGCCAAGACCATATATACAAGAAACTGATGCCACGATAATAACGTCATCTCTGGTCAGAAGCGCTTGAGTAGAGGCATGTCTCAACCTCTCTATCTCCTCGTTTATCTGTGCTTCTTTTTCTATGTATGTGTCTGTTGCTGAAACATATGCTTCGGGTTGATAATAATCATAGTATGAAACAAAATAGTGAACTGCATTATTTGGAAAAAATTCTCTATACTCTTGAGCAAGTTGTGCAGCTAGCGTTTTGTTGTGAGCAATGACTAGTGTTGGCTTCTGAACCTCTTGTATTAAATTAGCTACGGTGAAAGTTTTTCCTGAACCAGTAACACCCAATAGAGTTTGGTGTTTTTCTCCATTTTTAATACTCTCTATAAGAGTCTTTATTGCCTGAGGTTGATCCCCGGCTGGTCGAAATTTTGATTTTATCTTAAATTTTCCCACGGTTATAAGATAACACATAAGTCAAAAGCTTCTGTAATAGAGTCGTGTTACAAGAGAGAAAAATAGCGGAAAATACTCTAGCTAACCACCGTCTATCTTGAAGTTTTATGCCTAATGTGGGCCAAACAAAAAACTCCATAAAATGGAGTTTTTTGTTTATATGATGAGTCCAGAATTATTGAGCCTGAACTTCCAAAAGTTCAACTTCAAAAATTAGTGTAGAATTTGGTGGAATTGATCCAGCCTGCTTCGAACCATATCCGAGAGCAGATGGAATAATGAGCTTTCTCACACCCCCAACCTTCATCCCTTCAAGACCTTGGTCCCATCCTTTTATGACCTGACCCGAACCCAAGAGAAATATAAATGGCTCTCCTCGATCGATTGAGCTATCAAATTTAGTCCCGTCAACCAAAAAGCCCTCATAGTTTACTGTAACAAACGAGCCCTGTGTTGCCATCACACCATCTCCACTCTTCAATTCGGTTATAGAAAGTTTTTCGACTTCCTCTGAATCTCCATTATTTTGATTATCCGAATCAGAATAAGCATCGTTTAGGGAATTAGTATTATTTCTACCACTGAATAAACCAAATGCGAAAAGTAGAAAAAAGAACGCAACAACGACTGCGATAAATACCCCTATTTTTTCATTTTTATTTAATGCCATATTTTTTATATCGACCTTAAGCTATTAATTTGGTCTAATAACAGACCAACCATTGTTACCATGACCATTTACATCCCCTGAATTTACATCTCCCACGAAATAATATAAAGGATTGTCATTATATGTGTACTGTAAACCTCCGGTGTCTTCTCTTGCGATAAGCCCAAGCTCACCCAATGCCCCCTCACCGCTGTATAGATATGGAGGCCAATTGTCTAGGCACACTCCAGTACAAGCCCCGTCCTTCGTATATAGTGTCATCCCACTTTCGTCTGTTAAATAGTCCCCAATATTGGCATTTGAAGCAGCCATTAGTACTGCTGCACTATTTGAAGAGGACCCATTGTCTTTTGAATTAGAAGCCACCTCGACAACATCCCTATTATTAAAGACGACGAATGCACCGACAATAAGAAGTATTGCAAGAGCCCCCGCCCAAACAGCATTTGAATTCTGTGGGGAGCTTTCAAGAGGACTCTCGGTGGGAGTCTCGGCCTCACTTTTCTTCTCCTCAACTTCTACTGGTGCCATTCCTGGCATTGTCTGTTCCAGATCATTATCGTTTGGAACATTTTGATTATCTTGTTGGTTATCCATATATTTAGAATAATTTAATAATTTATAATACTATACAACAGCCCTAATAGTGAAACAAGGTCTGTATATATATTATAACGTTTTTTCTACAAGTAAAAGACTTTTAGAGCCCCTCACCGTCTCGATTGAACATTTGTGTTTCTTCTCTCCGATCATATGAATATCAAGATGAGAAGTGCTTCATCAAGATGGGGCCAACAAATGTCGTGATGACACTCAAGATTATCATTGAGGTCAAAAGAGGTTGGCCAAAAAACCCAAGCTCAAATCCTGTAACAGCAACAGCTAATGTTGTTGAGAGTTGTGGTATTGATGAAGCTCCAAATAGTTTTGATTCTTGCATGGAAAAACCAACGGACCTGGCACCCAAATATCCACTCAAGTATTTAGAAAGAACGGATGCAACCAAAACCAAGGATGCCATTAGAAGAACTCCGGAGGTGTTGTAGAAGACACTAATGTCCGCTTGTGCTCCCACCACTATGAAAAATGTTGGGACAAAAAGACCATAGCTTATCGTCCGGATCTTATCTATCAAAACCTCACTTCTGATTGACTCCGACAAGACGAGCCCGGCGAAGAACCCGGCAACAATCGGATGGAGTCCAAGAAGCTCGAAAAGAATGACTGTTCCTATGAGGATTGTAAATATCGATCTGAGTTCTCTCTGAAAAAGGACCCTGTCTGCCTCGTCGGTTGCAACAGAAAATATCCATCTAACCTTAGGTATGGCCCACCTGACAAAGAAAAGGGTTAGGAGAAGAAGTATGTAGAAAAGAGGAAGTGGGAGACTAGTGACTGGATCAAAGCTTTGGAGAAATATGGAAAGAAGTATGAGACTCGAAATGTCCTGCAGAACACTCGTGGTTACAATAGATTTACCAATATTTGTGTGGATGAGGCCCGTTGATTCAAGAGATGGAATAACCACAGCAATAGAGGACGAGATAAAAACAATACCAAGAAGCATGGACGTCTCATTTCCATAACCGAGAAATATGCCCAGCAAGAAACCAACAATAAGAGGTATCAGACCATTTATGGCAGAAAGGAACAAAAGTCTCTTTCTTTGGCCTTTGAAGTCAGAAAGACGTGATTCGAGACCCGCCATGAACATCAGAAAAATAAGTCCAATCTGCCCAATGAAGTTTATAGTGTTATCAACCTCGAATAACTCAAGGCCGTGAGGACCGATAATTACACCCCCCACAAGAAGGGCTACCGCCCAAGGTAAGTGGAATCTTTTGAATAAACCAGAAAAAAATACTCCGGCAAATAAAACTACGAAGAAAGGAAAAAACTGTCCCATTACTATCTATTCTAGAACATTTCCAAGTATTTATTCAAAAAATACGGGGATTTCTAAAGCATCATCGTTTTCCGGCAAATCTGAAGGATTAGACTTCCTTAGTACAAGAGTCCCCCTTTCGCCAAACCCTGGTTTTTCAAACTGAATTTCCACACTAAATGAAACAAACTCCTCCGTCATCCACGGGTCCTCCGCCGTTGCATAGCCTTCGGCAATTATCTTCCCGTCCCAGTCAGTTAAGACCACAGGGAAAGTAGCTTCAAAAAACCAGAAGCCTCTGGCCATTCCTTGAATAACTAAAGGGCTAGAAATCTTTGTCCCTGGTCTCGGATAAGAGACCTGAATCAAATCTGTTTTTTCTAATTCGTTACCAATGTCTTCTGTATAGGTTACCTCTCCATGCCGACACTGTCGTGGATAGCTCTCCATAACCGCATTTCCTGCTTCAGCACAAGATAGAAAATCCGTAACAACTATCACATCTTCAATAACTTCGCTATCTTTGTCATAAAAAAAACCATAGGCCCAAAAGGCAATGGCAACCATAACTATCAACAACCCAATTTTAAATTTCATATATTAATAACTGAGACTATTTTATAAACCAATACTACATTATACCACTAAAAGAGAGACAAAACAATAGCAATCAAAAGAAATTCTACCAATCTGTGTGAAGTATTGATAAGAAATAACTTCATAGTATGCTTTGCCCAGAGTGTCGCACCAAACTGCACGGTTGCTGAGAAACCAAGCCATGCCCAAAAAGCAACAACCATTGCCGGACCAACCCCAACTATGCCTAGCGTCGTTAAAAAGTATGAGAAGACCATGGCGGTTACGAATTCTGCGAAAAGACCTAATATAATCTCTTTAGTCATTCCCTTGTTTTTGTTTGCCTCCATTTCTTCGTCACTCCACTTCATTTCAGCTCGCCAACTCTTCCCAAAAAGAAAGTTACTAAACCACAGAAATCCAAAAAACATCCCCACGACTGCCGCAATGATTGAACCTAATACATTAAACATATTTTCTTGTATAAATATTAATAACTAAATTATAGAGAATTTAGGAATTAAAACCAATAACTCTAAAATTAGAGTCAGTATTTTTAAACATCTCTTCAAATGGCTCATACTCAAATCGAATGATTCCAAAATAGTCTTTAAACTTCGTTCCTAAGAGCCCAGCAAAGCAACTTTCGCGGTAATCTAGAGCCCCCTCACACAATTTGGCATAAGATTTTAACTCCTCACCTAAAACTTCTTTATCTTCCCATGTGGCGTTTTTACCAGATAACTCTGACTCAACAAATAACCCAATGCCCCCACCAAGTCCAATGTAGCAATGTTCTAGCAGATGATCATTTTTTGTGTAATCAGAAACTTCCTCACAGATATCATTACCTTCGTCGAATTTACTAGACAAAAATCTTGGCGCAACCTCATTGATTCCTATCCTAAAGACAAGGTAATTGAGACACTCCTCTCTATTTTGTGCATTTGAGTTTTCCATACAGTTATTCAACTCGCCTTTGTAACCGTCTGTACTAAATTCTGAAAAAAGGAATAAGTTGTGGCCTATCCCCGTAAAGCACTGATTCCATCTATCTTCCGGAAGAAGCTTCCTACAATCCTCAAACGGTTTGTTTAAATCAACAGCATCATATGTTTTATATAAATATTCCATATTGTAGAGCAGGCCAAATTTTTCACTGGATATTCTATCAAGGGTTTGAAGGATTGACGTTGTATATTTGTCGTGTAACAAATGCCCCACTTCGTGAGAACAGCTTTTGAGCTCTTCATCCCGACACGCTCCATACAAAGTTGAAAGTGTCTCGGAAGAAAAGTTTTCAGCTATTGCCGTTCTCTTGAAAAAGCCCATCATGCAAGCGCTTGTACAACTAAGTGGGCATAGGCCTAAAGTCGACTCAATATCTTCATCACCTCTGTACGTGGCAAGTAAGTCACCTACAGCGTGATAATAGGTGTGACAATTGGTACCAAATATAGCGTATGAATTATCATCAGAATCAAAAGACAGATTTTGCTCTTCTATGATTTCCATAAAACTCTTTAAGCCTTTTTCTTCATTTTTCTTAAAAAAGTTATCAAGGGAACTTCGAAAGCAGGAGAACCTTTCGGTCTGGTCAACTCTATTACATTCCTCTACGCTCGAGGAAAATACTCTGGTATCCCTATCATTAATCTGTAAAAAAACCCCCAGAAATATCACAAGAATAAATAAGATTATTAGTTTTATTTTCATATAAACTTAGCTGGATAAAATTACACTTGATGTTAAATTGTCGACAGGAACTTGACCAACTTCTCCTCTTGGATACTGATTAATTATAACTACTGCGAAAAGAGCGACTACGAGTAAAAGACCATTTAAAACTAACTCCTTCTTAATTAAACTATTTCTGTGAATGACAGTAATAACGAGGGTAAACAATATTATAAAAGCAATAGCTGAATAAGCAACATTCATTACGGTTCTAGGAGAAGAGAAGATCTCTCTAAATAGCCCAGACTTCTCCGCTCCTGGTGAACCACTAGAATTTGAGAGCCCCAAAACAGCACCCCCAATAGATTCTGAGCCAAAAAACTGAACCAGAAAAATAGCGGGCTTC